>OLWA01000472.1_pt1 | contig 50289 bp, 43 predicted proteins | sample 1673251 | NCBI WGS metagenome assembly OLWA01 (sample SAMEA3178937, study PRJEB25190) | human gut metagenome | biome: human gut; feature: human-associated habitat; material: faeces | place: Austria | collected 2013 | reverse complement strand
TCGGGAGTTATACCGAGCAGGATAACAATGCCGGCGGACATAAGCAGAGCGCCGAGGGATTAAGAGTATGCCACTCGCTTACAGGGGGCAGAATACCCATGCTGATGATTTCATCGCGCATCTTGCAGAGGTGATCATAGCTTGCCTGCAGTGTTGCCATCTCGGCGGGAGTGCCTACGATGGATTTTGCATAGACGCCGTCCTTGGTAACGCATGTAGGCATAGCCATCATCACGTGGTTGAAACGTGCGGTGTCGGCATAGCAGCCTACAGGATATTCAAACTCTTCGCCACCCATTGCAGCCTCTATCATCTTCACAGAGAGATAAGCGGGGCTCTGGAAGGAGCTGCGGCGACGGAGCTCGATGATTTTGGCACCTCCCTGGGTAACTTCCTTCTGCATCTGCTCCCATTCGATCTCGCTGAGACCTTTGCCATTCACTTTCTCCTTGCCGGCGATGATGTCAGTGAGTTTCACACCGTCAACAGTGGTGGGAGTTGCGAATACGGCCATCTTTTCGCCGTGTCCACCATAGGTGTAAGCATTCTTGACCACGCTCTGGCTAACACCGAAGTGGAGGGCGAGAGCCTCTTTGAGACGGGTTGAGTCAAGAGCGGCGAGAGTAGCCACCTGATTGGGTTTCAGACCGCTGTGGATAAGGGCCACAAGACCGGTGATGTCAGCGGGATTGAAGATAACCACGAGGAATTTTGCATCGGGGCAATACTTCTTGATGTTCTGGCCAAGCTCCTCTGCTACTTTGGAGTTACCTACAAGAAGATCCTCACGGGTCATGCCTTCCTTACGGGGAGCACCGCCTGAGGAGATAATGTATTTGGCACCGGTGAATGCCTCGGCGGCATCGGTTGTGCTGGTGATGTTGGCCTCGTCAAAGCCACACTGACGCATTTCCTTTGCCACGCCCTCGGCGCTGAAAACGTCATAGAGGCAGATGTTGGGAGTAAGGCCGAGCATAAGTGCCGTCTGGGCCATGTTGCTGCCGATCATGCCGGCAGCGCCTACAATCACGAGTTTGTCGTTGGTTAAAAATTTCATAATAAGTTTGTTTAGAGGTTATTGTAGTTCTTGAATTCAGGTCATTTTTATAAGGTGGTCACCGCATCGGCAAGCCTGCCAAGCTCTGCAAGGTCACTCTCCTTCATGGAAGACCGAATGGTCACCACAGGATCCAGAAATTCCATTCCCGGCTGATCCTCAAGCATCTTGCGCATCACCGAGGCGGCTACCGGAGCCCATGAACCGTTCTGCACCAATGCTATCCTGCGGTTGCGGATACCTTTCGACACGAGCCGGCTCAGGAAGTTTTTCATCGCCGGATATACTCCCGCATCGTATGTGGGAGCGCAGAGCACTATTGTGCCGTAGCGGAACGCGCGTCCCACGGCCTCGGAGGGTTCGCCCACGGTAAGGTCGGCGGTATACACCTCGCCGCAGCCACGCTCACGCAGCATCTCGGCCAGCCGAAGGGCACAGACAGCGGTGTTGCCGTAGATAGAGGCGTAGGCCACCATCACCCCGCGGGTTTCCGGAGTATAAGTGCTCCAGCGGTTATAGAGATCCAGTTCACGGTCAACCGGAGCCTTGAGCACCGGTCCGTGAAGCGGAGCGATATATCGGATTTCCAGACCGGATACTTTCTTGAGCAGCGACTGCACCATCGGGCCGTATTTCCCCACTATGTTGCAGTAGTATCTCCGGGCCTCGTCAACCCAGTGCACTGGGTCATACTGCAGCGACCCGAAGCGGCCGAAACCGTCGGCCGAGAACAGCACCTTTTCGGTCTCGTTGTAGCTCATCATCACCTCCGGCCAGTGAATCATGGGGGCGGCGATAAAACGCAACCGGTGAGTTCCCGCATCGAGGATATCGCCCTCTTTTACGGCACGCGTACGCCCTGAAAAATCAAAAGCGGGGTAGAAATTGGAAATCATGTCCAGGCATTTCTGCGACGCCACAAGCATGCAGCCGGGCCAGCGCTTCAGCGCTGCCACTATATTGGCTGTATGGTCGGGCTCGGCGTGATGGGCCACAAGCCATCGCGGAGCCTTACCTCCCGTAGCCTCCTCGGTCTGCCTTATCCATTGTTCTCCGGAACCGGCCTCCACACTGTCGAGAACAACGATATCGTCGCCGCCCTCGCCGAGTAGCGCATACGAGTTGTAGCTCATGCCATGAGGCAGCGCATACTGATTCTCGAACAACCGTGCATCGGGATCATCCACCCCGACCGACACAATCGTATCACTTATATTAGAGGTCATCTTGATATTATATAACAACGATTGTCAAAGATAACTACAATTTTCGAGATTGTAAAGTTCAATTTCTCTCCGACAATTTATTATGACCGGTTTTCTCTCAGCCCACGCGGTTCTCGCCGCCTTCGGGGCGCAGCACGTAAGTGTTGCGCAGAGTCTCGAATGCGCCGGGATCGCGCCGCAGGGGCTCGCTGTCGGCAATCGGGTCGTAGCTTTCGGCTATTTCCTGTGTAGTCAGGTCGTCGGGAGCATACGGAGCCACAGGCTCGTCGATAGAGAGCCCGGACAGTCCGAAATGGCGGCAGATTGCCTCAAGGGCAATCTGTGAGGCCCTCGCCTTTCCGCTGCGTGTATATCCGGCGATATGCGGTGTGGCCACAAACGCCTTATGCAGCAGTTCGAGGGATATCTCGGGCTCACCTTCCCAGCAGTCTATGGCGGCTTTGCCCACAAGGCCACTGTCAAGAGCCTTCAGCAGCGCCTTATTGTCAATCACAGCGCCGCGGGCCGTATTGATTATGAGCGGCTTTTTCTGCAGGTGGCTGAAGAAGCGTTCATCGGCCAGGTGCCAGGTAGCATCCTCACCCTCATGCGTCATCGGCACATGGAATGTTATCGCGTCAGCCCGGGCGGCGACAGTGGCAAGATCGGTGAAATCACCACCCTCGGCCTTTTGTCGGGGAGGATCGCATTCAAGAACCTCCATTCCCGCCTGACGTGCCCAGCGGGTAACTATGGAGCCTACATGCCCCACACCTACCACTCCGAGCGTGCGCCCCGATAACTCCGGACCGAAAGCGGCCACAAGCGTGGATATCACATATTGGGCAACCCCTGGCGCATTACATCCCGGAGCATTTGCCACTTCTATGCCTGCGTTGCGGCACCACTCGCAGTCCACGTGGTCAAGACCTATCGTAGCTGATGCCACGAGCGTGCACCGCGATCCTTCGAGCAGCGAGGCGTCACAGCGCGTACGGGTGCGCGTCACCAGCGCGTCGGCATCGGCCATGGCCGCGCGGTCAATCTCTCCTGCGGCCAGCTCCGTGACGGTTACTCCGGCTTTACGGAGCGCATCGGCTATGAATGGAACGTTGCGTTCCACCACTATTTTCAAATCCATATATTCCATATATATAACACCGCGCATACACCGGCGAGCGAAAGCACCCAGATGTAGCTGCGGCGTTCATAATTTATTCTGAAGAACAATGCTGTCTGAATGGCAGTGAAGCACATCAGCGGAGGCAGATAGCTGTCAGGAGCACCGAAATACACCACGGCGAGCACCATCGTGGCCACGGTCATGGAGGCCATCAGGCCGTTGAGTGCGCGCGCGCGGGCATTGTAACTATAAACGCGGTAGAGATTGTGCATCAGCATTATCGTGCACCACACCAGCAAAAACGCCACAGTAGCGGCCAGCGGACTGAGGAAATCGCCCGTCAGGAACATCGACGGCGAGAACCATACATCAGGCAGATAAAGCCCGCGGAAACCTTCCGGATAAAACCCGAGCAGAAGCCAGAAGGGAGTGACTACGCCAAGCGTCGCGCCCACAACCGAGCGCACAGTAAAGCTACGCATCTGTATGCACCCGGCAAGCAGCACCGGAAGGTATATTAGGGCGGCAGCCTGAACCATTGATGCCGCCGTGCACAGAAAGAACGCGAGAAACACCGTCTGGGTTCGGTCAGGCCGCTGATAACATGAATAAAGAAGCGCAATTACCGTGAGCGCGAGCAGAGCAAGCGCCGTGCCGGGCACAAACCGCGCCGACACCTCAGGCACCGAGCACTGCATCAGCAGATACAGTCCGCCCAGCAACACGGAAGACGTACGCAGAAGATTGAACGTGCGGTTCACCAGCACCATCATCACAGCCACGGCAACCATCGCCACAGCCGAGAGCGCCAGCGAAAGTTCCGCCGTCATGGAGGGCAGCCCCGAATGCACGAGCAGGCCGCCGAAGTCGGCGGCCGCTGCCTTTACGTCCGTAATCCATCCGCACAGCGCGGCGGCGCATGCACCTCCCAGTCCAACTGCCCCGATAAGCAAAGAGCCTCCCCGGGAGCGGAGAAAACGCGATATGTCTTTTTCCTTCCCGGTCATCCTTTCGCCGGACTTATTTCAGATTCATCAGGTCGCGGCCTATGTCGCGGCGGAAATATTTGCCTTCGAAATCCACAAGGGCTACCGACTTGAAGCTGCGCTCCACGGCGTCGGCAATATCCTTGCCAAGTGAGCTCACGGCGATAACACGTCCGCCGGAGGTTACCACAGTGCCGTCGTCGAGTTTCTTTGTGCCGGCATGGAACAGTATGGAATCAGTCACTTTATCAAGACCGGTTATCACCTTGCCTTTGGGATAATTTCTGGGATAGCCCCCGCTCACAATCATCACAGTTGCTGCGGTTGCTGGATTGTGACAGAGCGGAAGGTCGCCTAAATCGCCCTCGGCGGCAGCTTTCATCAGCTGCACCAGATCGGAATCCACGCGCAGCATCACGGCCTCGGTCTCGGGGTCGCCCATGCGCACGTTGTATTCTATCACCATCGGTTCACCCTCCACGTTTATGAGGCCGAGGAATATGAAGCCACGGTATATGATGCCTTCTTCTGCAAGGCCCTTTACCGTCGGCTCTATGATGCGTTCGGTCACTTTGCGCATGAACGTCTCGTCGGCGAACGGCACGGGGCTGATGGCACCCATACCTCCGGTATTGAGACCCGTGTCGCCCTCGCCTATGCGCTTGTAGTCCTTGGCTACGGGCAGCACACGGTAACCGCCGTTGCCGTCCGTAAGCACGAATACCGAACATTCTATACCCTTGAGGAATTCCTCTATCACCACCGTTGCCGATGATTTGCCGAACATGCCTCCCAGCATCTCGCGCAGGGACTTCTTGGCCTCATCAAGCGAGTCGATTATCAGCACACCCTTTCCGGCTGCGAGGCCGTCGGCTTTCAGCACATAAGGGGGCTTGAGCTCTTCCAGGAAGCGGCATCCTTCCTCGGCCGTCTCCTGAGTGAAGGAGCGGAAACGGGCTGTGGGAATGCCGTGTGCGGTCATGAATCGCTTTGCGAAATCCTTGCTGCCCTCAAGTTGCGCGCCGGCTTTCGACGGGCCTACCACGAGCAGTCCGGGACGTTTCCCGGCAAAATAGTCGTAGATGCCGGCCACAAGAGGATCCTCGTTGCCTACTACCACCATGTCTATGCCGTTGGCGCCCACAAAGGCATCCACGGCCTCGAAATCGAGAGGCGAGAGAGCCACATTGGTGCCGTAGGCTCCGGTCCCACCGTTGCCGGGAGCTATAAAGAGTTTGTCACAAAGTTCGCTTTGGCTTATTTTCCAGGCCAGAGCCGATTCGCGGCCGCCTGAACCGAGCAGAAGAATGTTCATATATTATCGCAAGTTATTCGTTGTTATCGTTTTCGGTGCTCTGATTTCCCTGCGCTCCCGGGCGTTTCCAGCCGCGGCGCGGACGCATCATCGGACCTTCGCTTTTGGGGAGCGACGGCTTGCGGCCTATCAGGCTCTTCAGCGCGGCCTCATTGCGGCGGCGTGCCAGCGGGTTCTCCGAGAATTCCTCGCGGGAAATCTCGCGCCGTTCCTTACGGTCTTTTTTACGGTCCTGGCGGTTGCCGGCATGATAGCGCTCTTCAAGGGCCGACAGCTTGCGGCCTTTGTCGGCAGAGCGGTGCTCCTTGCCTCCCATGCCTGAACGGCGTGCGTCGGCAGCCCATTTCTCATCGCTCTTGTAGCGGAATTTCGGTTTGCAGTCGGCACCGGCACGCTCGCCTTTCAGCTTGCCGCCTTCGGAGCGGAAGTCACGCATGTTGCCGTCGAATATTATATACTCGCGCAGCTCGCATTCCAGCGATCCGTTGAGCAGAGGCATCTTGACCGACGGTGCCAGGCCTATCTTATGGAAGTATTCCTCACGGTAGCCGATTATCCAGGCGTGATATCCTCCGAACACATGCTTGAGCTTACGGCCAAGGAGCGCGTAGAGTCCCTCCATGTCGTCCACGGAGATACGCTCCCCGTAAGGGGGATTGGTTATGAGCACTCCGTCGGCCGGAGCCTCTTCCCAGCGGGCGAGAGGCTTAACTTCCAGGTCTATATACTTCATCATGCCTGCGCTCTTTATGTTCTCGCGGGCTATGGCTATGGCCTTGGGCGATATATCGGCGCCTATTATGCGGTGGGTGAAGGTGCGTTCCTGCGAATCATCGTTGTAGATTGAATCGAAAAGTTCGGCATCGAAATCGGGCCACGATTCGAAAGCGAAACGACGGCGGTAAATGCCGGGATGAGTACCCGTGGCTATCATGGCAGCCTCGATGAGGAATGTGCCGCTGCCACACATGGGATCTACCAGCGGGCAGTCGCCGCGCCAGCCGCTTTTGAGTATTATGCCGGCGGCAAGCACCTCGTTTATGGGTGCCTCAGTCTGTGCCACACGGTAGCCGCGCTTGTGGAGCGACTCGCCCGACGAATCAAGCGAGAGCGTTACACGCTCACCCGAGATATGCACATTGATCATCACGTCGGCATCCTGCAGCCTAACGCCGGGACGCACATCCGGTCCGAGACGGTCGCGGAACCAGTCCACGATGGCATCCTTCACCCTGTAGGTCACGAAACGCGAATGGGTGAATTCCTCCGAATTCGCCACCGTATCGATGGCGAAAGTCTTGTCGGGCGACAGCACCTTGCTCCACTCGAATTCCTTCACGCCTTCGTAGAGCGCGTCGGGAGTGTCGGCGATAAACTTATATATAGGCTTTAGAATCCGCAATGCCGTGCGGCAGCACAGGTTGGCTTTGTACAGCATCTCCAGATCTCCTTCAAATGAAACCATGCGGAGCCCGGGCTCTACATTCAAGGCTCCGAGATTGCGGAGCTCCTCTGCCAGCACATCTTCCAGCCCCTGGAAGGTCTTGGCTACCATTTCAAACGTTTGCATACGGCTTATTACGGTAAAAATGTCAATGATTATTCTGCAAAAGTACCAAAAAGAAAACAATTCCGAAATCTATTCCCCCATTTCATTCACCCCTCACCCCAAAATTTCAATCGAGACATTGCTACGTCGCGGAGCGACGATTTCTTTCTAACCCGTTGCGCCAGCTACGGGTAAAGGACATTCCTATTCTCTCTGCGGCAAGCCTGGGAATGGCGCCGCCGCAGAAAATGCGCCAGCTTGGGCCCCAAGTTATTTGGTGGATTAATAGAATAAAGCAAGATGCTCTCTCCAAACAACACTTTCACATCAAAAACGCTCTTTAGAAAAAGCACTTTTCAGAAAAAAACGAGATAAACCTGAGCCTGAATAACGAGTGCCGTCGATAAGGATATCGACGGTCCATGGGCACGAGGGCAGACATCGGCCTGAAAAAAAGGCTACGCGGTTCTGAGTTTCTGACACCCGTCGGGGCGCCGTGGAAACACTCAGCGCCGATGGAGGGTGAGGAAGCGGTAGGAGGCGCCGGAGCGCGGGTCGGTGGCGGAGTCGGACTGCTCGGTGACGGCCCATTCCTCGCCTACGGGCGGTTTAGTAGGGATTTCACGTCGGCGTCCGGCACATCGGCGTCAATCGCCGTGAGTTCCAGCCTGGTTGCAAGCGGCATCGCCTGACAATAGATTTCGCCGCCGCCGATAATCATCACCTCCGGAGCGCCGTCGCACATCCTCAGAGCTTCTTCAAGCGATGCTGCCCGCTCGGCACCGTCGGCCGCAAAAGAAGAGTTGCGCGTCACCACTATGTTGCGCCGGCCGGGCAACGCGCCTCCGGGGAGCGACTCAAAGGTGCGCCGTCCCATCACCAGCGGCTTACCCATGGTTATCTGCTTGAAGCGCCGCAGGTCGGCGCTGATGTGGAAAGGCATATCGCCCTTTATGCCTATGGCACCGTCGCGCGCCACGGCTGCTATCACGGTCACTTCCATAACATGCGCGGTCATACCGATACTTTGCCGGCGATGTGAGGCAGCGGATCATAATCCTCGAGCCTGAAATCGTCGTAGGTGAAACCGAATATATCCTTCACATCGGGGTTGAGCACCATCCGCGGCAATTTGCGGAGCTCGCGGCTGAGCTGTTCCTCTACCTGACTGAAATGGTTGCTGTAGATGTGGGCGTCGCCCAGCGTATGGATGAACTCACCGGGCTTCAGTCCAGTAACCTGCGCCACCATCATAAGCAGCAACGCATAGGAGGCGATGTTGAACGGCACGCCGAGAAAACAATCGGCCGAACGCTGATAGAGCTGGAGGCTAAGCCGTCCGTCGGCCACATAGAACTGAAACAGAGCGTGACACGGAGGCAGCTTCATGTCCGGCAGGTCGGCTACGTTCCAGGCGCTCACTATTATACGGCGCGAATCGGGATTTTTCTTTATCGTCTCCACGGCCTCAGTTATCTGGTCGATGAATCCGCCGTTGTAATCGGGCCATGAGCGCCACTGATAGCCATACACGTGGCCCAGGTCGCCGTTCTCGTCGGCCCATTCGTTCCAGATTCTCACGCCGTTGTCCTGAAGGTATTTCACATTAGTGTCGCCTTTCAGAAACCACAGAAGCTCATGGATTATGGATTTCAGATGCAGTTTCTTGGTGGTTAGCAACGGGAATCCTTCCGAAAGGTCGAAGCGCATCTGATAGCCGAACACCGAGCGGGTGCCCGTGCCGGTGCGGTCGTTTTTGTCTGTGCCCTCTTCCATTATATGGCGGAGCAGCTGAAGATATTGTTTCATTTATCCTTGATTTTTTCGTTTTCGCAGGTGGGTTGCAACGGGTCGCATAGTGTGGAGGCCGAAAGGCAGCCTTCCTTGTCGAGCGCCGGATCGGGACGCTTGGCCAGGCCGCTCACTCGCTGCATGAGCGGTGTCGACAGTCTGTGACGCCGCGTGGTATAGCGTATGGCGCGGTTGGGACAGATATCCACACAGTCAAAGCAGTTCACACAGCGTGAGCCGTCCACCACATGGTCCGTGAGGTCTATGCACTGTCCTTTGCATACATCCTCGCATTTACGGCAATTGATACACAGATCCGTGTCGATGTCCATCTGCAGAATCGAGAAACGACTCACGAATCCCAGCATGGTACCGATGGGACAGAATGTATTGCAGAGAGTGCGTCCGCCCGATGCCGCCGCTACCGACACGCCTATGAACAGCACGAACGCCAGCGCCGTCGAGGCGGCCGATGCCGTGAATATCTCTACCGTTTTCTCAGGCGCGATACCCAGATAGCCTGCAGCCCATTCGAGAGAGCGGATAGCCGGCGAGCCTATGCCGCTACAGATATGACGATAGATCTGCGCGGGATCGAGAATCGACACTATGGCCGACATTCCCAGCACCGCCATAGCCACGGCAAGCGCCAGAAAAAACAGCCGGGTGAAATGGCGCGGGGGGCTCCAGCGGTAATGCCGGTGACCCTCGCGCGAGGTGCCGAAACCGGCCACTCGAGCCACAATGTCCTGGAGCGTGCCCAGCGGGCAGACGCTCGAGCAGTAGACGCGGCCGAACACGAGCGTGATTATCACCCACACCACGAAGCTGAAAACCGTGAGCGAAGCCACTGCCGTGCCTATCTGAGCCTTGAGCAGTAACGGCCCTATAACCGGCACGGTGAACACCGACGACGACATCATGAGCGAAATTATCACCCATGCCACTATCGAGACCACTATTCGGGTAGTGCGTAATATTCTGTTCATGTCTCAGGCTGCTGTTACCGACTGCAAACTTAGCGAAAATTTGGCAGTTTCGGGGAAAAAGGATAATTTGCAGTCAAATTTTCAGCCAAAGGACACATGCCCGGTCAAAGAGCACCACGCAACCGCACACTGACTCTCGGCGAGGATGAGATTCCCTCGCTCGAGCCCCTGATATCTTCCGCCGACGATCTCCGCGCGGGTTATCACGACGATATGATTGTGAACGCCGACCTGTTCGGCTGCCTCGACCTGATTCCTGACGGTTATTTCAGCCTCATAATCATCGACCCGCCCTACAACCTCTCGAAGGATTTCCACGGCCGGAAGTTCACCGCCATGAAGGATGATGATTACGAAAGCTATCTGCGCGGATGGCTGGGCCGCGTGGCCCGCAAACTCGCGCCCGACGGCTCGCTCTACCTGTGCGGCGACTGGCGGTGCGGATCGGCTATGCAGCGTGTGCTTGAAGAACACCTCACGGTGATGAACCGCATCACCTGGCAGCGCGAAAAAGGACGCGGAGCCGCCGCCAACTGGAAAAACTCTATGGAGGATATATGGTTTGCCGTGAAGAATCCTTCAGACTATTATTTCAACCTCGAAGCCGTGAAAATCCGTCGCCGCGTCATTGCGCCATACCGTGTCGACGGTCGCCCGAAAGACTGGGAGGAATCTCCCGATGGTAATTTCCGCGTCACATGTCCGTCCAATCTATGGGACGACATCACCGTACCCTTCTGGTCAATGCCCGAAAATACCGACCATCCCACCCAGAAGCCCGAAAAACTGTATGCAAAGCTCATTCTCGCATCGTCGCGCCCCGGCGACCGCATCTTCGACCCCTTCATGGGTAGCGGCACAGCGGCGGTGGTAGCCCGCAAGCTCGGCCGCCGTTTCTGTGGCGTGGAAGTGAACCGCGACTACTGCCTATGGGCCGCCAAACGCCTCCTCCGTGCCGCCACCGACTCCACCATCCAAGGCTACGAAGACGGCCTCTTCCGCCCCCGCAACTCCTGATTCCTCCTTTTTGAGAAAACGCAGATTTATGAGATAATGCAGAACGCCGCAGCACCGCAGAATAACGTTGAACTTAAAATTTATGTCTCCAGTATTGCAGAACTTTTAATTTATTTCATTAGCTTTGCCAAAGAATATTAATAATACTTTGAGTAGCGATATTAGGTTACTTTGTAAACAACTCTCAAATTTACCGAGATAAAATCTGAAAGACATAAGCACTAAGAGACAAAGCAGGTGAATACCGCTATACTCCACCAAAGGCGATTTCAGAGAAACACTCAGAAATCGCTTTTTATAATTTATAAGAAAAAAGTTCGATAATCAACAGATGTTCAGCTCACTTGAAATATGCGCAGGCGCAGGCGGTCAAGCTTTAGGTTTGGAAATGTCAGGATTTTCGCACAAACTCCTCATTGAGTATGAGAAAGATTATTGTGAAAATTTGAAACTTAATAGACCTCAATGGACGGTGATATGTCAAGATGTTCGAGATTTTTGTGGGAGTACTTATAAGGGAAGAATTGATTTGCTTTCGGGCGGAGTTCCATGTCCTCCTTTCAGTGTAGCAGGCAAACAACTTGGTAATAACGATGATAGAGATTTATTCCCTGAAATGCTACGTCTTATAAAGGAAATCCAACCAAAGACCGTCTTGATTGAGAACGTTAGAGGATTGCTTGACGCAAAATTCGATGAATATAGAAATTCAATATTGACTGAACTGGATCGACTCGGATATAACCATCATATACAACTTCTTAATGCATCCGATTACGGAGTACCTCAATTAAGACCTCGTGTTATTATAGTTGGAATAAGGAAAGACCTCAAAGATACATTTTCTTTTCCAATTCCTTATCCGACTCCACCACCAACTGTTGGCGAAGTCCTAAAAGATTTAATGGGGAGCAATGGTTGGCAATCGCTTGATTTATGGGTAAAAAAGGCGAATAATATTGCTCCAACGATTGTTGGGGGAAGTAAAAAACATGGAGGACCTGATTTAGGTCCAACAAGAGCAAGAAAGGCTTGGCTCGAATTAGGGGTAGATGGAAGAGGAATTGCCAATGCTGCTCCGTCAAATAATGACCCACTCCCCCCAAGATTAACCCCAAGAATGCTAGCCCGCATACAAGGTTTCCCAGATGATTGGATTTTTGGCGAAAAAAAAACTAAAGCATGCCGAATGATTGGCAATGCATTTCCTCCTCCAGTTGCGATGAACGTTGGCATTCAAATTATTAAAGTATTAAGACATAACTCAAAAGAATGAATGCTCTTATAGAAAATGAACGAAAAAAATATCACCGTTCTCTGATAGAATATGGAGTATTGTCAATTGACAACAAGAATATTCCAAGCAACGCTGATAAGTCCTCAAGGCTTTCTATTGAGATATCGCGTAGGATAGCAGAATCTTTATTGGCAGAATCTCATGAAAAATCATTAGGACAAACCAGTGGCTCAAAGTTTGAACAGTGTAATTTAGAATTCATATCCAAAACATTTCCTTTATTGCAAAACTTGCGACCTGGGAAATGGGTTGTTGAAAAACTCGGGAATAGAAGTTCTATCAAAACTTCTTCATTTGCTCAGTACGAACATCTGTCATATCTTGGAGAGGTAATTAAAACCGATTCAAAACTTGCAACGGCATTAGGGAACGATTACATGGTCGCACCTGATATCGTTATTTATAGATTGCCAGAAAGTGACGAACAAATTAATGCACAAATACAAATAGTAGATGATACGTGTTGTCTGCAATCGGTAATTCGAGAGAAATATTCAAAATTACCCATTCTACATGCAAGTATTTCGGCCAAATGGACTATGAGGAGTGACAGAGCCCAGAATAGTCGAACAGAAGCCCTCGGATTAATTCGTAATAGAAAAGGGCATTTACCTCATATTGTAGTCATTACTGGTGAACCATTACCGTCAAGATTGGCTTCGTTAGCTTTGGGGACAGGAGACATAGATTGCTTATATCATTTTGCCTTATATGAATTAATCGAAGCAGTGGAGCATATAGGAGCAGAGGATGCTCTTGAAATGCTCAATATTTTAATTGATGGAAAAAGATTAAAAGACATTAGCGATCTACCACTTGACTTATCAGTATGATTCACGATTGTTTTTCCTTGATAACTCTGCAATATCATCAAAACCAAAGTCTGATAATCAATCAGTATCCTCTATTATTAATTATATATAAACTTTTAGTTGCCCCTCCGGTACGTTTATTCACTGTATCGATTACAATGTCAAGAATAAGGCTACGTACTTCCTTAGCTCTTTCGCTGCGAGTCAGCAGCATTGCGATGTTTAATACTGCTCTGAAATTAAAAATGCCGAGTTGAGGAGTATTCTTCGCGAAGTTAACTTCATGAAGTCCATTGTTGGCACATTCTAACTTAAAGTGTTTCAGCAGCTTATCTTTAAGAACCTCGTAACCATTCAGAGACAAATGATAAAAAAGATACGGATGTTGATACAGAAATTAAATTGTATAACAAGGATTTTAATCTCAACACCATCATAAACGACAACAAAAAGTTCTGCGCTCTTCTGCCGTTCCTGCGTCGTTCTGCGACCATCAGCAACGCGGGGTTACTCGCAAGGCGAGGGTTATTTGCGGCGAGCGGCGAAGAAGGTCTTCATCAGGGCGGCGCATTCTTCTTCAAGCACTCCGGCGGTCACCGTGGCCCGCGGATGAAACGGGCGGAGAGTGAAGGCCGAGTAGCCCCGACGCGGGTCTGCAGCGCCGTAGACTATGCGCGGACACTGGCTCCACCCCAACGCCCCGGCGCACATCAGGCACGGCTCTACGGTAACATAAAGCGTGCAGTCCGTAAGATATTTGCCGCCGAGGGTCTGCGCGGCGGCGGTAATGGCCTGGATTTCGGCGTGGGCGGTCACGTCGCTGAGGGTTTCTGTGAGATTGTGGCCACGCCCTATTATGCGCCCTTTGCACACTACCACGGCTCCCACGGGAACCTCGCCGGACTCTGCGGCATGCCGGGCCTCGTCGAGGGCAGCGCGCATGAAGCGCTCGTCGGATTCTCTAACGGTTGTATTTTCTTCATTCATAGCAGATCCAGTTTCATTCCTTCGGCGGCCGCAATCACTGAGGGGAATTCCTCGCGTGCCTGCGCGGCGAGAAGGTCGGTGGTGTCATATCGGTTGGAGTAATGCCCTATCACAAGCTGCGACGCTCCGGCCATTGCCGCGATGCGTCCGGCCTCGCGGGCTGTGGAGTGGCCGCGCTCGCGGGCCTGTGAGGCAAGCGAATCATCGTAAGTTGCTTCGTGATACAGTGTGTGAACGCCCTTCACGGCCTCGGCCACGCGGGGCTCAAACATGGTGTCGCTGCAATAGGCATAGCTCACCGAAGGGTCGGCCGCGGTGGTGAGCCGCGAGTTTTCTATCACCGTGCCGTCTTCCCTCACGAAATCGGCTCCGTATTTCAAGGCGTGGCGCGCGGCTACCGGCACTCCGTAATGCTCGAGCATGGCGCCGATGAGGTGGCACGGCTTGGGCTTCTCGGCAAAGAGGAAGCCGTAGGCGGGGATGCGGTGATAGAGCGGAAACGAGCTTATGGTCAGTGCGGGAGTGTCGATTATCACGCCTCCGCCGACAGGCAGCGGCTCGAACACTATGTCGTAAGGGGCCTCGCGGCAGAAGTAGCCAGTGACGGAGCGCATGAGCTCCAGCCCCGATGCTGGCAGATGGACGGTGACGCGCCCGGATTTCTCATGCAGCGCCAGGGTGGAGAGCAGCCCTGGCAGACCCAGCACGTGGTCGCCGTGCATGTGCGATATGAATATATGGCTCAGACGACTGAATTTCAGGCTCATGGCGCGCATCATCTTCTGCGCGCCCTCGCCGCAGTCAATCATATAGAGGGTGTCGCGGAAGTCAACCACCTGCGCCGAGGGATTGTGACGCGGAGTGGGGGTTGCGGAGCCGCATCCGAGTATGTTGATTCTGAAACGTGCCATGTACGGGGTCTGTCGGGTGTCAGTTCTTGGAATTGTCGTCGCCGTCGGAGGTAAACATTCCCTCGCGCGACAGCTGATGGTCGAGGTTGGCGATGCCGTAGGCCACTATAGCGGTCACCATGGCGGCGTGCTGCTGATAGCGGGGATTCTCGCGGTTGAGGATGTCGTTTTCGGTATGCCAGATTTCGCCGTAGCTGAAGTTGGTGCCGTCAACGTCGGACAGGCGGAAATAGTATGTAGGCACTCCCTCCACGGCAAACACCGTGGCGTCGTTGCTGCCGAACTTCGTGGGACGTTTGCGCGGCTCGGCCACGGTCACCTCGAAGGGGAAGTCGGGGTTGATGCCCGCTATGGGCTCGCACACCTTCTTCATGTCATCGACCATGGCGGCGGAAACGGCTATGCCCACGGGTGGCTCCGGACCGCCGTCGCGATTGAGTATCAGCGATATTTTGTCAAGCTCCTTTTTGTGTTTCTTGCAATAGGCCTGCGCTCCGAGCAGGCCGAATTCCTCGGCTGCGAAAGCTATGAAGCGTATGGTGCGCCGGGGCTTCGCTCCCGCGTATGCAAGCAGGCGTGCGGCCTCAAGCATCGGACCTATGCCCGTGCCGCAGTCGATGGCGCCGGTGCCAACGTCGTAGGCATCGAGATGACCGCTTATTATCACGTATTCGTCAGGCTTTTCCGTGCCCTTTATCTCGGCTATGATATTGTGGTATTTCACCGGCCCGAGACGGAAATGGTTGCGGATGTCAAACTCCAGCATTATGTCGCGGCGCTCGCGGGCGGCGCGTTCTATCAGGGCAAACTGATGCTCGTCGAGCTTTATTTCAGGCTGTGTAGGCAGATGGTCGAACGTGGTGGTGGTGTCGTTCACCAGCGGACGGTCGTAGAGAGCCCTTATCGGTGTCTCCGCGGCCTGGATGAAGCCCAGCACTCCGGCGTCGCACATCTCGCGGTAGAACAGCGCCGGTTCCTCTTTCAGCGCTATCATGGCGCTATCGGTGCCGTTGCGGTAGTTGTTCATCATCATGCGGCGATTGATTGCCGACACCGAGTCATTGTAGTGGCGCGCGGCCGCACGCAGAGAGTCGCCCTTGGCCGACTTGTTGATTGGGAAACCGTTGCTCTTCCCTTTCAGGAGCACCCAGGCCCCTTTGAGTTTACCGTGCATGCGGTCAAATTCGGCTTTGCTGCCCGGCTCTATGAGCACGTGGCCCAGCTGACGGCCGTGCGTTCCCGAAGTGTAGGAGGGAGTGGCGAAATGAAGATGGTCCACGCCGTCAACGCCGTAGGCCCTTCCCTGCCAGTGGTCGCGGTTGAAGCCCACCGGCACCTGTCCGGCCTCTTCCTTGTGGGCCGGTATGCCCCAGCCGGCATATTTGTAAAGCATCCAGTCGGCGGCATCGTCAAACGCTGCCGATCCCACCAGGCGGCCGCCGAAACGGCCTGTAAGCACATCCAGATGGTCGCCCACCTGCGGATTCGCCGTTCCTTCGGCGATAATCTTCTCCACTGTCCGGTCCTTGGCCTGCGCCATGCCGGCAACCGCAGCCGCCAGAGCCACGGCCACGTACATCAAAATCTTATTCATAAGCACTATTTGTGACATTTCAGGCAAATTTACTCAATTTTCCCGAATTGCCCCCAATCTTCCGCCCCCGACTCCCGTAACGGCCAGCCATAAAGGTCCACACCGAACCGGTCAACGTCCTCACACTGGGAAGGTCGGCGTCCTCACACTGGGAAGGTCGGCGTCCCCGCCGACCCAAAAAAACAAATCCACCGATCGACGGCCAGAGGCCGACGCTCCCAGTCCCCGACGCTCCACGCCCTCCCTCAAAAGCCATAGCGCGAGGTCAGAATGGCCTTTTCGCGGGTCCAGAGCGCGGGGAAGGCCATTTCCGCTGACAGATCCGAAGCACAGTCAGTTTGCGCGCTGAAAGCGCCGCGCGTTATCACCTCGTAGCGCTTGCGGCAATCCCGTGCGGCCACGCTGTCATGCCGTGCCTCCGCCATCTCGCCAAGCAGCCGCCAAGGGGTGGCGAGCGACGGCATCACCGCCACCGCCTCGCGCAGCATCGACTCGGCCTGCGGAAGCATCCCGAACCGGTGAAGCAGAAAACCGTAGCGGGCTTTTTCTCCGGCCGATGCGTCAGGGGCGGGAGCGCGCGCGAGTATGGAATCACGAAGCACTGGCCCCACACTCCGGGTGCGCAGCAGGCTGTCTACGAACTCCTCGCCAGTGAGGCGCGGCGCGAGCCTGACAGCGGCGGCAAGGTGCCCTATGGCGGCTGCCGTGTCACGAACGGCGAAGCATGCGCGGGCGGCGAGAAAACAGAGTGTGTGGTTGCGCGGCGAGCGCGCGGCAGCTCCGAGCAACGCCTCGGACTCGCCGGTTCTGAGCCATCGGGCCGCCGCGTGCATCTGGGCCGGAATCCGGTCGTAGGGCATCTGACGGGCCGCGCGGTCCAGAGCCACGTCGGCGGTGTCGATGTGCGCGCGGTTCCCGTCTGCGTGATAGCGTGTCAGCGCCCCCATGCCGCGATGGAGTTGCTCGGTGCCCGGCGCATGCAGCGGGAGCAGCCCGGAGCGCACGGCCAGGCCGGTGGCGAGTGTGGCTACCGTCACCGCCAGCACCGCATATCCGGCACGGAGCCGGCGGCGTCCTCCGTAATGTGCCTGAGGCTGAATCAGAGCGAGAAGCAAAGCCAGCATAAGCATGGTGCCCGACGAGCTCCAGAGCGAGCACTGTGTCATTTCCTTGACGCACAGTCCTGCAATCACAGCCGCTCCGACCGCCGAAGCCCTCCTGCGGCGAAACCGCCACAGCGTGCCTGCGCCCGCAACGGCCAGAACGGCCCATATCAGCAGCCCCGCGGCGCCCTGCTCCACGGCAAGGGCGCTTATGGCATTGGGCGGAATCGACGAGTAGGCGGCCGAGCTATCGTCGGGTGTGAAGCGGTCAACGGCCAGGGAATAGTTTCCCGGACCGTAGCCCTGGAGCGGGCGCGCGGCGAAAGCCTCGGCCGAAGCCAAAGCGCCATCCACACGGGCGCGGGTGCTGAGCTGCTGCGACTGCGTGGAGGCCATGCTCAGCACTGTGCGTGTCTCGGCGGGACACGCGGCCGCCACCGCAATAACGGCAGCAAGCAACGCGCCGCGCGAGAATGTGAGCGCCACGGCCATCCACATCAGCGCCGCGGCGGCTATCCGCCATCCCCGCCGCTTCTCAGGCATTCCGGCGAGCACCACGCCCGAGCATGCCAGCAGGGCCGAGGCAAGCATATTGCAGTGAATGTGCATGGGGTGGAAAAGAAATCTGAAATCATACACGCTTCCGAATCCCGCCGCCAGCACATTGCGCCGGAACACCACAAACGATCCCGCCACTATCAGTGCCGCCACCGTTCCGGCAGCCGCCACTCACGCCGTAAGGGAGCCCGGGCGGGTGCGCCGCGCCAGAAGATAGGCCGCCATGGCCGCCGTCTGCATCAGGGCCATGAAAAGGGTCGGCAGCGGGTTCACGGTCAGCGCCATCTGCGCCAGACTCCAGACCCACACCGCCGCCATGGCGCCGTCTGTCCACGTCACCTTCCGCGGCACTATCCGCCCCGGCTGAACGGCCAGAACAGCCACAAGCATCCACGGCACCAATAGCCACGGATCCCTTACCTGCATCAGCGCCACGCCTGCGGCAAGCGCCACAGCCACCGCAGCCGCCGCCGTGACTGCCTTATTTTCCCCTGCTACCGGCATATTTCTTCCACAGAGGCCGCGAGAGGCCCCATATCATATAGCCTATCATGGCCAGAAACAGCAGTTGCATCACAATGTTGCGCAGCAGCGAGAATGGGGGCGTCATTCCGTTGCCCAGATAGATTATGAGCCTTTCGGCCTCGGCCGGGAACGACTGCGCGAAACTCCACAGAAACATCGGCAGGGCATAGAAGAAATAGAAGCCCATAAACGCGTTTACGGCCACCGCATACACTCCCATCAGCCACTTGGCGCCCCTGCTGAGCCCCAGCAGATAGGGCCGGGTGCCCTCCGGCTTGCGGCGCAGGCGGCGCCAAGCCCAGCCTATCAGCTCGCGCGAGCGCTGCCGCAGATTCGGCACCCCGAGCGCGTCCGACGCTATCCAGTAGCCGTCAAAGCGGAAAAACGGGTTGAGCGTCAGCACAAATCCCAGATTCATGGTCAGTATCAGATAGCGGGCAACGTCGTCAGAGGCGCCTCCGGCGTAATACCACACAAGCAGCCCCGCCAGTATGAAGCACTGGAAATACACTCCGGCCAGGTTCACCACCAGACGCTTCCTGCGCGGAAGGCGCCACACGCGGCTCACGTCGGTGTAAAACACCGGAAACGTCAGATACATCCCGAAGCCGATTCCTCCGTGGGCCACACCCATCCGCTTGCACGCCGCCGCATGGCCCAGCTCGTGCAGCATCGACGAGGCACACATAAACACCATCAGTCCCGCCACGCCGTAGATACTCACACCACCGTCCACCCTCAGCAGATTGTCGGCCGTGAGCATGAACCAGAGGTCGGCACCCAGCGCCAGCGTCACCGTCACCGCCATCACCCACGGGGTGAACATAACCGCCAGCGCGTCGCTCAGCCGGTCGATGGCCCGCGCCGGAAGCAGTTCGCGCTCATAGAGGAACTGCCGCGACTTTCCAGCCCCGCCGCCGGCCACTATGGGCCGGAGCCGTTGAGCCACGAAAGCCTCCACCTCGTCGGGCGAATATCGCCCCCCGCTGCGGGCCGCATAGTCGGCTATCGCTTCGGCCTCGTCGGCGTGGCTCTGCAGAGTGCGCAGCAGCTCCACCACCGTGGCGTTGGCCTCATAGTGCCTTCCGCCGTGGCTCAGCACATACCGCGCCCCCTTGGCCGAACTCTCAAGCTCGCTGACCTCTATGTCTGTGTATGTCATCATTGGATTATTTTAGGATAGCACTATTAATTGTTTTATCACCCTGAAATTGGATATGATTAGTTTTTTGACCAAAATCAAAAGTATAGCTTACTTTTAAATAAGCAGACATACCTGTTTTAGCAGATGTTTCATAACCTCGGTTCTCATAATATGGAGTGAGAGTCTTAAATCGATATTTAAGGTTCCGAGAGAAAGGATTCTCAAATCCCAAAGTCATGGAAAACCCTTTATGAGCCCAACCTCCAGTTACCCCATATGAACACGGGATAGTGACATGTCTCAAATCAGTTCCAAGCACAGCATTTGACGACTGGACATGACCTCCGACAGAAAACTCTCCAAAGTAATACGAAATTTGTCCCGAGCCCGAAAACCGATTGAGAGTTGAAACGCGTTCTCCATAATCATACAAACCATAATTTGCCGAGAGAGAAATACCGAGTCTTTCTACCGGACGCATGGTAAAGGCAATATAAGCATTGAGATTATGTCCGGTGACATCAGATGCAAAGCTACGCACTATGTGTCTGTCCTCAGGCGTATAAGTTGTAACGGGAAGATCCTTCATTATCTGCCAAACTACTGCCGTTTGTATATTGACTTTCCTTAAAGTAATATTGTAACTACTCATAAATCTATACATTTTTGTGACATCCAATAAAGGATTACCGCGCGTAATCATAAATTCATTGACGTTTTGGTCGACGTCACTAAGCAATGCCATGGTAGGGTATGAGTTGCCTATAGCCCCATTGAGCATAAGGAAACTATTTGTTCGTGGTTGCCATGTGAGCATAAAAGACAACCGGGGACTAACTTCATTTCTCACTTCATGTCCATGTACACAATACTGAAGCCACGACACACCAGGACTGAAACGCAACGACATCTTTCCGAAACGATGTAGATACTCAGCATATGCCATACTCTCGCCCGATCGCAAATGTTGCCACGATTGGACAGAACCTAAATAGTCTGACATACTCATCCTATATGAATACAATAGTTTGCTTGTGAGTTGCGCTCCATTTTGGAAAGAAATAATATAATTCAAATCAGCCAGCCAGTCGAAGGCATTCTCCCGAACATTGGAGAAAATATCTGAAGTAACATCTCCAGTATAAGAATAATCATGATGATTACGTATATAGTTACCGGTAAGATTCAATCTCAATGATTGATTTTGCCTTATACTTTGCATAAAATTTATCACAGTACCATATCTCATTGCTTGATCCTTGCTTTGCGCAAAACTCTTATATCCAGCTACGCCCGAAATGTCAGATAAATCCACACTCATACCCCTGAATCCCACGGGTGATGCATTACGCACAAAAATGCCACTAATCTTTATTTGTCTCCGGTCTGTCGAGTTTTCCGAATTAAGCTGAATATATTGAGTATTATGCTTGGATATTCCGCTATGAGAGTCAGCAGTACGGGTGGCACTAATACCATCAAATAAAAATCTCTCACAAGAATAGCTATCGTTATCCGTCACCTTTATATCCTCATATCCTCCAAAAATAGAAAAATGAGAATTGCCCCTATATACTTTCCCAGTTACATTATAGTTCCCATTAAGGTAAGCTATCCGTTGCATGGCATCGCCATATACAAATCCACCAGAGGCTACTTTATGCAACACAAAATTAAGTGCAGTGATATCACCTAAATATCTACCCGAAGGAGCCGTCATAAACTCTACCTTAAGAATTTCTTTTGGTCTAAGATTCTTCAAATCAAGCTCCGAAGCCTTTACGCCATCAATATATATCGTCACTACTTCCCCAAAGGCCCTCACTCCATTATTGTCAATTTTAATTCCAGGAATCATAAGATTGTCAAGCAATCCGTAAGCATCAGTGGAATGTTTAATCTGGTTGGAGGATGGAGTCACAATCAATTTATCTCCGCTTCTTACGAAACGACTTGCTCTTACAGTCACTTCATCCAAATTTCTCAAGGAATGGAGAATTACATCATGTCTCAATACTTCATCTTGCAGCTCAACGGTATCAGTCAAACTTGAATAACCCAAAAAACCGTATGATACCTCATATTTTCCTTTTTCGATATCCCGGATTTCGTATCGTCCGACGCTGTCAGCGGTATTGTGACAGATAATTGCCGAATCCCTCCTAACTATTATCTTGACATACCAGATACCATTGCCATCTCTATCTTTCACGATACCCGTCAACTTATTTTGGGAATAAATTTCGGGAATAGAGATTAGAGATAGAATAAGGATAATGATGCTTATGTGAAAATGAGGTATCATACAGTTACTAATTAAAATTAAAGATCAGAGAGAAAGATCACATGAAAAGCACAAGTAGCATGTAAAACAGTCAAAGTCACTTGGCTCCTGCATCATAACTCCTAATGATGCAGATGGAATAAGAGGGTCCGTTTCAAAACGAGCTTCAAGTTCTTGTATCTCAAAGTCTGAAAAAAGCCCTTCATTTAAGGATTCGATTTTTTTTGTCATAACTGTGAATTATTTGAATTAATGTTTTAGGGATTCGACATATATTCTTTTAACTGCATATCTTAGTTTCTCATAAAAATTATCACAGTATTGTGTAGTCTTTTTCATTGACTTTACAAAACAACCACCTCCACATAATAAAATGAATTTACATTTTCTACACCGTTCACTATATTTTCTATCATACCAAAGAGATTTAGAACTTTCGTTCCAAATAATCCCGTCCTTATTGTATTTTCCTATTGATTTCGTTTGATCACCCAGCACCTCCAAACAAGAATAAATATTACCAAACGGATCGAAAACTATATTTCCATAATGTGCATTACAATGACTTGGTGATAATGCAAGAGCCTTTTTCATATTTATTGCATTTTCTATCCTAGTTCTTATTTTATTCTCTGCTGATGCAAATCTACATTTAGATACTTTAGTCACAAAATCTGAATAAGATACTGCTTTCTGCATATATCCTTCAGGATTAAAATTGCATTCGCCACCAATAAATTCAGTGTATATTGAAAACTTATTAAACTTAAATAAGCCCTTTCTCTCTAAATCATTTTCAAGATTCACTAAATCGTCAACATTTCCACTATCAACATTTACCCTTACCCGTACAGTAACACCTTTTTCCAGCAGTAGAATTATGTTTTCTATGATTTTATCATATGTCGCGCTTCCATCTGATAAAAGACGTCTTGAATTATGAATAAGAGAAGTGCCGTCAATCGTTATTTGGGCGCCGACTATTTTGCCCTGTCCAAATAGATCCAACAACATATCCGCCTCATATCCATTGGATATCACCGTAAACTTATAACTTTGCCTAGCACCTCTCTCAACGATATATTTGAGAATTTCTCTATTCTCCATAAGCAAGGGCTCTCCACCAAATAAAGTTATGACTTTATTTATTTCTTTCCCTTCTTTTTTTAAATTGCTTAAACATTGAAATATATTATCTACTTGCTTTTTACTGATAATTTTACCTTTAATATTATTTCTTTTCTTTTCAAAACAATAAACACAATCAAAATTACAATCGTATGTAATAGGAATAGTCACTATTATAGGTGTAAATCTTAGATTACGTTTCTTTAATAACTCACAGATTCTCGCTACATGGGTCCTTTCCTCTTCCAAGTTTTTTCTTGTAAGAATACCACGTTTTTCTAGATAACCAATTAGAGCATTATCTAATTCATCAAATTTGTTTTTAAGCAAATCATCAAAAAGCTCTTTAGAAACAATATCTATAGCTCCTGTGTATCCATGAATAAGAAAGATTTTGTTCTCATCAACATGAATAGGTATAGAATAATTTGATAAGCGGAATGTATTGTCTAATGCCATATTATTTTGTTGTTATCTGATACTTCAAATATTCTTTCTTCCCGCCCACCCGTATGGTCGTGAAGCCACAGCAAAGCTCCGGAAGGAACTCCGGTGAATTTGATTTCATCGTCAGCCGGGGCAATCTGCCGCCCTGCCGACAGCCATTTGCCATCGGAAGCATAAAAGAGCTCGTATTCATGCCCGCGGCGTATACCGTTGTCGTCATTGCGTATAAGGAAGCGGAGAGCACTCACCTTAGCCGGAGCGGACAGTTCCAGACCGCCCCACGATCCGAGGTCGGAGGTATGGAAAAATGTAAGCGCGTCGCCGTCGAAAAGCATCCCGGCTCCATTGCGCGGATAGTAAATGCTTGGTTTGTATCCACCCATGACCTTGCCGCGGAGCGCCTTTCCTTCCTGATTCAGAAATTCCACCTCGGCCATATTGCCGTATGTGCTGTCGGAGGAAACATAGCGCAGATAGCGGAACTCGCGGTTCACAGAGGGGAGCGCCACAGGTGTGTAGCGGAAATCGGGAGTATCGGCTATGACATGGAGCACCGTGGCGTTTCTGAACCCGGGATTGTCCGCTCCCTCAAAGCGACCTCCCACTATCGATGCCGGATAATCTTTCAGAGTTTCCGAAACGGGATTTTTCCGCCATAATATCACGTCACCCCGCTTGCCTGAGATTTTGAATTCTTTTATGTCGCCGCTCTGCCCGAGAAGGAATGGATAACCGAACGGTCTGATCTCGCCCTCGGTATATGTAGCGGCCTGATAGACTATGTCTGTACCTACGTCGGCGAACCGTGCCTCACCACGGGAGGCACGCGCCCATGCCACGGGTTCCCAGCCCATAGGGGAAAACACGCATAGATACACGTATTCGGCATGCAGATTCCGCGGCACTTCCACCGTAACATCGGCCCCCCGGACAGCATCGAAATCGGCTGTGACATCCACCACAGAGGGGCTGCGGAAGAGCGGAGGAACCGGCTCACGGCTCACCGCCGCCAGCGAATTGGGGTTTATACCGTAAGCCTTACGGTATATTTTTGTAATGCCGGAACTGAAGCGGTTAAGGTGATGGTCGGGGTTGTCCTCGGCTCCGGAGAAATCATGCCATCGCCCGTCGTTGTCGAGCACGGCATTGAAAGCATGCGAACCGTTCTTACGACCCCACTGCGGAATGAAATTAAGCGTTACAGGAATGCCCACTGACCGCATGGCAAAAGCAGCCAAGGCGGCGTAATCGCCGCATACGCCGAATTTTATATTAAAAAGCGTAGAAGGCCGCATTGTAACCGGAAGCACCCCGCCCAAAGCAATATGGGCCGGAAGCCGACGCAGCGAATCATTGATGGCTATCGCCGCCTGGAGGGCGGTTGCCGTATCGGCCACGAGCGGTAAGAACCGGGCGGCATATACCTCTCGCCAAGGCTGCGCTTCTTCGCTCCCCACGCGGTAGGGAAGCACGTATTCACAGAACTCTGCGAAAGACAGATGGCTGTTCCATGGCTTGCCACGGAGAGCCATAGCCCGGTCTACGTTGTCTGTGAGATAGGAGGCCGTAAGCGTGGCCGCGTCAAGCCGCTTTTCGAGCGGCGCGTCGGCATACCGGGCGCCGCTGCGAAATTCGGCATAGATTGCCGGAATGTCGTACTCCGGCTGACGGATGGTATATACAGAGTCAATAAAGGCATAGAATTCGTCGACCGCAGGCCATGCTACGGTCCCTTTGCCGGCCATGTTGGCCACAAGGAAATGCATGGCGGCAGCGCGGAGCGAATCGCCGGGAGCAGAGTAATGGCCCAACGCCTCGCCGAGTTCGCGGCCGTTTGCACCGGCCTGGGCCATGGTGGCCTCGAGGGCGTCGCTCACAGGGGCGCGTCCGCACGCGCCCGCAGCCACCGCCACAGCAAGAAGCATCAGTCTATTTCGAAACTTCCAGATCATTAGCGGCTCCCGATTATCATACTTAATATATAGCTTTCGCCGGACATCAGCATCCGACCGTCAACACGCCCCAGGCGGTCGCTGCCGGTAGTGATCTGCTGCACGGCCACAATGCCATCCCCGCCGGTTATCTCCACAGAGACGTTCTGCGAAGGCAAAGTTGTATGGATATAGACAGTACCTCCGTCGTACCATGCCGTGGGAATCACCGGGGGCATCCGTCGGGGATCGTCATGCGTTCTGTGCCACTCATCCTGAGAACTATCAACAAGATTAATTGCAGTCTCAGCCATACATCCGAGGCCGGTGAACGCTGCCAGCAGTGCGATAATGATTGCTTTCATATTGAAAATGTTTTCCGCAAAGAAAGCTAACCCAAAATTACCCTGCAAATTTCACGATTAACAAAAGATAACAAGCTGTGAGACGACAAAAACCTCACATTAACATGGAATTAACAACGACTGAGAATCAGCCATTTGCACCTATCGTAACACCAGAATCAGAGAGACCGCAGGAATTCGTCCCAGTCGGCCGACCGGTCGCCCTTGCCATACCTACGGCTCAGACGCAGCCTTGCCATACCGACTCCATGTGCGCTTGCGCCAATAAGCACGGAGATACTCTTGTTGCCAAGATCAAGGCGCGCCAGAAGCGACACACGGTATTCCCGTTCCGTGAGCCCCAACGTGCGCAGCCGCGTGCAGAACCCGGGCAACGTCACATCCAGTGCCTCTTCAAGCGACGACCAGTCTGAATCAGTCATTTTTTCCACGCGGGAGCTTTCCAGCAGCGATTTAATTCTTGATGTGGCATCCTGAGCGCTTAGCTCGCGGTCTGCGCGAGCCTCAGCCAGTTTCTTCATCTCCGAGCGCAATTCCATACTCTCCATACCGAGCTTCCGGTTCTCATCCTCCAACTCGTCCATGGTTTTCTCCATACGAAGCTTTTCAAGCTCCATGCGATATGTACGGGAGCGCTGACGGTAATAGATAATCATTCCTAAGCTGAGGAAGATTGACAACAAAGCAATTAAAGCGAAAATAGTCCGCCTGAGACGGTCGCCTTCGGCTTGCAACTCAATATTCTCGCGTTCGTGAAGAGAATAATTGTAACTACTCTCAGTCCTAAGCATCAGCTCCCGATTCTCAGTCAGACGCAAGGAATCGAGTAAGTGGTGATAAGCCTCAATATGTTCGATAGCCTTTTCAGGATTTTTCAAATGCAGATAACACTGGGCCAACCCATTATGACCGAACATACGGCCATATGGAGTGCCCGACTCAACACGAAGATTACTATAAAAGATACAAGAATCCCACTCTTCCCTGTTAAGGTATAAACAAGCTAGTACTGCATTTCGCACGTCCTCTTCCGTTGACAACACCGTACTTACCGGGCCAAGACTCTTTAATATTGAATCCGCTCTATAAAAATCTCCTGACTTTATAGATAAATACACATACTCTAATTCAAGATTATCAGACAGAGCCTTGTCTCCATATACATTTGCCATTTCCTTAGCCATCACAAAACTCTTTTCAGCACTATCTGATTTCTCCATATACATATATATCTGTCCTATTTTCTTCAATGCCTCTATTACACTGGAAGTGTCATTCTTTATAGCTGTAAGCGTTTTGTAAGTTTGGGCATGATTCAGAGCCTGAGTATAAAAAAACTGGCTAAGATAAAGATCTCTCATCCGAGCATGAATACAAGCTTGAAAGCCAATATTCTCATCCGAACTCATTGCAAGTAGGGCGCGGCCGAAGTAATCGAGGGCGCGTGGATAGTCGCCCATGTCGGAGTAAACGCGGCCGGCATAATAGAAGGCCTCGGGGCGGAGAGTATCGGAGGTGCGGTGAGTGTAGTAGTCCAGGGCCGGGCGCAGAAGCGAGTCGGATGTGTGGGTGATATATGCCTTGTCGGCCGCCTTGACCATGAGCAGACGCCAGCGCATGGCCACATCCTCGGGCGCATCGGCCATAAGTGGCTTCAGCTCCAGCAGCACACGCGCAGCCGAGTCGGGGCCCGCATGCTCGGCCAGCGAGTCGGCCAGATCAAGCTCCGCGTGGAGGCGCGAGCGCCCGCAGCCGCAGGCCGAGGCCAGCAGCAGACCCAGAAGAAAAATTATGACAAGGCGCGAAGTGTTCATAAACCGAAAGTGTGTGTGTGGCGCAACTGTGTGGCCTCAAAGATACGACAACTCCCCGGCACCGCCAAATTTATCTGCCCCTCCCCGGCGCGGGCATGCGGAAAGGAAGTTACACAAATTTCAAGGTGATGCGTTGCGCGTGTCGCAAATAATAGCTACTTTTGCCTGAAATTGCATGGTAGCGCCTATGCGGAAAGTGCAGCATCCGGCGCCATCGGCAGAAACGGCACCCAGCGCCACGGGACGCCACAGCCCCCGCAAGCCCCGGTAGTTCAACGGATAGAATAGAAGTTTCCTAAACTTTTGATAGCAGTTCGATTCTGCTCCGGGGTACCAGAAAATCAATCAAATATCATCGCAAAAACTATGGACTCAACCCGGCAGCCGGCTGCCCGCACTACCTCTCCCCTGGCATGGGTGCCTTCGGTGTACTTCGCCATGGGCCTGCCTTTCGTGGCCCTCAATCTTGTGGCCGTAATCATGTTCAACAACCTCGGCGTGGACAAGGCCCAGATCGCATTCTGGACCTCACTGCTCACCCTGCCATACACGCTGAAATTCCTCTGGAGCCCGCTGCTTGAGATATACTGGACCAAAAAGAACTTCGTGGTGGCAACGCAGGCCATTTCGGGCTTCTGCTTCGCCCTGATAGCGTTCCTGCTGCCGCTGCCCGACTTCTTCAACTACACCATAGCCGTGATGGCCGTGATAGCCCTCTCGGGCGCCACCCACGACATTGCCACCGACGGCATCTACCTCACCGCCCTCGACAAGAAGACACAGTCAACCTACATAGGCTGGCAGGGAGCCTTCTACAACCTCGCCAAAGTGCTCGCCAACGGCGGACTGGTGTGGCTGGCCGGCGTGCTGATGACCCACTACAAGGCCACCAACCCCGAGCGCGCCCCCTTCTATGCCTGGATGATAATCATGGGCATACTCGGCGCCCTGCTCATCTGCGTGGCCGTGTACCACTACTTCGTGCTCCCCACCGGCTCCCGCGCATCCGACGCGCCCAAAGGCACCTCCGAGGCCATGAAGTCGATGGTGAGAGTGCTCACCGACTTCTTCCGCAAACGCTTCATCTGGTATTACATCCTCTTCATCGTGTGCTACCGCCTCACCGAAGGCTTCGCCATGAAGATGGTGCCCATATTCCTGCAGGCCCCGCTGGCCGAGGGAGGTCTGGCGCTCAGCAACGAGGAAATGGGAACGATCTACGGCGTGTTCGGCACCGTGGCCTTCATAATCGGCTCGATACTAGGCGGCTACTACATAGCCCGCTTCGGCCTGAAGAAGGTGCTGTTCTCGCTCGTGTGCATATTCAATATCCCCTTCGTGATCTACTTCCTCTTCTCCCTTTTCATTCCCCAGAACCTGTGGGTGATAGGCACCGGACTGGTGGCTGAATACTTCTGCTACGGATTCGGCTTCGTGGGCCTCACGCTCTTCATGATGCAGCAGGTGGCTCCCGGCAAGCACTCCATGGCCCACTACGCATTCGCCTCGGCCATAATGAACCTCGGCGTGATGCTGCCCGGCATGATAAGCGGCTGGATATGCGAGCGCACCGGCTACGAGCTCTTCTTCATCATAGCACTGGTGATGGCCGTGCCCGCCTTCCTGCTCACATGGTTCGTGCCCTTCACCCACCCCGACAAAACCGAGGCCCACGAGGCAGTGAAATCGGCCGTGGAAGGCGAGGAAGACTCACAGTTCTGAACTCCATAAGAGACTTTGGCATGATGCTTCAAAAGATTGCAACAGTCTTCTACTATAATAAACAATAACACCCTTTTTCACAACACATGAAACAGATAGAAATCATCGGACAGCCGCTTCCCGAAATACCCTGGCAGGACCGCCCCGAGGGTTGCAAGGAAGTTATGTGGCGCTACTCGGAGAACCCCGTGATTCCCCGCGACGCCCTGTCGACATCCAACAGTATATTCAACTCGGCCGTAGTGCCTTTCAAGAAAGGAAAATACAACTTCGCCGGAGTGTTCCGCTGCGACGACACCAACCGCCGCATGCGCATCCATGCCGGATTCTCCGTCGACGGCTTCAAATGGGACATCAACGAAGAAGACATCTGCCTTGAAGGCGCCGACCCTGAAGTGGCAGAATGGGTCTACGGCTACGATCCCCGCGTGGCCAAGATCGGCGACCGCTTCATCGTCACCTGGTGCAACGGCTACCATGGCCCCACAATCGGCATAGCATGGACCACCGACTTCGAAACGTTCCATCAGCTTGAGAACGCCTTCCTGCCCTACAACCGCAACGGCGTGATGTTCCCCCGCAAGATCAACGGCAACTACGCCATGCTCTCGCGCCCCAGCGACACCGGCCACACCGCCTTCGGCGACATATTCTACAGCGAGTCGCCCGACCTCGAGTTCTGGGGACGCCACCGCCACGTGATGGCTCCCGCGCCCTTCGAGCTCTCCGCATGGCAGTGCATGAAAATCGGCGCCGGCCCCATACCCATCGAGACCTCCGAAGGCTGGCTGCTGCTCTACCACGGCGTGCTCCGCTCCTGCAACGGCTACGTCTACGCCTTCGGCTCGGCCCTGCTCGACCTCGAGCAGCCCTGGAAGGTGCTTGCCCGCAGCGGCCCATATCTGATTTCGCCCCGCGAAATCTACGAGCTCACCGGCGACGTGCCCAACGTCACCTTCCCCTGCGCCGCCCTCCACGACCCCGAGACAGGCCGTCTGGCCGTGTACTACGGCTGCGCCGACACCGTGACCGGCCTCGCCTTCGCCTACATCCCCGAACTCGTAGAGTGGACCAAAAAGAACTCCATCGTCTAATCCCCTCCACCCATAAAAACATCAGCGCCGCAGCCCCGGGCCTCCCGCCCCGCTGCGGCGCTTCCTGTATCCTTGTGAAAATAAAAATTCTGCGGCCTTCTGCTGTTCCCGCGCCGTTCTGCGTGCCTTGTCAAAGGGAGGGATACGCAGAGCGCAGGCGGAAGCAGTTTTTGTCGGGGGATTTTATTACCTTTGTGTAGAATTCGAGCCCTTATAGCATCCCCATGAAACTGAAACCGTCATTAATCCCCGTCATACTCCTAATCGCCCTTCTTACCATTCAGCTGCTCCCGGGCTGCGCGCCCTCGCCCGAGCGCTCCCGCCTCGAACACATCGAGGCAATAATCGACGAGCACCCCGACTCGGCAATGGCCCTCCTCGACAGCGTGGACACCGCCGCCCTCCACTCCGAAGGCGACCGGGCATTGTATGATTTGCTCTATAATCTCGCTCTTTATAAATCATTTAACGACAGCTTGAACGAGGAGTCGTTAAAATTTTCATCAAACCATTTCACTGATAACAAAGAGTATTCAAGAGCAGCAAAATCCTATTATCTGCTTGGCAATCTTTATGAAGCAAGGAAAAATTTCGGACAAAGTGCTGTCTCCCAAACCAAAGGAATAGAAATGGCTCGAAAAGCTAAAGACAATTATGCCTTGGGATTATGTGAAATGTCACTATGGGCTGTTTATGGAAAAATCTATGACACTAACCGGCAGATTATAGCCGCAAAAAGTGCGCAGGATGCTTTCGATAAATGCAGTAGAAATGACTGGAAGATATATGCTACGTTGAATCTGGCAACAGCTTTCAACAATAATGGAAATTATGACTCGGCTATCATTATCGCTAATGAAATCATCAATGACCCTGTAAATTGGAAAGATAGTATTCTAATAGGGAGTGCCTACGAAACCATTGCATTATCCGCAATGGATATTAACGATTCATTGTCAATAACTTCCTATGCGAAAGCTCTCAGATATAACGGTTTCTCTCTTTCTTCTGGAGCAAATGAAAATATAGGCGTCTTATTATCCTCGATAAATCAAAATATCATTAGTGAATCTGACAGATATATCTTAAATGAATATCTTTCTAAAATAGATCATACGCCCTTTGCCGTACTTGCAAAAATGGGGAAATACAGAGAGGCATATAACGCGCTGAATAAATACAGAATCGAGCAGGATAGTTTTATTCGTAAAATGATGACTCGTTCGGTCGATTCATCTGTCGAAGAATATCATCTACAAAATGCATCACTGCTTAGATCTGAATTGAAGGCATCTCGTATTTTATGGATTACGTCTGCTGGAGTTTCTTTATTTATTCTTTTATTCATCTGTATTTTTACTTACAGAATTTCAAAAAAGAGAAAGAAGGAAAGAAATGCGCTGATAACCGAAGCGGAAGCTTTAACAAATTCACTTAAGATACAAACCGAACAAAACTATTTATTGACACAGAGTATCAAAGAACTTCTTTCGTCAAAACTTATAATTGTAGAGCGGCTTTGTGAATCTTACGATGAAAACGACGGGAAAAGGACTGCGAAAGAAATTAAGGCTTTTATAAAGGATGTATTTCTAAATAAAAACACTATCGAAAATATTGTAAAAACAATTAATCGACATACAGATAATCTTATTAAGAAATTCTACCTTTGTTACCCAAAACTTAAAGAAGGCGAGTATCGTCTTTACATTTTCTCTGTTGCCGGTTTATCTGCTTCTGCACTTTCTTTAATTTTTGATGAAAGCAAGGAGGTAATATACAATCGCAAATCCCGTCTGAAAGCAAAAATTAAAAACTCGGGGCTGTCAGAATGCGAAATTTTTCTTTCATATCTAAATTAGAAGAAGTGGAATTTTCAATAAGGAAAGAGTGTTTTTCGTTCAATTTCTGTCCCATAAAAAACGTGGATAGATTAACTGTAGCTAATTGATAGATTCGAGAATAATCATAAATAAATATATTGCTAATATTCAAAGATATAAGCCAATTAAAATAATAGAATTTTTTCTTCGGATGATAGAGGTTTTGCGGATATTGTAAGATATATTTGCATATCAAATTTACTCTAAAACAATATCATGATGAAGAAACTACTTTCAATTTTGATTATTATTTCAGTTCATTTTTTGTCTTTGAACTTTGTTAATGCCGAGGAGCCACAGACCAATAAAACCGGACTCCTGACAAAACATCAAGAATCAAATAATAAAAAGAGATTACCGTCCAGAACCTATATTCTATGCGAGGCCATAAACGGGATGCTTGTATTCGATGCCAATTTCGATTATGTGTATATGGAAGTGGAGATTTCCGGGCCGGAATCACTTTCTGATATGCTCACTCCGCTACAACCGTACATAGAAGCACCCGCTCTTACAGGCACATATACCATCCGCTGCACTACCGATGGCGGAGCTGTATATGAGGGAACAATCACGCTTTAACCTTACAGACATATAAATCGGATTGCCTGCGGTTATTTTCCCGCAGGTAATCCACTTAACATTTTTATTTACAATTTAAACTTTTCAACTACCATGAAGAAACTATTTTTCTTAATTGGCATCGCCGCTACATTTGCGGCAGTATCCACCCTTACAGGATGTACAGACGAAATCGTTCAACCACAGACCAAATCATCCGGCGGCGAACTGCTTTCGCGCGGAGTCTATGACTATCCTGCCGTAGAATGGGACAATGTCAACGGAATCGCCGTGACATGCCAAGCCGTGCCAATACAACAACAGCACCACCCTCTACACCGGCAAACTCGGCGTATGGAACCTGCAGGATTATCCGAATGTGACTGTAGACCTTCTTATGACCTCAATGTATTACCCGAAGGAACTCGTGCCTAACCCCACAAGACCCGTGGCATGCTATCCTACATACAGCTATACACTTTCAGGCGCCACCGTGGTAGTGAATCCGGAACTGCTCACCGGCTATAAAATCGAGAATCAGTCGCAGCAGCTGGTATACACGGCAAATGCGGGAATCGGCCTCGGTACCACAGCATCGGGAAGCGAATACGGTCTCTGCGGAACCACAGAATACTACCGTCCCGGCGGAGCTTTGAAAGTTACCGGTGAGATTATGGATGTCTTCGGTGGAAATTTCAATCCTCAGACATCTTATGCCAGATACTGGAACGGCTACGACAAACCCGTGGCAGGACAAGGCGTAATGTATCATGTGTATTTTGAGCTTGTCTCCAAGACTGATTCAAATGAGCGATATGCATATTCCAAGTATTTCCCCTGCAAGGCTGTGAAAGGAACATTCAGCCACCGCGAGGAAACCATCACCCAGTAATAACAGCAAGACCGGTAACTGTGGAAGATTTGTCGGCATATATATGTACGGGAACTGCTCTGATACCGGATCGGAGCCTCGGAGAGCGCGATGCCGCAATGCGCGACAGCATGGGCACCCAGGCTCACGCAACAGGCGAGGCGCGCATGCTCCGCAGCTTGCCTCGCACACGGTGGCTGGCATGCCTGTCCGGCAGCTCACGCAACCTGTTATACAGAAACCGCACCTCCGGTGCTCCCCCACGCCGCGACATCCGATAAAGAGGTCTGCACCGTCGTTTTGTTAAATAATATTAAAAACAAAGACTCCCATGCAGTATTTTCACTGTTTTCCTCTCTTTATAACAGACACCATAACAAACGCCATAAACAAACTAACTAAACACATAAACCAATTTGTTTCACTACTCAATTTTTCTTCCATGAAAAAGTACATTTTCCCACTGCTCGCCCTTTTGGCGATGCCCTTAGTGTTCACAGCATGCAGCGATGATGATGACAATGCCCCTCGCCTTCCGCAACCTATAGAGACGGGCGAGATTCCGGCCAAAAACGTATTTATTTTTGTCGACGGGAAATATATAGCCCATGGTTCGGGCGAGAAAACACAAATCGAAGGCAAATTCAATCCCGCGACTCTCACACAGAACACGGTTAAATTCAGCTGCTCTTCTCTTTTCCTCACTGATCTTGGCAGCAACGGTTTATTTACCTCAGTTCCGGTCTTTGATTTGAATTTAAGGAAAGACAACAACGAAATCCTTATGGCCGGAGAATACTCCGACAGTCATTATAAATACAATGTGACGGGTGAAATCAAACTCAACGGTCGGGGCGAAAACGAGTGGTTTATCAGAGTGAACCGTCAACTTATTCCCGCCAATACACCAATCACCGGCAAAACCTACGAAATCGAATTCAATTCCGACGACATCTATCCGAATATTACCCTGGTCAACGGTACAGAAGATCTGGGAGGGATGTGCACCGACTTTTTCAGGGGAATGGTAGACGTTCTCAAATAGAATTCGGGATACTCGGGAGCAAAAATCCATTTCACGGACCAGTGGACCTACGACCTGTGGTTCAAAAATTCCGAGACCGGCGAATATGAAAAAGACGAGTCTTCCCACAGATATTTCTGCGGTCTCAACGACGTAGCGTTTGTCGACGAACCAGCATTCAAGGAAGCGCAGTCTAAGTTTTTCAATCTGGAAAAAATGGACATCGCCGCGGAAGCATTGAAGTCCAATTTCGCACAGCAAGAGGTATCCGTTGACATGAGCGACCCCTCAAAAAAGGAATTAGTCACAGTATTTTCGCATCGTATCAATGATGATAATGAGTTTGTGCTGTCCTACAATCAGTACATCCTGTCTTTCCTTTCCAACTGGCCCACTCCTGATCCGCTGACCACACTTGCGGAAAAGAATTTCGCGTTGATACAGAGCGAGAGCAAGACAGCGATGCTCGTTTATTCGCCTATCGCAGTTTTCCATCCGGCAGACTGACACCGGAATAGTAAAAACGTGTATCATACCCCAACGCCACGCGGGCGGGTGGGCCGGAAGCAGTGAGCCGGGCCATCCGCCCGCGCCGTTTTTTCCCGAACCAGGGACACATCCCGGCTATCGGGCCACCACGCGGGCTATTACGGCGGCGCGGGCGCCGTGGGCGCTGCGACGGATGGCGGCTAAGGCGGCGGCTTCGAACTGGGGCGACACCACCGTGAGCATGGCGCCGGTGGTGGGAAGGGTGAGGGGGTCGAGGCCGGAGAGGGCACACACTGCGGCAACGTCGGCCGACGGAGCGGCGGCTTCCGGATCTATCTCCACGCGCCACGGCGTTTCGGCGGTCATGGCGTCGAGTTCGGCCTGCACGCCACCCTCGGGATAGGCAATGAGCCGTATGCCATAGTCCTCGCGCAGCAGGGCGTGCACAAGGTCGTTAAGCGGGGTCGTGTCATCGGTCACCTGCGGCTCCTTCAGTCCCTTGCGGGCGGCAATCATGGCCGCGCCATGTGCTCCCGCGGGAGCGGAGAGAATCACGGCGTCGCCGGGGCGAAGGCTGTCACGGTAATAATCCACATCGGGCGGCATCTGCCCTATGGCAAACACCGATACCTCCACACCGTAGGGCGAGCAGCCGCGGTCAACGAACTCTGTGGAGCATCCCAGCCATTCCGTCTCGGCATCGATGGCAGCGCGCTCCATGGCATCGGCGAGCGCCCGGAGCGCAGCCATAGGGGTATCAATGTCGATGGTGAACGTAGCGGAAATATAGCGCGGAGTGGCGCCGGTGGCAAGCAGACGGTTGGCGGCCACGCTCACGGCGAGCGTGCCGAGGCTGCATCCGCCGGTCACGAGGGGATTGCGCGGAAACACCACCGTGGCGGTGGCGATAGAGCGGTGCATGTCGGGGTCAACGCTCACCCGCGGACACCGCAGGCTAAAAAGCGGAGGAAGAGCGGTTTTGATTTCAGATGTCATGGCTGAAGGGGCACCGGCCGGAATATGGCCGTGCTATATTTCAACGCCGGGCTCTGGGTCCGGGTTCACTTGCAGCCTGAAGTAATCACTGGTTTTCAAGCAGGTCGGGGCGCAGACGGCGCGTACGCTCCAGGGCCTGCTCGTAGCGCCATTCGGCTATGCGTGCCTCGTGGCCCGACAGCAGAATATCGGGCACGCGCCACCCCTTGTATTCGGCCGGACGGCTGTAGACGGGGGGAGCCAGCAGATTGTCCTGAAACGAGTCGCTGAGGGCGCTCTGCTCGTCGCCTATAGCGCCAGGAAGCAGGCGCACGATAGCGTCGGTGATGCACGCCGCCGGAAGCTCTCCGCCGGTGAGCACATAGTCGCCTATTGAAATCTCGCGCGTAATCAGATGCTCGCGTATGCGGTAGTCTATGCCCTTGTAGTGGCCGCAGAGAATTATGATGTTCTGCAGCAGCGAGAGATTGTTGGCCATGCCCTGGTTGAACGTCTCGCCGTCGGGCGAGGTGAAAATCACCTCGTCGTAGTCGCGCTCGGCCTTGAGTGCCGAGATAGCGCGGTCAATCGGCTCTATCTGCATCACCATGCCGGCTTCGCCGCCGAAGGGATAGTCGTCGACCTTTCGGTGCTTGTTGGTGGTATAGTCGCGGAGATTGTGCACGTGAATCTCCACAAGGCCCTTGTCGCGGGCGCGTTTTATTATGGAACAGTTCAGGGGCGACTCGAGCATCTCGGGAAGCACCGTAAGCAGGTCAATTCTCATGATGGGAGGGTTCGGTTGATTCGTAGTTTGACAGGGATTCGCGCAGGCTCTGCGTCATCATGGCGCGGAGCTCCGGAGGCGAGAGCACGGTGATATTCGGCCCGTAGCTCAGCAGCTCGGCCACGAGGTCGGGCGTAAGGCGTAGCGTGAAACTGAATATGGAATACGTGTCGCTCACCATCTCGCTCTGCGAGGGATGCAGCGGCAGCGCGCGGAAATACTTGGCCTGGCGCAGGTCGGTGCGTATCACCACTCGTTTGGGTTCGCCCTGGCTGAACACTATGCCGAAGGAATAGCGGAAATACTCGTCGGGGTCGAAATCCGTGGCGGGGGTGAAAGTGCGGTCGGTCAGCACGAGGTCGGTCATGCGGTCGAGCGCATAGGTCTTGATGGTACCTTCAGCCACATTGCGGCCGGTCACATACCAGCGCAGCTTGAAAATCTTCAGGAAGTAAGGCTCGAGCGTCACCTTCTTCGGCGCGCCGGTGCGCGAAAACGGGCTGTAGCCGAACGTGATGGTGGCCTTCTCCTTCAGCGCCGAGATGAGAGGCGACAGAAACTGGCGCGCCGAGGGCACCTCCTCCAGAAACACGAGGTCGGCCACCTGGCGCGCATCGGCCAGGGCATTGCTCATCGACGCCGTGTTGAGCATCCAGTCGGTCACACTCCCGGCGCGGGAATCGTCGGCCTCGGAAACCGAATACTCATACGTCACCGGATTGCACTCTATGTTTATGCCGAAGAGCTCCTCGATGGCATTGCGGTAATTGTAGAACGTGCGGCGCGGCATCGGGCGCCCCTCGCTGTAGGGCGATAGCTGCCACAGCCGGCTCAGCTCCTGACGCGTGATCGAGCCGTGACGGCGGATTGTGTCCACAATCCAGATATATCGGTTGAGCAGATTCTTTGACATAAAAGCGGAGCCACCCAAAACCGGCAGCTCCACAAAGATACGAAGAAGTCGGATGCAAAAGCAAATTTATTTGATTTTACCGTCGTCTTCCACACCCCACTCCCTGTTTGGCCTGTTGCCGAGTACAAGTTCAAGCTCGCCGCCGGCCATGATGTCGCGATAGTCGATATGGCATTTGGTATAATCCTTGCCGTTCAGGCGTGCTGACTGGATATAGACATTCTCTGGAGAATTCTGCAGGGCCGTGATGGTGAATGTCTTCCCGTCGGGCAAGCTGAGCACGGCGCGGTCAAATACCGGCGATGTGATTTCAAAACGAGTCTCGCCGGGACATACGGGATGAATGCCGATAGCCGACAGTACGTACCACGCCGACATCTGCCCCACGTCCTCATTGCCTGTAAGACCTGCCACCTTGTTCTTGTAGGCATTCGCACAGATGAAACGCGTCCATTTTTGCGTCTTCCAGGGCTGTCCGAGGCGATTGTAGAGGTACGGGATATGGTGCACCGGCTCATTGGCATGGTTATAATAGTCGTTCCAGAGGAAATGCGACGGCGTATTGGCAAACATCGTGTCAAGATCGGCAAGCACCGCCTCGCGGCCGCCCATCAGTTCGGCCATGCCATCGATATCATGCGGCACGAACCATCCCTGCTGATAGGGATTGGACTCGGCGCAACCATAACTCTGCTGCAGGCGCCCTGCCTCGGGCCACGGATAGAAGCTGCCGTCCTCCTGTCGCGGACGGAAACTTTTCACCTCGGGATCATAGATATTCCGGTAGGAGGAAGAACGGAGCAGATAGGTGTCGCGGTCAGCTTTGTGGCCCAGCCAGCCGGCCAGCTGCGCCATACACCACTCGGTATAGGCGTGCTCGAGGGTCCGCGATATGCCTTCGCCCCCGGGAGTAAATCCGCGTTCGCCGTTGCCGAACTTCTCGCTGGTGTTTACGGCATAGCGGTAGGCCTTCTCCACGTCATAATTCCGGATTCCCTTGGCATAGCAGTCGGCCAGAACCGATATGGCAGGATTGCCCAGCATACAGCCGCTGTTGGCGTTCAGGAACTCCCAGCGTTCGAGGTATTCGCTTCCGTTCTCTTCCGCCATAGTTATCAGTGAGTTCAGCATATCGCTCACCACATCGGGCCTGATGATGGTGAGCAACGGCATCTCGCTGCGGAACACATCCCATCCGCTGAAGATAGTGCGTTTATGAAAGAGATTGGTCTGGTGCACCTTATAATCGCCACCCACATATTTTCCGTCAACATCAGTGTACATGCGCGGGTCGAGCATCGTATGGTAAAGGGCGGTGTAAAATACGGTTCTCGTATCGTCGTCGCCACCTTCCACCTGTATTTTCGCCAAAGTATTGTCCCAGCGTTTGCGGCTGTCGGCCAGAATGCGATCGAAATCCCAGCCTTCTATCTCGGCTTTCAGATTCTTCTCCGCACCATCCTCGCTCACAAACGAGATTCCGGCCTTCATCATCACCGCTTCACCCTCTTTCGTGTCAAATTCGGTAAAGAAACCCAGATGCTTGCCTTCGTACTCCTTTATTCCGGTCAACACCTGCGCGCCAGCCGTCATCCGCTGGAATTCCTCGCTTTCGATATCCTGCCGCTTGCGGCTCTGCCCGTCGGGCACCGGAACCGTCCACACGCCATATCTGGAAAGCGGCTTCGAGAACTGTGCATAGAAATAGACGGTATAGAGGCCCTTGCCGTCACCGTTTCCCCAGCCGCCTCATTCGGGCGTACATTCCATGCGTCCGGTTATGGTATGGTCATTGACCACACGCACCTTCTGCCAGGTCGAGGTGCCTCCCACGCGGCGTGCCAGGTCTATCTGGATACGTGATTCCTTGCTTTCGGGGTAGGTGAACCGCAGCATGCCGCTATGGGGAGCGGCTGTCGCCTCGGCCCTCACACCGTAGTCGCTCAGAAACACCGAGTAATACCCTGCCCGGGCCTCCTCCGACTGCTTGTCGTAACGCGAGCGGTATCCCGCATCCGGATTCGCCTCCTTGCCCGAGGCCGTATGCAACGGCCCAACGGTAGGCATCACCAGGAAATTGCCCAGATCGCCATACCACCCCACACCGCTCATCTGTGTGAAGGCAAACCCTTCCATTGTGGTATGCTCATGGCTGTAACCCGACCCGTTGTCGCCGCCGGTTATGGTGTTCGGACTGAGCTGCACCATTCCGAAAGGTGTGGTCGATCCGGGGATGGTCTTGCCGAGGCCATGATAAGCCCCGGCCTCACTGATACTGGTGCTGGCCCCGATAAAGGGATTCACATAGTCCGACAGCCGCTTTCCGTCGGAAGCCGACTGCTGCCCAACGGCCAGAACAGAGCCTGCCATTGCCATCATCCCCGCACATAAAGATATAGTAATGAATCTCATAAGCAACTTCTTTTTTTCTGATTTTAGCTTACAAAGATAATTATAGCTGGCAGTTCCTGAGATTAAATTTACGGGCTGAACTTTGCAAAAACCGATATGTTGATTATTTTTGCCGGGAAGTAACCGATTGCCATGAAATACGCTGATTACAAAAATACTCTGAATCTGCAGATGATTTATGCCGGCTATTCCAGAGTCGGCACGGAATGGTGCTACAAGAATGTGGTGAGCCCTTTCACAAGGCTGTTTCTCATAAACGAGGGATCGGCTTCAGTCTACATGAACCAAAAAGAGTATAAGCTGAAGGAAGGCGACATGTTCATAATCCCCAAATATACTTTTCATGAGTATGAATGCCGCGAATCGATGGGACATTACTATATCTGTTTTATCGATCAGCTCATAGGTGGCCGTAATCTGTTTGAATACGCGAATATCGACTATTGCCCGAAGGCCTCGGAGCTGGACGAATATCTGATGAAGCGGTATCTGGAGCTGAACCCGGGGTGCCGACTTACCGACCCCGATCCACTGATCTACGACAACCGGCCTGAACTGTTTACCATCAACCGCGAAAAACCTACCGGGGAGTTCAACAAGGATATTGAAAGCTCCGGAATACTGCTCATGCTGTTCTCACGTTTTCTCAGAGAAGGCACGCGCCCGTTCTCCAACCTGAGCCACAGGATGATACAGGTGCTCAACTATATCCACAACCACCTGGAGAATCGGATAACAGTGGCTGAACTGGCCGATATAATGTGCGTGACACCCGACCATTTTTCCCGCATATTCAAACAGGTGAACGGGATGACCCCTAACAGATACATACAGCGAAAACGTGTGGAACGGGCGCAGACGCTCATGTTTTCATCAAACCTCGATCTTGCCGGCATAGCATGCAAAGTAGGCATCCCCAACCAGTCGCAGTTCTCCAAGCTTTTCCACCGCCACACCGGCATATCCCCGCGCCTCTATATGCAGAACCGGCATGCCTGAACCACGCCGGCATACACAAAGGCGGGTGTCGCAAAACTCAAGGCAACACCCGCCGAAAATATAAGAAATCTATGTATTACTCGCTGCGCAGATGGTCCACGGGATTGCTGCGTGCCACACCGAGGCTATTGAAGGCCACCACAGCCAGCAGCACGGCGAGAATCAGCAGCAGACAGGCCACGATGGTAAGCGGTGCCAGCGACACCTGCTCGGCGAACTGCGACAACCACCGCCGCCCCACGACTATAGCCACCGCACCGCCCGCCACAAGCGAAGGCAACGCAACCTTGAGTATCGAGCCGCAGAAGAGCTTGAGTATATCGGCAGCCGACTCGCCGTTGACCTTGCGTATGGCTATCTCACGAGCGCGCCGCTGCGCCTCGTCGGCCGTATAGCCCACCAGTCCGGTCATGGCTATCAGCAGTATGGCCAGTCCGGCTATCAGAACTGAAGTGGCGAAACGTCTCACAGGCTCCGTCATAGCCTCCACGTCCACCGACATCGGTGTGACATAAAGCTCCTTGTCGGGAATCACGCGCGAAAGCACTTCCTGTGCCTGGTTCATGGTTTCCGGCGTAAGCGACGAGAATCTCACATACACATTGCTTTCGATTCTACGTGAAGGGAACCATACGGCAGAACGGTCATCAAAGCCCCCGTTCTCAAAATGGTGCCTGCGCTGGTTGGCCACCACGCCGCACACCTCAAATTCTTCACTGCCCGTTGCAGTATGTTCAGAAATCTTGAAGCGGCGTCCCACTATATTCATGTCCTTGACGCCGCTCAGCTTCTCAAGCACATCTATGAAGCGCTCCTCGACCACCACCAGGTTCACGGTCGAATCGGCCAGCTCGCGGAAGGTGCCTCCCTGGAGGAACTTTATTCCGGCAGTGGCGAAAAACTCGGGATTGGTCCTATACATGTCGGCAACATTCACCTGCTCGGAATAATCGTCGCCGAGCCACACATTGTTGCCGCTCGCTGGAGCGGTGGGATGCGACGAGGCCGACGCCACACTCTCCACGCAGCCCAGATTGCGGAGCTCCGACACGAGAGCCTCCCTCTGATTCTGAGGCACACCCGAGAGATCCACATGCGCCAGATTCTTGTATTCGAATCCCATGTCGAGAGCAGCCATCATGTAATACTGACGCCCTACAATCACCAGCAGACACAGCAGCAGTCCAGAGGCGAAGAATTCCAGTGCGAGCAGGGCGAGTTTCCAGCCACGCCGTCCGCGCGCCACACCGCGGAACGCCGAAGCCACCGGAGTGCGGCAATAGAGCCATGCCGGCACGGCGCCTGTGATGGAAAGCAGCACCACCATCACCGCGCCCTCCACAAGCCAGAGATTGCCTATGGAGAAGAGCTGCGCGGGTGTGTAGTCCAAGAGACGTCGGCAGAGATCGGGAAAACAGAATGTGAGCAGCACGGCAAGCAGGGCCGACACCAGCAAGAAAAACAGGCTCTCGCCCATTATGCGGCCGAAGATGCGGGCCGAGGATGTGCCGTAGCACTTCCGCACAGCCATTTCCTTGGCACGGCGTCCCATCTGCCCTATGGTCACCAGCAGATAGTTGAGCGCGGCGCTCATGAGCAGAACCACGGCAAGAAATGTAAGCATCAGCGACATCGACTTCACGCTTTCCTGCGAGGAATAAAATCCCACAAGCGGCACGGGGCGCAAGGTGAAATGAAACATATCAAGCGCCTCCTTGTCAACATTATCCTCAAGCATGGCCCGGACACCGGGCTTGATATCATCCGGAACCACGCCGGAAGCGAGCCTGATGAAACTGCGGTAGCCGTCGTTACCCACCCAGTTATCGCGCCCGTCGTAGCTTACAAGGGCTATGGTGGGCAGACTCACATACACCACATTATCTATCATAGAGTTGAGAGGATAATCCTCGTAGACGCCCCCTATGGTAAGCTTGAACGAATCGGAAAAGCTCTGCACCGTAAATTCAAGCCCGATGACATCGCCACCTATCTTTTCGGCGAGCGACTGCGGAATCATCACCTGGCGCTCCACCTCCATCACATCGTGCGGATCTCCGGCGATAATGCGGGTGGGGAGCACGTCGAAAAGCCGCTCGTCGGCCAGCCAGCCTCCATCCACGTCGAAAGAACGGCCGTCGGCAAGCTTTATCTTCGTTTCCGACACCATCTGGCGTATACGGGTGCCGTCCTCCACCTGAGGGATATAACGTTTCATTCCGGGTGCAATCGCTCCGTGAGTAAAGCCGTATTCAGCAAATTCTCCATTTCTCTCAAACGTCTCCTTCACCACATATATGCGGTCAGCATTGGGGAAAAACGCGTCGTATGTCTGTTCGAACCACACTTTTGCCACGAGCAGAAACCCGATGGCCAGACCTACGGTGAGACACAGTATCTTGGTGAGATTGCGCCTTAGGTCGGAAGTAAAGAATTTCATCATGTCACATTCTGTCGTTAAGATTCTCCACTATCTGGCCGTCGAAAAGATTGATTATGCGGTCGGCCAGTGCCGCATCTTTCTGCGAATGGGTCACCATGACTATCGTGGCCCCGGCGCGGTGCAGCTCCGAGAGCAGTTCCATCACCTCGGCGCCGTTGCGGGAGTCGAGGTTTCCGGTGGGCTCGTCGGCAAGTATCAGACCCGGTTCCGACACGATGGCGCGTGCTATGGCGGCTCTCTGCTGCTGACCGCCCGAAAGCTGCGAGGGATAATGACGGCTGCGGTGGGCTATGCCCATACGGCGCATGGCCTCGTCAACGCGGCGGTTCTTCTCGGCCTTCGGAAGGTCGAGGCAGTTGAGCGGAAGCATAATGTTATCGCGGATATTCATCTCCTCTATAAGGTTGAACGACTGGAATATGAAGCCTATGCGGCCACGGCGCCACACCGTGCGCTGGCTTTCGCGCAGCGAACCCACCTCGGTGTCGCCAAGCAGATATTCTCCCGATGTTGGATTATCCAGAAGGCCGAGGATGTTGAGCAAAGTTGATTTACCACAGCCCGAGGGCCCCATCACGGCCACAAATTCGCCGTCGGCCACACTGAGCGACACGCCGTTGAGAGCTATGGTCTGAACGCTGTCGGAACGGAACACCTTTTTCAGGTTTTTGATTTCTATATTCATAATTATAAGGATTTGTTATTTATCGATTATTATTTTGTCAACATCACCGTAGCTGTTGTATGAACTTATTATCACGCGCTCGCCCGGCTCGAGGCCTGAGGTCACTTCATAGAACTGAGGATTCTGGCGCCCTATGGAGATTTCGCGGCGTGTGGCCGACCGGCCGTCGGGGGCGATTACGTAAATCCACTTGCCGCCGGTCGACTGGAAGAATGACCCTTTCGGCACCAGCACGGCCCCGGCAGACTCTCCGAGCATGAGATCCACCGGATAGGTCTGGCCCACGCGCGGATTGGCAGGCAGCTCGCCGTCGATGATGAGGTCGGCGCGGAAATGCCCTTCCGACACCTCGGGATACACCTTGCTCACCGTAACGGGAATCTCCTTGCCGCCTCGACGCGCGCATCCCTGCAACCCGGCCGACACGCGGTCTATATAATGCTCGTCTATCTGCACAGCGAGCTTGTAATTGTCGAGAATGTTTATCTGGCCCACCTGCTGACCGGCGCCGATATTCTGGCCGAGTTCGGCATTGAGGCTGCCGAGCTGTCCGGCGTGGGAGGCGCGGATGTTGAGATTGTCGGCACGCTGACGCACCAGCGCGAAGTTCTCGCGCATGTTCTGAAGGCTCTCGCGCATCATGCCAAGCTGAACGGATCGGTAGAGCGAGTCCTGACGCTGACGGCTCTGGAGCAGTTCCATGTTCTCACGCGCCAGCTCATAGTCCTCGCAGGCCTTCAGGTAGTCCTCGCGGGAGGTCAGGCGCTCGTTGTAGAGTTCGGTCTGCTGCGTGGCCAGACGCCGCTTGCGGTTGAGGTCGGTGCGCGCCGCCAGCAGGTCCTGCTTGATCTGCAGCCGCTCCTTCTCCATTGCAAGCTCGGTATCGCGCAGCATGTTCTGGCGCTCGGCAAGCTGCGACTCCGAGTCGAGAATCTGCTGCCGCAGTCCGGGATTGCGCAGAACGAGTATAACATCGCCGGGCGACACCATAGCGCCCTCTTCCTTGACCTTTGACTCAACGATTCCCGTTTCGAGGGCCGAGATCTGCACCGTCATACCGGTCTCTATCCGGCCGTTGATGCGTATGTAGTCATTGAACAGGCCTTCGGTCACTTCGCCGATAACCATGGTGTCGGCCTTGGCTTCGTAGGTCGATGTCCCCGACGAGACCACAGCCCATACCACAGCCGCTATCACCGCCGCGCCTGCTGCCACCCACCATCCATACTTTTTTAACATCGGATGCTTCCGCTTGATTTCTATATCCATAGTTCTTACTCTTTTATCAGTTTTTCGCCGTGATAGTAATCGAGTGTTATCCGGCTTATGATTTTTGCAATACGTTTTCCCTCATAGTTGGCGCGCGCGGTGGCAAGCTTGGTTCCGGAGGTGTAGAGCTCCACCGGCGAGGCACCTCCGAGTTCGAACTTGCGGCGCACGGCCTCGTAGGCTATCTTTTCGGCGGCGAGGCGGCGGGATGCCGCGGTCATCTCGGCGTCGGCGGTAGCATAGTCGAGCGCGGCCTCGGCTGTGGCCTTCTCTATCTCATATTCCGTCTGGCTAAGCTTCACGCGGCTTTCACGCACTTCGATTTTGGCGCGCTTGAGCTTTCCGGACAGTGACAGTCCCGTAAATAGGGGGATTGACACCGTGAATCCCACATACTCGCCCATGTTGTCGTGCCACTGGTGGCTGAACGTAGGCATGGGCTGAGCGGAATGCATCATCCGGTAGTACGACGTGGATATTCCGGCATTGAGCGAGATGCGGGGTGAGAATGCGCCACGGGCCGCTCTGAGCGCATACTCGCTCTCGCGCAGCTCCAGGCGTGCCGCGGCTATGCGCGGATGCTCGCCGTAGTGGCCACGGTTGCCCTCGCCCCCTTCCTCTTCTATAAGATCGAGAGGTTCGTCGGTAGGATTCATTCCCATTGCGCTCCGCAGGCCCAGATAGGCCTTGGCAAGCAGACCGCGCTGGTTGGCAAGTTCATATTCGTCGGCAGCCACGAGCGCCTGTAGCTCGGCCACATCGGCCCCGCTGCGCATACCCAGACGCTCCCCGCGCTCGGTAGCCGCCAGATCGGTGCTGTCGCGCTCGAGCTGATGGAGCATCTGCTCCACCATCGCCTTACAGTAAGACACGTTGTAGAACGACCGGATTACCTCAAGCGACACAAGATCGCGTTCAGCCGACGCCGCATGCTCGCGCCGCAGCTGGGCCACGCGGGCGGCTTTCAGATTGTTGACGTTGACCAGTCCGTCGAACACCGGCAGCGTCATGCCTATGCCGAAACCGGTGGAAAGGGTCTGACGGTTGTCGTAGGTGTTTGTCTCCGGGTCAATGTTGCGGCCGAAGCTTATGTTGCCGTTTGATGAGAAGCTCACGTCAGGGAGCAGCCCCGAGAGTACCATGCGCTTTTCGGCGGCCGCCTTCTCCACGTCAAGCCGCCCCAGGATATTGCTGTGGGCATGGTCGCGGGCATACACCAGACAGTCATTGAGTGTCATGGCGGCGTGTGCGCCCTGCCCTGCGAGCAATGAAATGATGATGATTGCTGATTGAAGTTTCATGGAGGCAAATTTACGGCGGCGAAACGTCGGCGCCCTGACATCGCCCCACAAACTGCATTTCCGGGCATAAGATTGTCTAATTTTTAGACATATCCGTGGCCGGAGGCCCGTTTTTCACACGGCCAGGGGTTGCCGGTGACCCTATTAGTTATAATTTTGCGTCATGAAAATTCTGATAATCGACGATAATCCGGCGGTAAGAACCACACTGCGGCTCGTTCTGGCCGACGAAGACTGCGAGATTGCCGCCGTGGGTAACCCTCAGCTTATTCCGGCCCTGCTTCAGGGCGGCAATACCGATGTGGTGCTTCTTGACATGAATTTCGACAACGGACGCCTCGACGGTGCCGACGGCCTGTTCTGGCTCCGGCGCATAAAGGAGAGTCCCGACGCGCCGGCAGTGGTGCTGATAACAGCGTTCGGCGATGTTCCGCTGGCGGTGGAGGCCATGAAACTCGGCGCGGAGGACTTCGTGACCAAACCCTGGGACAACGACGAGCTGAAAGCCAAGCTGCGCCGCGCCGTCGCCGCCAACCGCCAGGCCAGGAAAGAACGCCAGGCAATGGGCAAAGCACTGGAACTCCAGCGGCGCGACAGCGAAAGAGCCTCAATGACGCTCGACCAGATTAAGACCGAACATATTAACGAGGTGATAGCCGGATGCGGCGGCAACCTGAGCGCGGCCGCTCAGCGTCTGGGCGTAAATCGGCAGACACTTTATAATCTCCTGAAAAAGAAATGAGACACTTCCGGCTGAATTTCACCCTCCTTCTCATCGCAGTTGCAGCTTTAGCGGCGGCGGCCACATGGCTGTACAACGCGGGGCTGTGGCCTCAGGCCACCTTAGCCTCCGTGGCGGCTGCCGTATGCGCTGGCACGCTGGCACGGCTCGTTTGGAAACTCATTGACGTGATGTCCACTTTCGTGAGCGCGCTGGAGATGAACGACACCACCCTGCAGTTCGACTTCGGCAACGCCGACGCTTCTCTCTGCGGCATGGCCCGCGCAATGAACCGCATAGTGGAGATGTACCACGCAAACCTCCGCGAAATCGAGACAGGCAAGATATATTACGACCGCATACTCCGTGTAATGACCCACGAGATGCGCAATTCCATGACGCCCATCTCGGCGCTGGCTTTCGACATGGAGCGGAACCCGGAGAAATACAGCGGCGAGCAGCTCCGTGAAGCCCTCGGGGTGATAAGCGCGCAGAGCCGGGGCATAAAGCGCTTTCTCGACTCCTACCACAGCCTCACACACCTTCCCCCGCCGGAACGAGAGGAGATCCGTGCCACCGACTTTTTCCGACGCATCCGGCAATCGGCCGTAGCGGAAACAACCGAAAGAGGGTTGCCGGAGAACACATGCCGCTTTTCGGCCGGAAAAGAAATGAGGTTATGCATCGACAGCGCCCTCATGTGCCAGGCGATGATAAACCTTGTGCGCAACGCCCTCGACGCAGTCCAGAGCACCGAACGGCCCGAAGTCACGGTCACAGCCTCCGTATCCGACGGCCGCCCCTACATCACCGTGGCCGACAACGGCTGCGGCATGGACGCCCGTATCCGCGACTCCCTGTTCCAGCCCTTCGTCACCACCAAATCCGGCGGCAGCGGCGTAGGGCTCTGCCTCAGCAGCCAGATAGTAAGGCTCCACGGCGGCACCCTCGGCCTCCTCTCCACCTCCCCCTCCGGCACCACCTTCGCCATCACCCTCCCCTGAAGCACATAAATCTTTGCAAGCGAAGGAGATTATTTGTGGGAAGAGCCCCAATCCGTTATATTTGCAGGATAATAGTTAATTTTATGGCACTGATAGTTCCTGAGAAATATAAGCAGAAGCTGCTGCCGGAAACTACGGAGGTGGCGATTAAGCAGATTAAAGATAGTTTTCAGACAGCACTGGCGGCCTCGCTACGGCTGCGGAGGGTGACGGCTCCGCTGTTTGTACTGTCGGGTACGGGTCTGAACGACGACCTCAACGGCGTGGAACGCGCGGTGTCGTTTCCAGTGGCCGATATGGGCGGTGCCACGGCCGAGGTGGTCCATTCGCTTGCCAAATGGAAGCGCGCCAAACTGGCGGCCTACGATATCGCTCCGGGATTCGGCCTGTATACCGACATGAATGCCATCCGCGCCTTCGAGGAGCTGGACAATATGCATTCGCTCTATGTTGACCAGTGGGACTGGGAGAAGACCATCACCCCGGCTGACCGCACTGTAGCGTACCTGAAGGAGACCGTGAGAAAAATTTACGATGCCATGCTTGGAGTGGAGGCAGAGATTTATGAGCGGTTCCCGCATATCACGCCGGTGCTTCCGCGCGAAATCACGTTCATCCACTCGCAGCAGCTTCTGGATGAATATCCGGGGCTGACGCCGCAGCAACGCGAACGTGAGGCCGCACGTCGCTTCGGAGCCGTATTCGTAATAGGAATCGGAGCGCCGCTGTCAGACGGCCGTCCGCACGACCGCCGCGCTCCCGACTACGATGACTGGAGCACTCCCAACGAGGAAGGATTTACAGGATTGAACGGCGATCTGATAGTGTGGGATCCGGTGCTCGATACTTCCATGGAGCTTTCATCGATGGGCATACGCGTCGACGCCGCCGCCATGCGCCGGCAGCTTGAGATGTGCGGTTGTCCCGAACGGGCGTCGCTCCGGTTCCACAGCATGCTCCTTGATGGAGAGCTCCCATTGTCGATAGGTGGAGGCATAGGGCAGAGCCGCCTGTGCATGTTCCTGCTGCAGAAAGCGCATATAGGCGAGGTCCAGGCCTCCCTCTGGCCCGAATCGCAGATCAAAGCCTGCGCCACCGCCGGCATCACGCTGATTTAACCGAATAGAACTTAGGCAAGATTTATAAATCTTATAAATCTTATAAATCTTATAAATCTTATAAATCTTATAAATCTTATAAATCT
>OLWA01000469.1_pt1 | contig 50380 bp, 35 predicted proteins | sample 1673251 | NCBI WGS metagenome assembly OLWA01 (sample SAMEA3178937, study PRJEB25190) | human gut metagenome | biome: human gut; feature: human-associated habitat; material: faeces | place: Austria | collected 2013 | reverse complement strand
CTGACCCCTGTCCCAGGCTTTATCTTGCCAGTCTCATTGCTTCAAGAAGCTCCGCCATCTCCTCCGGCGTCTCCTTGTAGCCGTTCACCGCCCAGCTTATATACAGGTTATACAGCGCTCCCGCAAAGGCATGCAGGCAATATGCCTTCTTCTGCCCGTCACCGCGCTTCCACCATATCTTCATAACATACTTGTCAACCTCAGAGAGGAAAATGTAGTTAAAGCCTCTTTTCATCACCGATTCAAGAAATTCTCTCTGCTCGAAAAAGTACTGAAAGCAATGAATTATATTCTTCTTGTCGTAATAATTTCCCTTGCCTAACTCATCACCCATATCCAGCTTGTACTGCTTAAGCACATCCTTGAAGTGCTCTGAGAGAATATCCTCCTTGCAGCTATAATTCCTATAAAAGGTCATTCTTGAGATTCCAGCCATCTGTGTGAGTTCCGATATGGTAATATCATCCATCGGTTTCTCGTCCAATAGCGTAAGCAGTGAATTAACAACATTCTGTTTTGTCGAATCCAGCATAATACCCACCTATCCCCTTACAGATAAATATTTCCGTCAAGCTCCTGAAGCCCATAAAGAGTCCGGCGCTTGAATTCCCCATATCTGTGCTCCTCAATAGCCAATCTGATGTCCTCCATGAGGTGGTTGTAAAAGTACAGATTGTGAAGAACGCACAGACGCATTCCCAGCATCTCCTTCGCCTTGAGAAGATGTCTTATATATGCCTTACTATAATTCCTGCATGCAGGACAGCCGCAGCCCTCCTCGATAGGCTCATTGTCAAGCTCATACTGCGCATTGAAAAGATTAATCTTTCCCCTGTGGGTATATACATGCCCATGTCTTCCGTTCCTTGAAGGATATACACAGTCAAAGAAATCAACACCTCTGTCAACCGACTCAAGAATATTAGCCGGTGTCCCGACACCCATAAGATATGTCGGCTTATTCTTAGGAAGGTAAGGAGTGGTCTTCTCGATTATATTGTACATATCTGCATGGCTTTCGCCTACAGCAAGACCTCCAAGTGCATAACCGTCAAGTTCAAGCTCCGATATAGCCTTTGCATGCTCTATTCTTATGTCCTCAAAGGTTCCGCCCTGATTGATGCCAAACAGCATCTGGTGCTTATTGATTGTATCCTCCAGACCGTTAAGACGTGTCATCTCTGCCTTACAGCGATGAAGCCATCTTGTAGTTCTGTCAACGGAATTCTGCATATACTCTCTTGTGGCAGGATGTGGAGGACACTCATCGAATGCCATCGCGATGGTTGAGGCAAGGTTCGACTGTATCTGCATGCTCTCCTCCGGTCCCATGAAAATCTTTCTTCCATCTATATGAGAGTTAAAATATACACCCTCCTCCTTAATCTTACGAAGGCTTGCAAGTGAAAATACCTGAAATCCGCCTGAATCCGTGAGTATCGGTCTGTCCCAGTTCATAAACCTGTGAAGTCCGCCCATCTGCTTTACAATCTTATCACCCGGTCTTACATGAAGATGGTAGGTGTTGGATAACTCCACCTGTGTACCAATCTCCTTAAGATCCGTTGTAGCAACAGCTCCCTTTATAGCTGCGGCAGTGCCGACATTCATAAAAAGCGGTGTCTGCACTGTTCCGTGAACAGTGTGGAAGGTTCCCCTCTTAGCCATTCCATCTGTTGTCAATAATTCATACATATTATAAAATTTCCTCCAAAAACTGTTTACTGCAATTTCATTCTGAATGCTGTGATTCACTATCTTTTATAAAAGTCCGCTATTCTGTCAAGTCTGCTTGTCATTCCCATGAACAGCATATCGACAAGCGTTATCGCCGTCATCGCCTCAACAACAACAACCGCCCTTGGCACAATCATCGGGTCATGTCTTCCATGTATGGAAATATCAATCTCCTCACCGGCCTTGTTCACTGTATGCTGTGTGGCTGCAATTGACGGAGTCGGCTTGACTGCCGCCCTCAGAATAATATCTGAGCCATCGCTCATGCCGCCTAATATTCCTCCGGCATGATTTGTCTGCTTTACAATGTGTCCATCCTTCATTCTGAACGCATCATTGTTCTCAAGTCCTGTGCTGTCCGCAGCTGCGAAGCCATCACCAATCTCAACACCCTTGACAGCCCCTATTGACATAATCGCCTTGGCAAGGTTCGCATCCAGCTTATCGAAAACCGGCTCCCCTATTCCTGCCGGCATGTTCTTTACCACACACTCTATGATTCCGCCCATGGAATTACACTCTTCAAGCTTCCTGTCGGCATACTTCTTTATCTTGAGTGCTGCCCCGGCATCCGGCATTGCAAACGGATTGTTGTCCCTCTCCTCAAGATTAAATGAGTCTCTGTCCATCGCTATGCCACCTATGGCGCTTGCATAGGCATACAGCTCAATGCCCATCTGTCCTAAAAGCTTCACGGCAACAGCTCCTGCCGCCACCCTTCCGATCGTCTCACGGCCTGATGAACGTCCTCCGCCTCTGTAATCCCTGAAACCGTACTTCTCATCAAAGGTATAGTCTGCATGTCCCGGTCTGTAATACCCTGCTATCTCTGAGTAATCTGCCGAACGCTGTGACTCATTCCGAACCATAAGTGAAATAGGAGTTCCCGTTGTCTTTCCCTCGAACACACCTGAAAGTATCTCGACACTGTCACTCTCCCTGCGCTGTGTAACATACCTTGACTGACCCGGCTTTCTTCTGTCAAGGAATGCCTGTATGTCATCCTCACATAGCTCAAGCCCTGCGGGACAGCCGTCAATCACAACACCTAATGCCTTACCGTGGGATTCACCCCAGGTGCTTATTCTGAATATATTACCAAATGTTGAACCCGACATAATCTCTCCATTCCACTCATATATTTTTACATGTATAATTTTATCATAACATCCCATTAATTCAAGAGAAACTTATACACGCTTTTCCTACTCCTCTACCGTGATTATATCCTGTAAAATATACTTAAATGTTGGTGCTGAGCAATTATCATTCTCCCTGTATCCACCCGACATATCATATATATCATCCGGGTCATCCACATTGATTCCTATATAATTTCCCTTAAAAACCTGTATTTTCCCTTTCTTAAAGCCCTCTATAACCTCCTCCAGCTTCTCTGCGGTGCCTTCAGCGGCAACTACTTCATTTATTTTAAGCATCTCTACCCAGCCCTGGTCAAATCCTGCACCAATATCATTTCCGACTACATGTCCCTTCACCGTTTTTTCTATGGATTTACCGCCAAGGACAGCAGCCACAGCACCTGTCACATAAGGCTTCCAGTTGATTTTACACCCGGTTATGTAGGTTGTAGGTGCAATGTCGGACATGCTCTCGTTGTAGCTTATCAGATACACTGGAACAGCTACATCTGTCTCCTCACACGCAATGGCAGGTCCGGCGGTATCGGAATGCTGGGATATAATAACACAGCCCTCATCAATAAGCTCTCTTGCATATTTCTTTTCGAGCAGATAATCGTTCCATTTATATGTATACTTAACCGTCATCACTGCATCCTCTACCACAGAACGCACTCCAAGCAGAAACGCTGTGTATCCCGATATAACCTCGGCATAAGGATATGCACCTATATATCCGATTCTCGCCTGTTCAGCTGTAATCACCCCTGAGTCAAGCAGCTCCTTAAGCTTCATGCCGGCTGCTACACCCGATGCATACCTTCCCTCGTATATCGCACCCATGAAGGTGTGGTAATTCTCAAGATAAGGCTCCTCATTGGCATTGCTGCAGGTCGCCATGCAAAATTCAATATCCGGATACCGCTGTGCAAATTCTTTTGTTGTAATACCATAATTGTAGCTTGTGGAAAAAATAATGTCACAGCCTGCATCAACCAGTCCCTGAAGGTACTCCCCTTCCGTCCCCTCAGCCACATTGTACATTGCCATTATCTCCACCCTGTCCTGATACAGTGTTTCAAGTTCCTTCTGCGCAGCAATGAAATTACCTGTATAGCCTGTACTTGCATCACCTACATAGATAAATCCTACCTTCACCGTGCTGTCGGCATCCCTCCTGAAAACACATGTGAGCATAAGTACCAGTGCGATTGACACAGCACATGTAAGAAAAGTTATAATATATGTCTTTTTCATGTTCTTTCCCCCTGTACTCCATTTTGTTTGTTTTCATACAGACTTTGGATGTCAATTTTTCCGTCAGCTATAAGCCGCAGCATAATATCCACAAGCTCAGGGTCAAACTGTGTTCCTCTTCCCTTTTCCAGTTCATTAAGCACATAGTCCATGTCAAGCTGCTTTCTGTAAACTCTGTTGGCTGTCATCGCATCGAAGGTATCGGCTATTCCGATAATTCTCGCATTTAACGGAATCTCCTCGCCCTTTAACCCATGCACATACCCCTTGCCGTCATATCTTTCGTGGTGGTAGAGCGCTCCTTCCTCAACATGCTCTATCAAGGTAAAGCTCTTAAGTATCTCAGCTCCCTTTACCACATGTGACTTCATAATGGCATATTCCTCATCTGTAAGTCTTTCCGGCTTGTTTAGTATTCTGTCCGGAATGCCTATCTTGCCAATATCATGAAGCAGGGCCGCCTTTCTTAACTGTTCCTTACTCTTCTCATCATAGCCCAGCTCCTCCGCTATAAGCACCGAATACTCTGCCACACGCGCAGAATGCTGGCTTGTATTCACATCCTTCGCATCCACCGTCCTTGCAATTGTAAGCACTGTTTCATTTCCCATTTCAAGCTGTGTTCTCGCCAGCTCAAGCTCCTTCCTCTGAAGATTCAGTGCTTTCTGGAACTGGGTTCTGAAAACCAGCCATGTAAGATATGCAACAGCAATTGCAAACACTGTAACCATGTAGAATATAAACCACCAGTGGTCATAGATTTCCGCATCCTTTATCAATGTGTATGTGTTTTCAACAACAACATTTTTTCCCCTGCTGTCTAATACCGCAAGATGAAATGTATATGTTCCTATCGGAAGTCCGGTATATATCACTCCCGACAGTTCGCTCTGCAGCATCACACTCGGCTTCTCATCATAGCCCTCAAGGTATACGCTGACATAAGGTGTATTGACTGAATAATTTATTATCTCCGGAAATATCTGAACCTTCTGCACACCGCTTCCGATGTGAATATCGTCACCGTTTTCAATGATATATCCCACATCGTCAAGCTCTATAGCCTTCATCTGCATTCTGTAGGAACGTATCGATACCTCATAATTATTAAGATTCATACACACAACTCCTGTATCCGTCGAAAGATAGAGGTTATTGTCATCATCAATATGGTTCCATGCATTCGGAGTGAGTGCCTCCATAAGCCCCGAATCACTGCAAAGAAGCTTATACTCCAAGGCTTTTCCGCTTAGCAGCTCCGCCTTGTCAACGATATATATACCTGCTGAGCTTAACACGTACAGAACTCCATTATCTCCATCAACAATATCATAATTGTTGTAGTACGGAAAATTGTTAAGTATTCTTATACCATCGCTGTCCATATAGCATATATTGTTGCTTGTCACTATAAAGACGCCTGTCCCGGACTTGTCCTCGACCAGTCTCAGAATTACCTCTGAGCTTAGTCCGTCATCCTTTCCGTAATTATCAACCACCTTACCATCCTTTATCACATCTATTCCGTTTCCATCCGTCCCGGCAAAATACACGCCGGCTTCCCTCTCAAGAACACACAGTACCTTAGAATTTTCCATTCCCTCGGAATATCCTATATTTTTCTGTACCCTTCCATCCCTTATAAAGGTAAGACCCGCATCCCCAGCGGCGAGCATTGAGCCATCCGACAGTGCTGTAATTGTTCTGAATTTATTCCCGCTCGTCCCATTATCGCTGTCATATACATGTATTTCCCCATCCGGTGAAGACATGTATATCCCCCTTCCGGACGTACATATCCACAGATTGTCATGCCCATCATTATATATACACCTTATACGCACACTGGCAAGCTTATCCGTCAGGGCATTAGAAATATTTTTATCGGAACAGCTATCAGATATTATAAGCCCACTGTCCGTTCCGATGTATATTAAGCCCGCTCTTTCAGCCGTTGAGTTAACAACATCCTCCCCCATGTCCGCACCATAATCATATCTTTTAAAGATAGACTTGCACATTCTCATAACTCCGAGTCTTGATGAGGTAAACCAGAGATTTCCCTGATAGTCAATGAGCATGTGATCTATTGAGCTGTTAAATGTCTCCGCACTTATTGTCTCATATTTTCCGTCTGCAGCAAAATATGCTATCCCATTGTCCGCACAGATAAACATGGTGCCGTCTTCACCAAAGCATAGCGATTTTATATTCTTTATATCACCACATTCAAACCTCTTCTCGCAGACAAGCTCACCATTATCGGTGGAATAGACCTGTATTTCGTTTTCTGATGTTCCTGCATACAGCCTGTCACCATAGTACCGGCAGCAGGTATAACTGTCTGTGCCATCGGGAAGGCGCATATTTATTATTCTTCCGCTGTTAAGCAGATACAGCAATCCCTTGTCTGTGACAACGGCAACATCACCATTGGAAGCTGCATCAATACACCTTGCGTATGTTATGTCATGCATCGTGCTCTTTACAGACAGACCACCTGCAAGGGTAACGATTGACAGCTCACCCGTGGTTCCGACATAGTAATCTCCGTCCGTACTCTGGGTTATACAGCGCACAGAATCGGCAGCCAGACCATCATCCTTGGATATTACATTCGTCAATGTATCATTTATTATTATGGAAATTCCATTGTCATTAGTACCTATCCACAGTCTTCCTTCCTCATCCTTATAAAGGCAGTTCACAGTCTTTACAGACTCATATCCGTCCATCCATTTGAATTCGCTTCCATTGTACCTGTAAAGCCCTCCGTAGGTTCCGAACCACAGCACACCATCGTTAGTCTGGGCAATATCGTTGGCACATCCTCCGGGAATACCATTCTCCCTGCCATATATAGTTTGAAGATAATCATTATAATTCTCCGTATCTGCACTGTCATCCTGCGAAGTCCCCACACATGTATAGTCATCCGCACTGACGCTTCCGGCAAAAGCTGCTCCTGCAAGCATGCTGCTCATCAGAAACACTATCACAAGCCGTGATACATTTTTCTGCCTGAAGGAAAATTTCTTTCCGCGGTATTTTTCCTTATAAATTCCATAATGCTTCACAGCAAGATATATGGCAAGCACCGTTATAATCTTGTCAAGGAAATCAAGATAAAATTGTCCTATACAGCAGCTGAAAAATTTATTGAAGCCTATCTTTTTCATAGCTTCAATAATCCCATCGCCCCATATATTCTGTGTACATCCTCCTGAAAACCTGAAATTAAGCGGAACCGAAATAAAGACTGAAAGAACAGTCACAAGAAAGCTCACTGAAAGAGCTCCGAAGAGGCTCTTAAGATATCCCTTTTGGGCACAAATCCCCACAGTTATTCCCACCATCGCACTCACAAGGGCATATATAACACTGTCCCACGAGCTGACAATCGAATAGATTATATTGCCTGTCATACCAACCATTGCACCACAGACAGGTCCTAAAACATACGCCGCAAGCACCGTTCCAAACGAGTCAAGCCACAGCGGGAGCTGCAGTCCAAGTGCCATAAATTTTCCTGCGCAGTTCACCGCCAGACATGCCGCTGCAAACAACATGATTGTATACCACCTTTTTACCTTCATCCTCCGTTCCTCCGCCCCGTGTAAATACTCTTTTTTAACTTTACCACACTAAAACTCATTATATAATACTGCAAAATATCTCATTTGTGAACCACCCAAATGGCTAAGACGGAAATTTTAAATATAAAACCGACATAATTTATTCAGTAACATGCCTGATAAATATTAAGCTTTGAGAGTCAAAAGGTAATTTTTCTCCGCTGTAAAACAGCCTATGAGCTGTAAAACAGCTCATGAGCTATAAAACAGCTCATGCAAAAAGCCGCATGGCTTCAACCCATACGGCTTTTAAAATCATTATGTAATCTGCTTTTACATCCAGACCTTGCCCGTAACCTTACCGTTAATTACATAGTATGCTGTGTAATCCTCAGGCTTAATATATACATCAAGTGACTTGATGCTTGAAAGTCTGTGTCCGGCAGCAACCCACTCATTCTTAATCTTATCAACAATCTCGTCAACCTTGCGCTGTGTGCCGTTGAATTCTACAACCACATTGACACCTGCTGCCTCAGCCTTAGCTGCCTCATTCTTAGCTTCCTTAGCCTTCTTTGCTGCCTTAGGAGCTTCCTGGGCTGCGGTCTTCTTAGGTCTTCCAACCTTCTTTACAGGCTTTACCTCTTCTGCCTCAGCCTTAACCTCTGTCTTATCAGCCTCTTTAACCTCTGCCACAGGTTCTGCTGCGGGAGCCTCGGTCTTAACCTCTGCTTCCTTAACCTCAACTGCCTGTGTCTCCTCTGCCTTAACCTCTGTTGCTGCCTCTGCTGCCTTAACCTCTGCTGCTGCCTTAACCTCAGCTGTCTTTGTCTGGGCTTCCTTTGCCCTTGCTGCCTTCTTAGCTGCTCTAGCGTTTGCCATGTCGATTCCTCCTTCTTTCATTTAGACTCTTTTCTTTTTCATTTTCTGCATAAAACTACCACATTTACGGATGTTTTGCAAGCAGATATCTGACCTTTTTGTTCTCCACACGAATATTTACCTTCGTCTGGTTCCCACCGAACTCACCGTCTAACACCCATGGTATCTGTTCTTCACTTGTGAATGAAATATCACTGCATTTAAAATGCATTACCATACTGTTGTCATTCTGAAAAATAAAGCCGTTAAACATAGTCTGGAATTCAACGGGATTCTTCGGTCCCTTTATAAGTATAACCTCAAATAATCCATCGTCAAGCTTAATTTCTTTTCCCGTAAGTCCCTTCATGCCTCCGACCGATTTTGAATTAGCGACCATTCCATATATGAACTTGTCCTCTATAACCATGTCACCCATCTGCATCTTAAGCTGGTATGACTTAAGGCTGGCGAAGCTTTTGACACTCTCGATGATGTATGCCGGATGCCCGAATGTGTTTTTAAGCTGCTGCGGTGTAGCATACGAAACCTCGGTAAAAATTCCAAATGCCGCCACATAATTGAACCAGCGTCCGTTAAACGAACCTACATCACACAAATACGGAGTTCCCTCTATGATATTTTTTACTGCGTGTGAGACCGTCTTCGGGATAAGAAGACTTGACGCAAAATCATTGGTGCTTCCACTCGGTATATAGCCCATCGGTCTGTCACACCCGCTGTCCATCATACCTGCAACCGCTTCATTAAGTGTCCCATCTCCACCACTGCATACTATCACATCATATTCACCCGCGCACTTTAGCACATACTCATAGCAATCTCTTGAACGCTGTGTCGGATAGACCGTGACAAGATAACCTGCTTTGGCAAACTCGTCTGTAATTTCAAAAAGATGGTCCTTGACATGCGCTTTACCCGACCATGGATTAAAAATAAATAACAGCCGTTTCATAGGAAAGACCTCCTTTTATAATTTATCGTAATTAGGTATGATCTTCACAATTGCATACTTATCATAATGGTTAATTTTATAAAAGCTCGCTGAGAACCCTCACCACCACATCATTCTCCTCATCGGTCTTAACGGACAGTCTTATATAATTTCCTCCGTTAAGTCCTTCCTTGGTTGAAAGATCCTTTATAAGAATATTATATTTATTAAGCATTATATCTGCAAGCTTTCTTGATGACATACCATTATCAAGATGACACATAATGTAATTCGCCTGGGAAGGAAATACCCTGAGTGCCGGAATCTTCGTAAGCTTATCAACATATCGCTTCCTGACATCCATGAACCTGCTCATTGCCTCCTCATAGTCAGTCTTGTACTTTTCAATTATCTGCATATAGTATTCCGCAAATGAATTGATATTCCATATAGAGACATCCTTTTTCATTGCGGCAATCATATCGGAATCTGCCGATGCGATTATACCAAGGCGAAGCCCAGGAACTCCGAAGGACTTGGAAATACTCTTAAGCACAATAAGATGCTTATGCTCATCTATGATACTCTGTGTGAGCAATGTCTGCTCCGGAATGTCTGCAAAGTCCACAAATGACTCATCAACAATTATGTTCACCCCTCTCCCTGCAGCCCACTCTTCGAGACGGAGTATATCATCCCTCATTATAAAATGTCCGGACGGATTATCAGGATTTACAAGTACAATTGCCTGAATATCCTTATCCTTGTAGAAATCCATGATGTCATCGACCGTATATGTGAAATCCTCATTGATTACCCAGAACGGTACTAACTGTTCCTTCTTTTTTCTGTGCGGATACTCTTCAAAGGTAGGATATATAAGACCTATATTCCCTGAAAAATTCTCCATAAGGGACTTAATAAGCTCCGCAGTACCGTTTCCGACACACACCTGCTCAGGTCTTAACTCAAAATATTTCGCGGCAAGAAGACTGTTTACTGCCATGCCGGAAGGGTATTCTCTTATCAGTGTCTCAAAGTTCGCCTTCATCTCGTCCATAAATCTCTGATTAGGGAAGAAGGGATTGACAAGGTAACAGAAATCGTACATTCCCTCATATCTCCAATAGCCGCCGAAACGCTTCATGTACCTGGTAAGCTTCTCATCGCCCTCTGCGAATATGCTCTCTGCAATATCTATATCCTGAATATCATTTATCTCATACCACTTCTCATTCTCCAAAACGATTGCTTTTAATACCCTCTGCTCCTTGAACGCAACCACCTTGAGAGCCGACTCATAATGAGTCTTATTTCCCCATGCCTGAACATACGCAGCGAGAAGCGGAAGATATACATTGTTAAGGTAATTCTTTGACAGCTTGTACATACTTACGGTCTTATAATAGCTGTCCATATTCTGGAAAGCAAAATTATCGGCTCCTATAAAATCATTGATATAGCTGTCCCCATCAAGTGTCACAATCGAGCCATCCATCCATGGCTTAGGACGTGAAACGAATGTAAGGCACTCCTCATCAGACTCTAATATCCTGTCAATCACAGCAGCTTCATAAACAATATCCGATTCAATCACAAGAGTGTCATCCTCCTTGAGATACTCTCCTGCGAGATTAAGCGAATACAGGTTACTTGTATTTTCATATTCGCTATTGTTGATATATACAACCGGCGTAGAAAGCTTAAGGGAATTAACGTGTTCCGTCAGACCTTCACTCTTATAACCTGTAACAATAACAATCCTGGACAGACCCTTAGCATCTAAGATTCTAAGTCCCCTCTCGATTATTGTCTGACCTCCCACATTGACCATGCACTTGGTCTTGTCCTTTGTATGTTCCTTGAGTCTTCTGCCCATTCCGGCAGCAAGTATTACAGCCTGCATCTGTGTTCCTCCATATATATAACTGTCTAATCAGCATACCCGCTCTTGACCCATGCCACAGCATGTTCATAGTCTGCCATTGTATCAATTTCCTTGGTTCTGATAAGTTCCATCGGGAGCGGAAGAAGCGGAACCATCATATCGCATACATGGTGATCTCCCGGAGTAAGTCTTGCGGTCTTTACCTGTGCAAGACCTGTCCACTCGTACTCACCCTCTTCTCTTGAAAATCCTACACCATAAATCTGCCCATTCTGTGTGAGCGTCTTCATAAGCATCGGATCCTCTGTACATGGAACAGCTCCGCACACACATTCCTTATCTGAATGTAAAACACGCATAAGGTCATCCGGATGAACCAAAAGGTCTCCGTCAAGTGACACAACAATCTCTGCCGCATGCTTGATTGCACGCGAGAAGCTTCCCCCTGTTCCGGTATTCCTGTAATCATGGTTAAATACGAATAGGATATCCTTACGGTATGAATTCACAACCTCAATGACCTTTTCCATCTGGTATCCCACTACAATCCTGATATCGTCAAAATCCTTTAGAAGCTCAAGCTGTCTTATAATAAGCGGCTTACCATCTATATCAATAAGCGCCTTGGTTGAACCTATTCCAAGCCTGGTACCCATTCCGGCACAGCTTATAACAATTGTCTTAGAAACTGACATAATCTATCCTCCGAATATGTTGCATGTGTTGCACACTTTAAAACTGCGGGTGCAATATTCCTCACACCACCAAAGCCAATTCCCACCTCAGCAGCAGCTATCATCTGGGCATCATTATTGCCATCTCCGACAGCGACAAACGGCTTATTTCCAAATTTCCTTACCACTTCTGCCTTGTCAACCACATAATCCACGCTTACAATCTTATCATTCTCAACAGCAGCCTTAGAGCAGAAATAATGGCCATCCATTCCAAGCTCCGTCATAAGCTCCTTAATCCACACATCCAGATTTCCGGTAACTACATAGCAGCGCTCCCTGTTTTCACGGATAAACTCCACAAGCTTCTCATTAAGCGGCACACCAGCGATAATCTTTCTCACGGTGCTTACCGGAATCTCTGAAAGCAACTTAACCCTCTCTAAAAAACTATGGTCAAACGGAATCTCACCGGTCATCGTCTTTTCAGTCAATTCTCTCATCTGCTGCTGTTTATCTATCTTTATCGCTATCTCAGGTAATATCTCAGTCCTTGTGATTGTCGCATCAAGGTCAAACAAAAAAACATATTCGCTCAAAAAAATCAGCCCTCCTGCCATTATTGGTACATCCACTCTGAAACGTGGCAATATATTGTAGATATTATCACGTATCAGATAAATGTGCAAGAGAACTGATTTACATTTCGTTTAACGCTTTTCTTTAAAATGCTGACTTGAAATCTTCCCGGATTAATTGACTTATTATCACAATAATAAATTATAAGGTCTGCATACTTAACCATCCAAAGTCAGCATGGTTGCTGCTTGAAGCTCCATTAGAAGAGGCATACATTCCTACTGTACAGCCAACAAATCCGCCTGCCTCTTCTGTTGTATACGGAAGCAGGTCAATATCCTTCGCAGCCATGACATAGCCTTCGCCTGCCTCTGTCCACACAACTGCCTTCTGTGATTCGCACCTTAACTTTATCTTTACGATATTGTTATTCTCAGGCAGTACGATATCTGCAATTTCGGATTCATTTCCGTGTATACAGTCTGTTATTATGATATGCCTGTTACCTGTTCTGCGGCAAATCTCAACACGGAGGTTATTCTCATGGTTCTGGAATAAGACAATACCTGCCGTCTCGTTTTCATTCTCAGGAATAAAGTCAACACCTGTTTCAATTTCAAAGTGATAGCTCTTCTGTCTGAGTGCAAGATATGACGGATATGTAAGCTCTGTTATCTTCTGCTCCCTGTTGTAAAGGCGCAGCATACCTTTTCTCTCAGTGAGTGAGTATATCTGCGAATCCCGCTTTCCTATACCCACAAGTCTGTCATCAAGCACATCGCCCCAGAAATCAATATAATCAGACAGTCCTGCTTCCTTCGGAAAACGATATTCATCAAGAGGAATTTCAACTTCATCCTCAAGATGCCCTACTCCCGGTGCGATAACCGGCCAGCCATTCTCCCATATTACCTTGGCAAGGAACGTCTCTCTTCCCATGCTGCTGTGCTTCATACACGGTCTTGATGCAAGCATGACAACATACCAATTTCCCCTTCCATCATCAACAAGATCGCCATGTCCGGCATATATAACAGGATAGTCCATTCCAAGATTTCTATGTGTGAAGATAGGGTTTCTCGGACATCCCTCAAACCACTTAAACAGTTCTTTACTCCTTGCAACACTTATGCTGTGCTCAGGACCTGTTCCACCCTCTGCATGCATAAGGTAATAATATTCACCTATTTTATAAATATGAGGTCCCTCAGGCCAGATAACATCCTTGACCGCACCCTTCCAGATTGCCATACTCTGTCCTACAAGCTTCATGGATGCAATATCAAGCTCCTGCACCCATATCTCCCAGTCACCGTTATATCTTACCCCCTCAGGATTCGGTCTTGTTCCACAATAGTAGCACTTACCATCGTCATCAAAGAAAAGACTCGGGTCTATTCCCGGCGCATTCTCAATGTAATATGGTTTCGACCATGGTCCTTCCGGTCTGTCAGCCGTTACAATAAAATTACCCCCATGACTTACATTGGTGGTTATCATGTAGTATGTTCCCTCATGGTATCTTATTGTCGGTGCAAATATTCCACGCGAAATCTCGCTTCCGACTACCGGAAGCTGTTCTTCCCTGTCAAGAACATTTCCAACCTGCTCCCAATGTGCCAGATCCCTGCTGTGGAATATCGGCACACCGGGTGCATATACAAAGCTTGAATTAACAATATAAAAATCATCCCCTGCTCTGCAGATGGACGGATCCGGATAAAAACCGGTTAAAATAGGATTCTTTGCGATTACCATAAATTACCTCCTGATATCTTGCTAGGGTAATTGTAACCTATATAAATCCTATATTCTATCAATCCATTGCCACGCATTACTCATATCTTGCTTTTTATTCCTGTTCATTATCCTCATCAACACACTCAATTTTGCTTACCGAAACCTCGTAAGCTGTTCTCTTAATCTGGGTATCCTCATCAAGCTTCTTGGTATATTCTCTGCTCTGAACTCGCCCCCATATACGGATGTGTTCACCAATCTTGAAGCCCGCTGCATATCTTGCGTTACGTCCCCAAGCAATGCAAGGTATGTAGTCCGACTTGCCATACGGACGGTTGACTGCGATAAGAATATCCGCAATCTCTCTCCCAAGAGGAGTCTTTCTGTATACAGGCGGCTTGCAGATATATCCGTCAAGGAATATCTGATTGGTATTGGTAGCCTCCTGTGTCTCCTCCGCTACAGCAAATTCCCTTGCAAAAATGGAAAGAACAAGACGGTTATGATTCTCCTCGTGGCGGTTATAGGAACGGAACTGCCCTGTAGCCTCGATAATCATTCCACGATAATCCTCCGTCACATCGACCAGCCTCTCAGAAACCATAAGCGGGATAATATCCACGCTGTTGCTGAGTCGATTTACCGCGATGTCAACCATGTAGAATCCCTCCCCAAAGACCTCATGGCTGTAGGTGAAGTCTGATACAACCTCTCCTATGATAGTTACCCTGTTGTTTTCAATTACTTTGTCAAGCATTCTTCTGTTTCTCCCTTCATTTTTGGCGTCACCATCCCGCATAATGATTTCACGCTGTTAAAGGATGATACTGTACGCCTGATAATATCTTTATCCCTAAATATATATGCAAAATGTGTTCAAATATTCACGAAACAATAAAAAAAATATAAAAAATTTTTAAATTCGCATAAAAAATCTCCATTCCGTTACATCCCATCCTCGGACGTTTCCCATCGTTCCCTCCCCTGTCCTCCTGTACATAACTTCACATATTTATATAAGGAAATAATCATACCGGCACACATGAGTGCTCTGTTGTGATAATAATTATACCCTATTTTCCAAATTTCTTAATTCTCTACTTGTAATTATAAAAAAATGTGATAAACTAGTAAAGTTGAAAATTAGGTTTACGTTTTTTTAGGAGCGCCGGGGGCGCAGAAATGAGGAAATTTATGAAAACAACCCGTAATGATGTCAGAAATATTGCGATTATCGCCCATGTAGACCATGGTAAGACAACATTAGTAGATGAGCTGTTAAAGCAGAGCGGAACTTTCCGTGCCAATCAGGAAGTGGCAGAGCGAGTAATGGATTCCAATGACATAGAGCGTGAAAGAGGAATCACCATTCTTTCCAAGAACACTGCCGTATATTATAAGGATACTAAGATAAATATTATTGATACTCCGGGTCATGCCGATTTCGGTGGCGAGGTTGAACGAGTTTTAAAGATGGTCAACGGTGTTATCCTCGTTGTCGACGCCTACGAAGGTGCCATGCCGCAGACAAAGTTCGTTTTAAGAAAAGCTCTTGAGATGGATCTTGATATAATTGTATGTGTAAATAAGATTGACCGTCCTGAAGCGCGTCCTGACGAGGTTGTCGACGAGGTATTAGAGCTTCTCATGGACCTCAACGCAAACGACAAGCAGCTTGACTGTCCGTTCATTTTTGCATCTGCCAAGGCAGGCTTTGCAAAGTACAAGCTTGAGGATGAGTCGAATGATATGACTCCTCTCTTTGAGACAATTTTAAAGCATATTCCTGCTCCTGAAGGCGACCCTGATGCAGACCCACAGATTCTTATCAGCACAATCGACTACAACGAATATGTAGGAAGAATCGGTGTAGGTAAGATTGACAATGGTACAATCAAGGTTAATCAGGAGCTTATGTTAGTTAACCATCACAATCCTGATAAAAAGATGAAGGTTAAGATTGGCAAGCTCTATGAGTTCGAGGGACTCAACAAGAAGGAAGTCAACGAGGCGACAATCGGTGCCATCGTTGCAATATCAGGTATTGCTGAGCTTCACATCGGCGATACACTCACCTCGGTAACCAACCCTGTTGCCATTCCTTTCCAGAAGATTTCAGAGCCTACCATAGCCATGAACTTCATCGTAAATGACAGTCCTCTTGCCGGTAAGGAAGGCAAGTTCATCACCTCCCGCCATCTGCGTGACAGACTTTACCGTGAGCTCAACACCGATGTAAGCTTAAGAGTTGAAGATACAGAGACAACGGAAGCCTTCAAGGTGTCCGGACGTGGTGAGCTTCATCTTTCCGTTCTTATTGAGAACATGCGCCGTGAGGGCTATGAGTTCGCAGTAAGCAAGGCTGAGGTTCTCTACCACTTCGATGAGCGCGGTCAGAAGCTTGAGCCAATGGAGATTGCATACGTTGATGTTCCGGATGAGTTCTCCGGTACAGTTATCCAGAAGCTAAGCAACCGTAAGGGTGAGTTAAACGGTATGTCCCCTGCGAACGGCGGCTACACAAGACTTGAGTTCTCAATCCCTGCACGTGGTCTTATCGGCTACAGAGGCGAATTCATGACTGATACCAAGGGTAATGGTATCTTAAATACAACCTTCGACGGTTATGGTCCATACAAGGGAGACATCCAGTACCGTAAGCAGGGCTCCCTCATCGCAAGCGAGGCCGGAGAGACTGTAACCTATGGTCTTTACAATGCACAGGAGAGAGGTACTCTCTTCGTTGGTCCGGGCGAGCAGGTATACGGCGGAATGATAGTCGGCCAGAACGGCAAGGCTGAGGATATCGAGGTTAACGTATGTAAGAAGAAGCAGCTCACCAACACACGTTCTTCAAGTGCTGATGAGGCTCTCCGTCTCACACCACCTAGAGTATTAAGCCTTGAGCAGGCTCTTGAGTTCATCGACACAGACGAGCTTCTTGAGATTACACCTAAGAACCTTCGTATCCGCAAGAAGATTCTTGACGGAACAGCAAGATACCGCGCTAAGAGAAACGCATCCAACTAACTGGGACACGGGGTCAGACCCCTGTCCCAAACACATTTCTCAGGCACAGCGCTCCCCAGCCTGTTCTCTTAGAGGGTACGGGTTCGCCGGGCAGATGTCTTGCAGTTCTTATAAGGTATGCCTTCACCTTCTCACCGTACAGATATGGGTCATTCCGTTTAACAATCCCCCACTGCATGAGAAGCGCTGCGCTTCCGCTCACGAACGGCACCGCCATAGATGTCCCGCTCCTTACCGTGTAGCCGCCGTTCACCGCCGTTGAGACAATATTCACCCCGGGTGCCACAATATCCGGCTTGATATTATCGTTAGTTCTTGTATAACCTCTCCCTGAAAAATCGGCATAGGCGTCGGTTCTTGAGTTGTAGGCACCGACAGTTATCACCTTGCCGGCCGCTGATGGGACCGTGAGTGTTGTCTCCTCCGAAGGGCTGAAAAATCTTGTGTCCTCATTGAGTGTTGCACTCTCCTGAAGCCACAGATCATATCTTCCATCCACAATTCTTACCGGAGTCATCACAATTCTCCACACACCCGGCGTGACATATCCACCTGCAGGCACGAATTCAAAATAAAGCTGCTGATATCTGCTGTACGGTGTCGGCTGTCCATAATATACATACACCTGCGTATTGTCAAGACTCACCCTGTCCGCCCCGTATGTCCTCAAATTTCCGCTCCGCTCTCCGGACGGTGCAATAAGCTCCACGCCATACTCATCCGAATAATTTTTCCATAATTGCAGATTAAAGCCAGACTCATACTCTCCGACCGCAAGCTCCACACTCTCCGCCTTTCTGCCGCTAAGCATACCGGACGCATGTATTCCGTTCCCTGCCTCATTTCCACTGCCACAGACAATCACATTCTTCCAGACATCCGAAGCGGCGTTAAGGTAAGTCGACAGCAGGTCGGTGCCATCGTGGGAGCCTTGGTTGTTCCCGAAGCTCATGTTAATTACAACAGGCTTTCCCGCCTTCTGTGCCTCCATTATACAGTAGTTGACCGCCTCCATAAGCCTTGTTGTCCGCGGAAACTGTCTCTGCTCACTGTCCCCCAGCTTGACAATGATAAGCTCACTTTCAAATGCCACACCGCGGAATGAGCCTGCCATACCCTGACCGTTTCCTGCCGCAATCCCGGTCACAAAGGTTCCATGTCCTGAATAGTCGCGTGACAAATTCATGCTTCTTAGTGCCGCTTCGTCCCCCGACAGTGCAAGATTTATCACATCACGATTGTACTCCGTACCCACAACATAGCCCTCCGGCGGGGCATACCCTGAACTTTCAGGTGCCACCGTCTGATCCCATAATTTAAGTATCCTCGTTGAGCCGTCCGGATTTCTGAAGTCTGTGTTTTTCCAGTCAATTCCGCTGTCGATAACGGCTGCAAGCACTCCTTCTCCGCCCAGACTGTATGGTTCGCTCCACGCATAGTATACGCATGAGCGCTCCAAGGCCTGCCTGTCTGAAAAAAACAGCCTGTGCGGCTTTTCGATATATACAACCTCGGCACAATCGGCAAATTCATTGATATGCTCCTGTGGCATGGTAACTATGGCATATCCGCCAAGAAGCACCACCGCACTTGCTCCAAACCTCTTTGCCACGGACTGTATATCGCCGGTATATTTCACAATAAGCTCCCAGGTATTACTGTCGGAATCATAGCCTGTATACAGCCCGCTCCCAGCTGCTCTACGCTCATACCCCATATCAAGTGCCAGATTCAGGTCATTTGCAAGCTTCTGGCTGTTTCCCTGCCCACTCATATCATCCGCAGGATTTTCAATACCATTGTCCATATCATAACACCCACCATTTTTCTATAATGATTATTCAAAAATCTCCTGAAACATTCGCAAAAACCTTTACTCCATTTTCTATATATTTCACCTGATAAATGATATAATAAACGCAAGAGAGTCAAAGGGAGCTTGCTCACCCTTGACGAACGGCGAGATTATTGAGTGATGAAATCACGATATAATTGGCACAGAAATGCAGACATTATCAGCGCACAGCGGATGTATTTTCTCACCGCATGACACCACCTGGAGGAGAATACCCATGATTAAAAACATAACAGACTTAGAAACACAGGACATTATAGGAATAATTATAATCCGGGGAATTATAATGACTTTTTTTTTAGTTTCAATTTATGTTTCAAACTCAACGAAGCAGCGTTAAAACGCCTAAAAGAGAAGAAGTAGATTATACTACTTTCCTTCTATAAATAACATAGCATATCACGGAAATAAAAATTACCATGATATGCTATGTTTTTATGACCGCGAATCATTTACTATGATATTACTGGACAAGGGTAAACACTCTGTACAGTATCTTCGAACAAATTTACGGTACCGCCTGCCACGGTATCAACTAAAATACTATAAAAGGAGGTTTCATGGTTCTATATTCTATAGTCTTTTTTAACTTTCTTGAAATCATGTGGAACTGCTGATCTTAGGTGCACATATATGTTCAAGATCCCTGTTATACAATTCAAGCAGGTAGGAGCGAAGCTTCATTGCATCGTCATATAATCCCATGCTTTTAAACATCACATAGGCACTTATATATTCTCTAAGAATATGCTCTTCAGGGCAGTTCATACTTAAAAGAACTGCTGCTTTACAACAACAGAAGAACGGGAGCATGCGCATTTTTCCACTCTTTATACAGGCTTCCCGGCCGATTTCGATATATTCATCCGCTTCTTCATATCTTTTCTGTTCATTAAGCCATTGTGCTAAATTACACAGAACCATGGGATATCTGAAGCTATCAATACCGATTGTCGAATACTGTTCACGCAGTGCATCAGTGAGATTCATAAGCAGGTTAATGGCTATGATATTTTTTCCGCTCCACCAATATGAGACAGCCATCACATTAATGATATTCACTTCCATGTCGGTCAAAAAATATCTTATTTTCTTGGATTTTTCAAAATGCGGACAGGTATACCTGATTGCTTCCTCTGTCATCGTGATTGCTGTTTCATACTGCTTGTCCTCATAGCATAGCTTGATAGCCTTAATGCCGCATAAGAACTGCTTTCTGAACTTGTTTTTATCCATGTATTGTTTATTCTCCATGACATATTCATAAGCTTCCTTATACTTTCTTAGAGCAAGCAGCTGTTCCACATCGCAGTTTATCCGGTAAAACTCATGCTCATCCTCTGAAACGAATGACAGATACCTGCTCCCTTCAAGCCCCAATCTGTTTAATAATGCCATTGCTTTTTCCATGGTAGGAGTCTGCTCATTATGCTCTATCCTTGACAATGTACTTACCGCGCATATTCCAAAGCATAACTCCTCCTGTGATATCTTATGTTTCTCCCGCTCATTTTTTATAATCGAGCCCACCGTATACATGATACTCTTCTCCTTTTTGTGAGTAATTTTTCACCCCATATTTACCGAAAGAAAAAGCATATCAGATATTTGTCAAAATGACCATACAAGCTGGTTATAATTTTATTTCACGGTTAACTGAAACTGAATATATGATACATTCTTTTACCTTTACATTGCTTATCTGTTCAAGAGCATCCGCATATAATCTAAGCTGCTCTGTATATCTCTTTTTCAGGATTTCCTCCGCCTTATCAGGCTCAACATGATCCGTCTTATAATCGACAATCACATATCCGTCCTCCTCCTCAAAACAGCAGTCAATAATACCCTGAACCATTATTATATCATCGCAGGCTTCGTATTCCTGTCTTATCCTGTTCGCCGGAAATCCGGTAATAAACTGCCGTTCCCTGTACATTCTTCCTGAAAGTGCCGCTTTTTTCATTCTCTGTCCAAGCCTGGAATTTAAAAAGGCAGCATACTTTCCGGCTCTCACCAGCTTCTCATACTCTGCGTCCATCCTTCCTGAAAGCACTAGACCATGAATGAATTCACGCACGGAGTCCTCATCCGGATTCACATTGTAATCGAGCAGCTCAAAAACCTTGTGGTAGGCATTACCTCTCTCCGCTCCCATGTTTTTCTTGGTATCACCATCGGCTTCAGGCACAGGCTTTTTCCGCTCACTCTGTACGATATGTACCGCTTCATCCTGCGACTCATCTATATCCCGGTGCTTTAATTCCGACACAGAAAATTTTCCCGGAAGGTGTGTTGAAAGCTCATGCGGATACTGATAGTCAAAACGGCTTCTGAATATATCCGCAAGCTCTCTATTGCCGTCATCGTTTTTGTCCACGTCATTGCCGTCATCACTGCTATTACTACCGCTCGCAACATCATCCTGTGCCTCACTGCCTGTATACACCTCATACAATGTATCCCTTGTCACAACATCATGGCTATCCATCCCCTGCGTTCCGGTTTCAGGCATTTTATCTAAGCTATCAACATTTCCATCCCCCCTGCCAAACGTAACCGTCCTAAGCTCCAGCACCGCCGATGTCACGCTCTTGAAGTACACCGGTGCTGCAAGGTCAAGGTAGTTGGAATAGGTGTACACATAGCCGTAATCTCCGCCGTGCGTCTGTGCCCTTCTCTCCCATCTTTCCATTGAGCTGTCATACTTAGAATCAGCGATTCCGCCTACAAGAATCAGCTTTTCGACAGCTCTTGTGAGTGCAACATACAGCACCCTTAACTCCTCACCGATTGAATTGAGCCTGATACCCTCCGCCATCGCCCGCTTCTGGAAGCTCTTTTTCCTAAGCCTCAGCGAAGTGTCGACCATGTCCAGTCCCAGACCGAATTTCACATGGAAATTAACTCTCTCCGTTGTGTCCTGCAAATTATATTTCTTGTCCATATCCGGCACGAAAACAATAGGAAACTCAAGTCCCTTGCTCTTATGGATACTCATTATCCTTACAACATCATCATTCTCGGACATGGTGTCCGCCTCTCCCATGTTTGCAGCTTGTCAATATACCGCAGAAAATTGAACAGACCGTGCAGGCTTGTATTTTCGTACTCGGCCGCCTTGTTCACAAGCATGTCAAGATTCGCCATCCTGCGCTTTCCATTTTTCTTCGATGCCGCATAGACTATATATTCCGTATCGTATATGAGGTCTTTTATCAGTTCATGGATTGGCATATAGGAAGCCTTCTTTCTGTATGCGTCCACAAAGCCAAGGAATTTGTCGATTTTGACGGATAACTCTGTGTCAAAGCTCTCCTCCCCATCATTGCTGCAGTATTCTATGACCGCTGTATATAAATCCGTATCCTTGGATGAATTCTTAATAACTGCAAGCTCCTGCGCTGTGAGATAGCAGAAATAAGAGCGCAATGCACCCGCCAGGGCGATATCCTGTCTTGGATTATCTATCACTCTCAGCATATTGAGTATCTCAACTATCTCCGGCGCACCAAAATAGCCATACGCCGTACTGCACACAGCCGGAATCCCCGCGTTATTTAAGACCTCAGCATACACATGTCCCGCCGAATTGGCGCTTCTTAACAGAATAACTATATCCCTATAGCAGGCTGCCCTGTAGCCGCCGTCCCCATTATTCATGGAATCATCCCATATCATCTGCGGCTTATTCCCGGTCAGTTCCCTTATCCTTCCGGCTACCGCCTCAGCCTCATACTCGCGCTTTTCCTTCTCCTCCTGTTCCTCCTCATCATCCTTCGGAATACGGCACAAAAGCAGCTCCACTAAACTGCCCTCCGGTGTGACCGGCTCCGCTCCTTGATTTTCAAACGGCTGGAAAACCTTTCCCGGAACAAGCATTGCGTCCGTGTCATACTCGACACCGCCTAACCCGGCGTGCATAATGTCACGGAAGATATCGTTCACCGCATAGAGGATATTAGCCCTGCTTCGGAAATTATTGTGCAGGCATATAAGCACATTATCAGCCTGCGGATTGTTCTCCTCATAGGTCCTGTATTTTTCCAGAAAGATTCCCGGATCCGCCTGCCGGAAGCTATATATGCTCTGCTTGATATCGCCCACCATGAAAATATTATTTCCGCGCGATATCGCCGTGAGTATAAGCTCCTGAACCATGTTGCTGTCCTGATACTCATCAATATATATTTCCTCATATAATGACTGTAACTCGCATGCCGCAGGTGTAAAGCCGTCCTCCCTGCGCAGCACCCTGAGGGCTAAGTGCTCCACATCGGAGAAGCTTAATATATTATCCTCATTTTTTCTCTCCGAATATCTCTTCTCAAATGCCAGCACAAGATCTATGAACGCCTTCGCCGACGGAGCCATGCTCTCTATCATGGCAAGGTTATCCTCCACCGACCACTCAAGCAGCTCATCGGAAAGCTTTCCCACTATCTTCTTCTGCCTGTCCCTTAGCTCCTTTGCGCGCTCCTTTAGCTCCTCGTCCGCATCCTTTGGCGCATTGGCAAGTCTCTCAAACTTAATCTGCAGCTTTTCCCTCAGACTGCCGTAGCTGTCCGCAGCGTAAGCCGCCTCAAAAAGCGATAAATCATTCCTGAAGACCGGGACATATTTTTCTATGCCGCCAACGTCCGCAAGCTGCTCTATGACATCCTTATACTCGTCTATCGCAGCCTTTAGAAGATTCTTTACATGCTCCTTGGTGAACTTCACAACATCCGAATTTTCAAATTCATCCTCAGTTGTTATGTCATACCATTTTTTACACTGCAAAAGCCACTCCTCAGGGTACGGATGGCTCTGCGAAAAGGTGTACAGCGATATAATCCATTCGGACAGCCTTTTATCGCTCTTAGCCGGAAGTTGTCCGTCCACAAACTCAAGAAATGCCTTGTCGCCGCACGAATATGCCTCCTCGATAACCTCATCGGCTACATCCGACATCAACAGCTTAAGCTCCCCCTCATCACCGATTCTGTAGGATGGGTCAAGGTCTATGGTATTAAAATAATTTCGCAGTATATAATTGCAAAAGCTGTCAATTGTACATATAACTGCGTTTTCAAGCAGGGCAAGCTGTCTTCTTATAAGCACCACCCGCTTTTCATTCTTTTCCGACAGCATGACTGACGAGAGCGCCGCAGCGATTCTCTCCTTCATCTGTGCCGCAGCAGCCTTTGTGAACGTCACGACAACTATTCTGTCGATATCCACCGGGTGCTTCTCGTCAAGAATCCTCTGTATAATTCTCTCAACCATGACGGCTGTCTTTCCCGAGCCTGCTGCCGCAGAGACAAGGAGATTGGAATTATTCTGTGCTATAACTCTTTTTTGTTCATCAGTCCACGTTCTCGCCATCTTTTTTCATCCCCTCACTGAATTTTTTATAACAGCCATCATCATTGTTAAGCTTAGTGTGATACCTGTAGCTGTCACGCGCCGGATCAAAGCCGCATATAAGCTGATACGGACAGTAATCGCAGCTATCCGGGTATGGATTAGCCCCTATCTCACCTTCACTGATACGTTTTCCGAACTGGACAAGCTTCATTGAGGCATATTCACCCAGCAATTTCAGCCTGTCCGTGCTTGTGGCGGATGAGGTCTTAGACAGCGAACCATCCTTGTTATATGATACCGGTATATAGCTCGATTTGCCCGATGTGGTCACCTTATCTAAGAGCTTTAATATATTGCCGTCGCTGTTTACAATTCCCTGCGGCTGCAGCGATGCCAGAATACTGTCATCGACATCCGCTCCCGCCTTATAGTCAACTATAGGATTATCAATATTGTAATACATTGCCGCAGCCGGAATATTGTCCTCCATAAGGCTGTTAAGGTACACCATGAGCTGTAAGGACAGGCCATCATATATTTTACCAAGGTCAAGGGTTCTCTTTCCTGACTTGTAGTCTATTATCTTGACATAGCTCGTGTTCTCATCCCTGGCGATGTCTATTCGGTCAATCTTACCTGCTATCTTCATGCCGTTCTGTTCAAACACGAAGCTCTTCTCGAACCTATCCGGCACAAAGCTTCCCGCCTTTGTCTGCTTTCCAAGCGCCCACGCCGTGCGCTCTAACATGGAATATATCTTTTCCTTCATGTATTCATTTCTCTTGCTGTCATAGAATATCGAATTGTTGTAATCTGTCATCGCATACTCGACAGCCTCACGGATGTACTGCCCTGCCTTGTCCCCTACGCTCGCAAAATCAAGCTTTTCCTTGGCAAGCCTCATGGAATATAGCTTGAGAGCTTCATGAAAAAGAGTTCCAAGGTCCGCAGCTCCTATCTCATACAGCTTTCTCTCCTCAAGCTGCAGCCCATACTTAGCAAAATGTGAAAATGCACATGAGGCAAATGTCTCCATTCGCGACACGCTTCCCGACAGTCTCTCGCCGTACAGAAGCTTTGCTGCATTCTCGGTTATCCTCTGCTCCGTGACATTCTTCATCGCCGCATAGGCAAGCTCATTGTACTTTCTGGCATATTCTGTATCATTTTTGAGCACCATAAGAAGGGCTTTTTCCGTATCATTCAATTCATTTCCCTCGTTAAATCTGGAAAATATATACCTGAAGCCCTCAATACTGTTATATATAAGCTCTGTCGGCTCAATCGAATCGTCCGACATGCACACAGCGCCCGGAAACATTCTCAGCATGTCAGCGATAAGCTTGGACGGCTTACCCTCGCGGTTCACCGTGAAGGTCAAGGTCTGTGACGGCTTCGTTAAAAGCAGATACAGATAAAAATTCTGCATGAATGCCTTATGCCTTGACGTCGGCGCAAGCTCAAGCTGTACACCCTCTAACAGCTCCCTCTCCGCCTCCGAAAAAAGTCCATGGTTGGAGCTGACCTCCGGGACAAGCCCTTCATTGACACCTATAAAAAACAGCGCGCTGATATGGTCAAGTCTCGTTCTCTTTACATCTCCCACCATGACCATGTCAAGCGTCGGAGGAATGATACCTATTTTTATTTCATTAAAGCCCGCGTCAAGTATATCCGAAAACTCCCTGATTCCCATTTTTTCTTCGCCCAACAGCTTTTTTGTCTGTTCAAAAAGGGCAATAATCTTCTCATAGCTCTGACCGTATTCCTTCGCAGCCGCGGCCTGATTCTCCTTCTCCATCAGCTCCTTTAACTGTTCAAGCTGCTCATACACCATGCTCTCGTCAAGGAATTGAAGCATGGTGTCAATATAATCCGCAGCCGTGCTGTCCTTGTCATGGAATACCTGATAAACCGGTTCCATAAGCTCAAGCAGTTTCACCCTGATATCATTTATCATATCTAAATCCATGCCCCTTCTGGATGGATACCTGCGCCTGAAGGCTTCAGTATATTTCTTATGTCCCCTTATACCAAGAGCAAGGACGTAATTCTCAAATATATCAAGGCTCCCCACACTGTCAATAAATCTCCCACTGTTCTTACACATGTATCCCTTGAGCAGCCTGAAGACGGACTCGTACGAATAGTCCTTCTCCACTATGGCAAGTGCAGCCCTTATATATTCGACAGCCGGGTTTGCAAGAATTGACCTTTTATTGTCCATAAATACCGGAATTTTATTCTCCTCAAATATGGACGCTAACAGCTCCTTATAATCGGCCATGCTGCTGACAATAACGCCAATCTGTCTGTACCTTAAACCTCTCTCAACAAGGCTCTTTATCCGGGAAGCGACATACGAAACCTCCGCCTTCTTTCCAAGTGCCGAATATATGGTTATATTGTCCGCCTCTCCATCGTACTGCGCCATGTCCCTGTACAGGTTTCTCTCAAGATGTGCAAGCTGTGGTGAATCCTTAAATCTGTATGGCACCGCTTCCCCGACATTCATGCGCCTTACTCTTACATGGTGCCTGTCGGCACATTCACCGATTCTTCTCAGCTCATCATAACTCATGTCAAAGAGCCATCTGTCGCCGTCCTGCGGCAGTGTGAGCGTAAAATACATCGTATCCGCCTTGTCAAACAGCAGCTCTATAAGCTGATACTGCACAGGTGTGAAGCCGGTAAACCCATCGAATGCAAACACCGCATTTTCTAAAAGCTCCGACTTGTCAACATACCTGCACAGAATAGCCGTGACCTCCTCTGTTGTGATATATTTGTCCGATATATACTCCTTAAATGCACTGTATATAAGGGAGATATCCTCAAGCTTTCTTCTCAGCCTCTCATTGTTATTGATACCGCCGGTGCTGAGTCTGCCGCAGGCATCCTTTAACATATCCGCTGTGACAGAATACTGTAAAAGCTCCGATATGACGGACTTAATCTCACTTACGAAGCCCTGACTGTCCTTAGCCCTTATTATTTTGAAATCCTTCTTGTTCTCATCTATGATTTTCCTGAGTATCAGATTCTTTCCCGTATCATCTATCGCTGTCGGCAGCTCTATTCCCAGCTCCTCAAAAATCCTGTACGCCAGTCTGTTAAAGCTGACAATATCTATATTGAACGTGCCATGCCCCGGACTGTTCTCAACAATATTTCTCTGTGCCTGCATTGTGAACTGCTCAGGCACAACCAGAAATATTTTCTTGTCCGGATTTTCCTGCGACATATCCAGCAATATATCATAAAGCCTTTTCGATTTTCCGCTTCCGCTGCTTCCCGTGAGGAATTCTACGTGCATTCTTACTCCCTCCAATGTCCATGATTAATGCTAAAATACTACTATGATGTCGGAGTCAAAACATTCCACCATCATACTATCGTATCAAAATGTAAAACGCAATATAAACATATTTGGCATATTTATGCCGTACTCTCATAATATATACAAAATAGTAGTGCAAGGAGCCTATAATGAGTTCTTCCACCAAAATTGTAGTATTAAAACTAAAGGAACTGGTTATTGCCTGTGTGCTCGCTGTGTTGGCAGTCATCCTGCTGGTGCTTTTTATAATACATATAACCTCGGGCACCCGGAAAATGCCTGACGAAGCGTCGCTTGGCACCTTCAGCCCCGGCGTGTACACAACATCGGTAACACTCTCCGGCAATACCATGGAGCTTGCAGTCACAGTTGACAGCGACACCGTGAAATCCATCCGCCTTGTCAATACCGCTGAGACTGTTGAGACCATGTACCCTCTCATCTCGTCATCGCTTGAAGCGCTTGAAAAACAGGTGAGAGAAAAAGGAAGCACCGACGGAATCACCTATTCCGCCGATGCCAAATACACATCCCTTGTCCTTATAAATGCCATAGACACGGCACTGGACAAAGCTAAGAAATAATTCACCCCGTTGTAAATTATCTGCCTGCCATATTCAATTGCCTATCATTTATTAAAATCATCCATTAAAATCATTTACTAAAGTCATTTATTGGCGGCTTTTATTAAGGTCATTTATTGAAGCTAAATCCTCAAGCCATAAGCTTCTCACAGCATCACTCGGCATACGAAGGTCCCCTCTCGGCGATACAGCCACGGAGCCGACCTTCGGACCATCCGGGAGGCAGGAGCGCTTGAACTGCTGTGCAAAAAATCTCCTGTAAAATGTATCAAGCCATCTGTATATGGTCTGTGTATCATATTCCCCCTCAAAGGCATGGCATGCAATTCTATACACCTTATGCGGCATATATCCGAATCTTAGTATATAATACATGAAAAAATCATGCAGCTCATACGGACCAACCAAATCCTCCGTTTTCTGCGATATCTGCCCTTCTGTCGGCGGCAGAAGCTCAGGGCTGACCGGCGTGTCAAGCACATCCTCCAATATCTCTCTTAATGAGGAATCCCCACAGGTATCCGCATAATATTTTACAAGATGTCTGACAAGCGTCTTTGGCACGGAACAGTTCACGCCATACATCGACATGTGGTCGCCATTGTAGGTTGCCCAGCCAAGTGCCAGCTCAGACATATCTCCGGTTCCTATTACCATTCCACCTGATTTGTTGGCAATGTCCATGAGAATCTGTGTCCTCTCCCTCGCCTGTCCGTTCTCATAGGTGACATCATGTACACTTTCATCCTGACCTATGTCCCTGAAATGTATGCGGACTGCCTCCTTAATGTTGACCTCCGTCAATGTCGCTCCAAGTCTCCTTGTAAGCTCCACAGCGTTGTTGTAGGTTCTGTCCGTCGTTCCGAAGCAAGGCATAGTCACCGCAGTTATATTTTCTCTTGGAATTGAGAGGCTGTCAAAGGCGCGCGCAGTGACTAACAGTGCAAGCGTCGAATCCAGTCCGCCGGATATTCCGATTACCGCGTTACGGCAGCCTGTGTGTGCCAGCCTCTTTTTAAGCCCCATCGCCTGAATAGATAGAATCTCCTCACAGCGGACATCCCTGTCCACCTTGGACGACGGCACAAACGGAGTTCTGGCATAGTATCTTGTAAGCCCAAGGTCATATTTCTCCAGTGTAAAATCAACTATCTCATAGTCGTCGTCTGTATTCACGGTGTATGTGTTCATCCTTCTGCGCTCATTCACAAGCCTCTGTAAGTCAAGCTCCGCTATGGCTGTCCCATTCTTGAATCTCCGAGTTTCCGCAAGCACATTTCCGTTCTCACACACAAGGTTCTGTCCTCCGAACACAAGGTCCTGCGTTGATTCACCCTCGCCTGCATTGGCATATATATATCCGCACACAAGCCTTGCTGACTGCCCCGAGATTAGCGCTCTCCTGTAAATATCCTTGCCCGTTGTCTCATCACTTGCTGAACAGTTCACAATGAGTGTTGCGCCTGCCTGCGCATGGTATGTGCTTGGCGGGCATGCCACCCACACATCCTCACAGATTTCTGCACCCACTACAAGCTCCTCTATGTTCTCACATCTGAACAGCAGTCTGCTTCCCAGCTTAACACCCAGCGCTGTGTCAACGCACTCATCCATCCCCGGTGTAAAATGTCTCATCTCATAGAACTCCGAATAGTTCGGAATATTCTTCTTAGGCACAAGTCCTAACAGTCTGCCATCACATATTGCCACCGCAACATTAAAGAGCTTCCCCTTGTGCATAAAAGGCATACCGACAAACACAAGCATATTTTTTCCTGCGCTGTGCGAGACTATATGCCGAAGGCTGTCCTGCGCCGCCTTCAACAGAACGTCCTGCAAAAACAGGTCGCCGCATGTATATCCTGTGATACATAGCTCCGGGAACACCAGCACCGAAACCTGTTTTTCATACGCCTCATCCATAAGGTTCATAATATTTTTCTCATTATATGCACAATCCGCAACCCTGATATCCGGTGTGGCTGCACATACCCTGATAAATCCATCCTTCATGTCTATCTCCCTTCCAATTCAAGCAGCTTATTTTTAAGCCGCGTTATATCTGTGAATGTAACCTTTCTGTAAAAAGAATAACCCTTTCACTTATAAAGAGAAAGGGTTTATTTTCAAGCCATTTATTTATTAGACGCCAACGGTGGGCGAACATTATTTTCAAGCCGCTCATTTATTAGACGCCAACTGTGGGCGAACATTATTTACATATATATAATATGTTCATTCCGCATATTTGTCAACGTATATTATCAGTTTCAGCTATTTTTAAAAAGGAAAACGCCGGAAAGCATTTCCGGCATTTTCCCCATGCAATATGCAGCACCTTATCTCATTCTTGAATTGTTTCCATTGACTTTATTGCCGTCAATGTCATCGATGGCTGTCTCAATCTCATCCAATCCATCATTGATGATATCGCCGACACCGTCTATGATGTTGCCGTCACCATCAGTGTTGGTTTCCCTGTTATCGTTCATGCCGTTGGTGTTTCCATTGTTGTTATTGCCGTTGGTTGTTCCATTCATATTGTTATTGGTGTTGCCGTTGGTGCCATTAGTTCCGTTGGTGTTATTGTTATTCATTCCATTAGAACCATTGTTGGTACTGCCCGTTGTGGAATTGTTGTTTCCGGTTGTTGTCTGATTGGTGTTGCCATTACCAGTTCCCTGTTGGTTACTCCCATTGCCGAAGCAGCCCGTCAGTCCGAAAACGCCGATTACCGATATAACAGTGCATACCAGAAATAATTTCAGCTTTTTCATAATTTTCTCCTTTTCATACATAATTGTTGCCTCCGCCGCAAAAGGCTGAACGCAAATCTATTCATAACAGGAGCTCTTTGCGCTTCTGATATGCTTAGTATGTTCGGAAAAAATTATATTAAAGATGAAAATTTTGTTAAAAATAAACACCTGAATCGGCATATCCTGCACGATTCAGGTGCTTAACTGCATATTAACCTATAACCTCCTTCATTGTGTACCTTCCGGCCGGCTTACCTGCAAGGTACTTGGCAGCTTCAATCGCACCCTTGGCAAATACAGCCTTGGAATAAGCTGTGTGCTTAAGCTCAATCACCTCATCCTCACCTGCGAATATTACCTCATGTTCACCGACGATGGTTCCGCCACGCACGGCACTTATACCTATCTCATTGTCGGTTCTCTTCTCCCTTACCTGGCTGCGGTCGAACTTATATTCAAATTTATTTCCATTTGCTGCATTTATAGAGTCTGCAAGTGCCAGAGCTGTTCCACTTGGAGCATCCACCTTAAGTCTGTGGTGCTTCTCAACAATCTCAATATCGAAGCCGGCCGCCGATAAAAGCGGTGACACATCTGCAAGCACCTTGAACAATGTATTGATACCAAGTGACATATTAGCCGACTTAAGCACTGCAACTTTTTGAGCGGTTTCCTCAACCTTATCAAGCTGCTCCGCTGAGAGTCCTGTTGTGCAGAGTACCACAGGTATATTCTTCCTGACCGCATAATCAAGAAGATTGTTGACAGCTCCCGCCGCCGCAAAATCGATAATGACATCCGCCGGTATATCACACTCAAAGATTGAGCGGTATACCGGATACGCGTTATGCCCATCATCATGCGGGTCAATTCCTGCAACAATCTCTATATCCGAATCCGCTGCAGCAAGATTGGATATAACCTGACCCATCTTGCCGTTACAGCCATGCATAATAGCCTTAACCATTGTATTTTTCCTCCAATATTTCAAAAAAATCCATTTCTCTTATAATATTCCGTAGTTCTTCATAGCTGTCTTAAGCTTCTCAACATTAGCCGGCTCCATAGGTGATAAAGGTCTTCTGAGCGGACCTGCCTCCCAGCCAAGAAGATTCATTGCTGTCTTTACAGGGATAGGATTAACCTCACAGAAAAGTGCATCTATAAGCTCAACTGCCTCAAGCTGAAGCTTAGCGCTCTTCCTTACGTCGCCTGCAAGATATGCTGCAACAATGTCGTGTGTCTTCTGTGGTGCAACATTGGCAAGAACTGAGATAACACCCTTTCCGCCAAGTGAGAGAATAGGGACTATCTGGTCATCGTTTCCTGAGTAAAGGTCAATCTCACCATTGGTCAGTGACATAAGCTTAGCCACCTGTGATATATTTCCTGTAGCTTCCTTGATACCAACCACGTTATCTATATCCTTAAAAATCTTAGCTGCGGTAGGTGCTAAGATATTACAGCCTGTTCTGCCCGGGACGTTGTACATGATTATCGGAAGGTCTACGCTTGCAGCAATCTCCTTGTAATGCTCATAAAGACCATTCTGTGTTGCCTTGTTGTAATATGGGGTTACAAGACCGTCAACCCCCGCCTTCTGTGCCTCTGTAGAAAGGTATACGGCTGTCTCTGTACAATTAGAGCCTGTTCCGGCTATAACAGGGATTCTCCTGTTAACCCGCTCGCTGCAAAAGCGTATACAGTCAAGGTGCTCCTCGTGCGTAAGTGTTGATGCCTCTCCTGTTGTTCCGCATATTATGATGGCATCAGTATGATTCTTTATCTGGTCATCGATAATCTCACCCAGCTTATCAAAATTAACTGACTTATCCTCATTCATCGGTGTAATAATTGCAACTCCTGAACCTGTAAACAATGACATATTCTCCTCTTTTCCGCACTGCTCCACATGCCTGTACACAATGCTCATATTAATTTAAGAATGTTAAAACGCCTATAGGTAGTCTTATAAGGGCTCCCATAAAGAAATAAAAGGACTGACGAAAAGCCAGTCCTTAAGGTTCCATCTCATGTAACGGACTATGTATGTTCCGATACAAACAAAACTTCAAGTAGCTCTCCATCAAATCAAGTATGATGACAGTCGCACAGCTGTTAACCATGCGCCCAGCCGGACAGTCTACAGACCATTCTGCCCGCTTCGGCACCACTTCCTTTTTCCCACCTTCATCCATGTCTGTCATGTCCACTGGGATACTCATAATCGGTGCAACCTCTACCATAAATACATTGGTATGATACCATTATATGCTCATTTAGTCAATATGTTACTGCACATTGTAAGGTAAAAATCAGTGTTTCTTTCTCTTAGGAACCTCATCATTTATTCCTTTATTATATCCATTCCCGCTTTTTCTGTCAGAATGCTGTGTGTCTGCAGACTCAATACCATCTTCACGATGTATTCTCTCTCTCTGCTCAAGTCTTCTGTTGTATCTGTTATTCTTCCTTATAGACATAACCGCAAACACAATAAGTGCCACCATGAGAACTATAAGGACAATCAAAACTGCTATTATCCAATCCATAGATTTTTTCTCCTTATTATCTGTCAATGTATTATGAACAGAGCTCTGCTCAGCTGAACTGTCCGATAATGTATCCGATGTACTACTGCCCGCTGATATTGTCCCAGTCTGTTCTGATTCTTTCTCAATTGTGAGTGTCTCCGGTGAAGTCTCCTCATCGGACACTGTCTCCTCCACAGTTGTTGTCTCTGCTGCCGTTGTCTCCGCAGCTGTAGTCTCTGCAGTTGTAGTCTCTGCCGCTGTCGTCTCATTTGTTGTTGTCTCTGCTGCCGTTGTCTCCTGCTGTGTAGGCTTTTCGCTGTTTTCAAAACCATTGCTTGTATATGGTGAGCCGGAAACACCTGATACCTGAACAAGCTCCGGGAATGTGAAGATATCTGAATAATCTCCCTTTAACTGATACAAATAATCAGAATAGGTTCCTATTGCAGCAGTCGTATCAAGTCTTATAAGAAGTGAAGCGTTAAAGCCATTATGGGATATATTGACGAACTGTCTTCCAGACATGTATGGGTCAATATCGCCCACCGTATAGCCCGATGTCTGCTGTCTGCTTGTTCCATCACTGTAGATTGCCTTGACAATTATCTTGCTCTTATCAATAGCCGCTATCTCATCCGACGTTCTGTATACAGTAGGATTGATTCCGGCTGACACGCCGACCTGCGTTACCGGTTTTGTTGTGAAGGTACAGCTTCCGCTTGTTCCATCAGCGTATGTATAAGTCACGGTAGCCGTGCCTGCATTGACAGCCGTGATAAGTCCGTCACTTCTTACATGTGCAACATTCTCATCCGAGCTTGTAAAGCTCACTCCGCCATCACGCTGATTAGCTGGAATAAAATACGCGCTGTAGCTTCTGTCAAGCTCTATGCTCTGTCCATCGCTTATCGTCCTTTTGGAAAGTCCAAAATATTCTGCAACAGCCGTAGCATCTGCCACGCCTACTTTTCTTATGTTCTCTGTATCATGCATAAAATATGCATCTGATGAATTAGTCACAAAGCTATGCTCGGCTATAATTGTCGGGATTCCCGACTTGATGCCCTCATCTATAACCGTATAAAAATCCTCCGAGGGATTAGAGCCTGTCCTTGTAAGATATCCGCCGCTGAACAGTCCAAGCCCTGCTGCCTGTGCGTATCGTGCCATATTAAGACAAAGATTCTTCGTCGGCTCAACATACCCCTCAGCAACAGAACCATATGCCACGAATCCATTGGTATCCGTATTGGAAGATGAATTGTTATGAAGGCTTATAACCGCATCCGCACCAACCGACTTTCCCATGTGGGATCTTCCGGTATTGGTATTCCACTCATTATTTGCCCTTGTGACATATACACGTACTCCGGCATACGTCTCAAGTTCGGCCTTCATATACTTGGCAATATTCCAGTTAAGATTGCTCTCATCATCCCCGGTTATAGATGAATGTGCTCCGCCGTCATAGCCTCCATGCCCGGGGTCGAGCACAACAACAATGTCACCATTTCCATCCTTTGCGGATACCAGCATGTCATTGCCCGGATCAGCCACAAAAGCACCGACTGTTATCCCTGCTGTCAGTACAAATGCCATAAGCTTAGAACACACCTTAAGAAATCCTGTTCTTTTCATCAATATCTGCGCCTCCTTCTGTTTCTTCTTCCTCTTCTTTTTCCGCTCACTCTGTTCTCCAAAAGGAAAATCACCGTTGCAAGGGCTATCACTATAACAATCCCTGCTGCCATCTTAATAATCATAACTATATCAAAGCTTCCATCATTTTCCTCAGGCTGTTCAGTACTTTCAATCTGCGAAGGCTCCTCACTGGTTATCTGCGTTGTTGTCTCAGGTTCTGCAGGCTGTGTCTCTGTCTCAGGCTCTTTTGAAGTCACCTCCGGTATATAGTCCTCTGTCTGGTTCACAACTCTTACGAAGCCCTTAAGTGCACCGTAGCTTATAGGAATATCCTGTATTCCCGGCTTATTATAGTCCACCTCACCAACCTTCTCCGGTATGACCTGGATAACCGAGCCGTCACTATACGCGATAACTGCCTTCACAGTACTTAAATCTATCGCTGAGAACTTTTCCTTCGTTTTATAAAATGTCGGGTCGATAAATCCGGTTATCGCTACCTGCTCAGGAATATCAACCTTGACATTCACAACACCTGCTGTTCCATCTGAGGCTGTATAGCTGAGAACAGCCGAACCGCTTCCTACTGCCTTGATGTTGCCATACTCATCTACCGTGACACAGCTCTCATTGTTGCTTGTCCATACAGCGTCCCCAGATGTCTCAAGCCTGGCTGAATATCCCTTCTCTAACTCAAGCTCTCCTGTCTGTCCGGCCTGTAAAACCCTGCGTTCAAGATTAAAATATGTTGCAACCGCCTCAGCATCAGACTTTCCGATTGCTGCCGTCTTCTCATAGTCAACCATGCCATTCTCATCGGATACAAAAAGAACATCTGTGGTGCTGCTTAGGAAGCAATGCTCAACAATGATTGTAGGTACTCCCGCTCTCATTCCCTCAGCCATGATTGTATGGTAGTCTTCACCTACATATTCCGTAGAGCTTCTTGTCTGTATGCCATTGTTCTTTATTCCAAGCTGCGCCAGATTATTAAGGATATAATTTCCCATATCTGCCGTTATCGTGCTGTACAGGGGCAGAACCGAAGTGAGAACCATGACACCATTAGCGCTTATGCTCTCATCCGATGTACTGTTATTGTGGATGCTTATGAGAAAATCCGCATCAAGCTCTGCCGCAGCCATAGCCCTTCCGGTGAGTGTCACCAGACTGTCCTCCGGTCTTGTAAAATACACCTTCACACCCGAATAATTCTTAAGCTCATCCATCATAGCTTCAGCTATGGCATAGTTGGCATCGCTTTCTAAGACACCATTGATTCCCTGCTTTCCCGGATCTGTACCACCATGACCCGGATCTATGACAATGACTATATTTCCGTCCGCATCCTTTGCAGACACATCACTGGTGCATGATCCAACACCGATTAATAATGCCATCGCTGCTGCCGCCGCATAAGAAAATATTTTTCTGATCTGTCGTATCATTACAATTTTCATTCCTTCCGTTTGTTAAACCTGTCATTAAACCTGATAATAAAGCGGACATTCGCAATCCGCTTTCGCTACTTGCTCATGAACGCAGTCGCTTTGCTTATTCTGCGTTCAAAACATTCCTGCTCTTTTATATCATTTAAAATGCTACAATGCAAGAATATATTTAAAATAAAGCTTTCCAAATATATTTTTCGAGGCATATATTTCCTTTCTCAGCTCTGAAACATAAGCCATCACATACATGGTGTCATCCTCAGCCGGAAAAGTTCCCGAAAACATTGCTTTTTCAACTATCATTGCTGCCCTTTGTGAATCCATATTCTTTACAGGTGCATTACTTATCAAATCAGAAAAATCCATGTCAGGATCCACCCTGATATTTGCAGCCTTTAATAGTCTTTCATAGTATGACATTATTTCTGCTATGCGCTCACCTGTATACAGACCACATGCATTATTATATAACCTGGCTCTCTTTTGTTCCATATATTTTTGCCTGATTACCAAAAATAATACAATTATAAACGGAATTGCAATCACCTTCAGCGCAGTAAGCAATATATGTAATACAGGCTTTATCACACCGTAGACTTTTTCTGCTGCGGCAGCAAAATCAAAATGCGCTGTAGTTTCTTCGTCCGCCGCTGCTGCCTCACCTATGTCCTCAGCCGTTCCCATGCCATTGCTCTCACCTGTGGCTTCTGCATCGCCCGGTAATCTGTTGTCCACAGATATATAGCCTTCGGATTCCGTGTTTCGATTATCCTCCGATGTTCCAGCGATTGTGTCATCCGTTGTGTCCTCGGCTGTCTCCTCCAAAGAATCCTGTGTGCTCTCGTCAACCAGTATTCCGTCCGTCTCCGTCTCACTATCATCCATAGGCTGATTTACAGAAGAATCTGTTGAAGAGTTATCATACCAGTCCTGACTATCCATGTACCCTGCACCATACCCCGGTGTAGGGTCAACAGTCATCCATCCTATGCCGTCAATATATACCTCAGCCCACGCATGCGCATATCTGTCCGTGACCTCTATATCATAGTACTGCCACATCTCAGTTTCCAAGTCCCCGCCTTCATAAAGCTTAGCCTGCCTCCTGTAATCTGCCTGCTGTGTATACAGGCTCTCTGGCACAACAAAGCCCTCTACATACCGCGCCGGTATGCCTGTACATCTGAATATCATAACGGCGGCTGAGGCAAAATGTACACAAAGCCCTCTCTTCTTTTCAAACAGGAAATATCCCACATAATCCTTTGTGGACGGTGTTACTCCCGGTGATAATGTATAGTCATATTCCCTGTTAAAGAAAGCGATTGTATCAAGAATAAACTGTGCTTTCCCATCCGGCTGTGAAATATCGTACTCACCCTGCATTATATCTGAAATCAGCTCATTCTTTATCCGGTCTGCACAGGAGGTGTTGGTATCAAGATAATTTTCGTACACGAATCTGCGGTATCTGCCTGCACTGCTCCTCTCATCCGGAATATGCTCTGCCCCGCTTTTAACAAGACTATACAGTGATGAAAAATTTCTCCATTCAAACAGGCTGTATCTGTGATACACATTCTGCGCACCCATAGCATCAGTCTCAAGCGTTATATTCATATCCGTCTTTGCGATTTTGTCGATGGATGTATCGTCCACAGCCACAGCCGACATAGGAATATAGCTGCTGCCCCGGCTCTCATACTGCATAACTGCGATGTCAAATGCCGCACTCTTAATCTTATCCGACTTATCCTTAACAAGAGCTGTTACAGCATTATATTCCATGAGTAACGGCGTATTCTCCTGCGCATACAGCTCATCAAACATATCCGAATATTCCCTGTAAACCGACGAATCCAGCTCCTTCCATCGTCTTTTCGTATACTGTGCAGCCTGAAAGGTCTTAAGATACAGCGTACCACCGTTTTTCGGTGCACGTACATACAAAACCGGAACATCACTGTAGGTTACGCTGCCTGTCCTGCCTATCTCGCCCCTCGCAAAATCAGGACTATCATTATTGCTATTATTATTTCCTATCCCTTTTTGTTCTATTATGTTCTGTATATCCTTGACTGAAAATACAATTTTTCCTGCAAGCTTATCATAAAAATCCGTAGCTTCAAATTTGTCCTCCGGGACAATCTTTACCGCACCGAACATAATACATATTGATGGCAGAATCACCCACAGCATTGCAAGTATACCCGACTTTCGCGCACGCAGTTCATTCTTTTCCCGCGGGAGATTTCCATGCACTGTGACACATACAATGAAGCACAGCACTGATACAAGTGTGGGCACAGAGGGTGCCTCCTCAACGGAAGCCGGTATAAAATAGCTGAGCATCGACACAATGCCGGTCAAAAGCACTCCCCTTCTTCTTAGCAGCACAGACATATACCAGCCGCCTGTAAGGGCACATAGAAGCATCACGGTCAACTCCTGATCCGCCTTTTTCATCATGCCATCAGTAAGCAATATATAATAAATTTCACTTTTATAGTAGTAGTTTATGGAATCAATAGCATAATTAAATATATAGGCGAATCCTCCGGCTATAACATCAAATTTGAATACCACCAATGCTATAAGGGCTGCAAATATAAGAAGCCTTCCTATAAAGCCCGCCCTTCCCATAAGCTTTATGCCCACGCACACGAACGCTCCGCAGACTGCAGAAAGAACCGCAATCCACCACACCAGAGGCTTAGTCGCATAAATCTGTGTAAAATTCCATACCGTCGCCATTGTGCCCAGTACGGCAACAGCCATGAGAAACAGAACCGAACCCACTCTCTCGAACAGACGCTTTACCAATCCCTTTCACCTCCTGTCGAAATATAGACCACCTCAACATCGGGCTTGTCCATTCTGCTTTGCTCTATATCCGGAAGATACAATACTATATTGTTAGCTTTTCCGCGTAATTGCAGGCAGCTTCTATATAGCTTTTCCGTAAAGGAAACGGCAAACACGAACGCCCCTGACGGAATATCATTCAATCCCTGTTCGTCTGCCTCATTTTCCTCATACACACGTTCAAAGAAATTATCAATATCCTCCTTTGAGGTTATTTCAACAGGAGCTGCTGCAGTTCCTTTTAAAATATATCCGGTTGCCTTTTTATCAGTCTTAAGGCGCAGATAAATAACATTATACATAAACTCAAGCATGGAGTCCCTGACATCAGGCTGTGCGCTGTCATCGTCAATGAACACGAATCCATCGTCACTGCCCTCCTCGGCTGCATACTCCTTCACCATAAGCTTAGACATTCTGCTGCTTAGCTTGTGATGAATATTCTTCATGCTGTCCCCCGGAGCATATTCTCTTATTCCGCTGACTTCGCTTCCCTTTAATGCTGTTCTGCTGCTCTCATTCTCCACACACAGCATTCCATCTATATATTCCTCAGTATTAACGTCAAATAAGCGCGGCAAAGCTACTATCTTTACCACGCCCGGATTTTTTATTTTCATGCCGAATACGCAAAAAAAATCATACAAAGTTATTCTCTGTATATTTTCAAAATAACATCCACAATGCTGCCTTCTGTCCTTTCTGGTCACAATGGCTGTATTAGCGGCTCCCACAGTAAAAGACTGTGTTTTTTTCTGACTTTCATATTTCATGTCAACACGGGTAAGCGGAAATGGCATGACATTTTTTATGTCATATCTGATTTCATGCTCTCCCGCCCTTGTGACATATATTGTTTTCTGTCTGAATCCGTATCTGAGATTGAAACGGCTTAACATAAGCATGATAAATGAAAGAAGAGAAGCGGACACCACAAATACCAGCATAATAAATCCATCATAGGTTCTATACAGAACATTGTAGGTAATTACTGCGTATAGCAGAACAAAATACATTATTCTCCTGAAAATCATTTATACTTCCCCCCCTCCCTGTTCTCAGGCTTTCCCCTTTTTAAGCCTCGGTACTGCTGTTGTTTCTAATATATTGGCGGCAAGCTGTCTGTCCGTAAGTCTCTCCATTCTCGCCTTGGAGCTTAAAACCAGTCTGTGAGATACTACATCCGGAAAAACGAACTTCACATCAGCCGGTACGCAGTAATCCCTGTCCTCATACAGTGCATGTGCCTTAGACATCGCCGCAACAGCAAGGGTACCTCGCGGGCTTACCCCTAACTCAATGTACTCATTCTCCCTCGTAGCCCCTATAAGTCTTACTATATAATCATATATTGCATCATGGATATATACATTCTCAGACTGTGATTGCAGTGATAATATCTGTTCCTCATCCGTCACCTTCTCAATCAGTCTTAGCGGGTCAGACACTGCCCTTGCTTTAAGAATATTGATTTCCTGCTCTCTGTCCGGATATCCCATCGACAGTCTTATCATGAATCTGTCCAGCTGTGATTCCGGAAGCTGCATGGTACCAATCGAACCTACAGGGTTCTGCGTGGCAATCACCGTGAACGGTCTTGGCAGATTCCGTGTACTGCCGTCGACGGAAACTCTTTTCTCTTCCATTACTTCTAAGAGTGCGGACTGTGTCTTGCTGGACGTTCTGTTTATCTCATCCGCAAGCAGAAGATTACACATTGCGGCACCTTCCCTGTACTCAAATTCCTGGGTCTTAGGATTGTATGCCGAAAAACCTACTATATCCGAAGGCATGACATCAGGTGTGAACTGTATTCTGTTACATCTGTATCCCATCGCCTTGGCAAACCCCATCGCCATGGTGGTCTTTCCCACACCAGGTATATCGTCTATAAGTATATGTCCACCCGCAGTGATGGCAAGCATGACCTTAAGCACCGCATCATCCTTGCCTGTAACTACCTTTTTTACTTCGTTAAGTATCGCTTCCATTGTCCCCTGCATGATTATCTTCTCCCTTTATGATTTATTCCGTCACCGACTGCATATCAACCACAAGCCAGTTTCCGTCAAGCTTTGCGTAATAATATCTTGAATTGACGATATCCTGCCTTGCTTCTCCGTTAAGCTTCAAAATCATGTTTTTCTTAAAATATACCTCAACCGAGAACAACTCCGGTGTGTACACGATGTAATTCGACACTGTCTCATCGGTAAATACCGGTGTCTCATGTGCGCTGTACATCCACATATCATTTCTTCTGTAATTCTCTGCAAGCTCAAGATAGTATGAATCTGCCGGGAACATATACGAAATCGGTGCTACACTGTTACTGCAGCCATCTATATCCTTTGAGAAGAAATTAGAATAATTCTTCGCATTCTGAAGAACGGTCGCAGACAATTCCGGGGCTATCGGCGAGGTCGTGAAGGTATCTATTGTGATATTTCCATTCTCATCAGGTGTATACATAACCATATCCCCCTGATTATTATACACTGTGACATCCGGCTCGTTTAAAAGTCCGTCAACTCTATACTCCACAAGCTGCGGAACACTTACATACTCTGCCGCATATTTAAGTGCAGCTATCTCAGTTACATTTCCAGTCTGCTCTCTGGAATCAAGCTTTACACCATTTACAAAAACATTGTATGTATCCGGTGCTGTTATGGTAAAACCTATGCTGCCCTTCTCGTACACAGCTTCTATGCTGTCTATATCCCACTCCTGCCTGGTGAGTATGAACATAAGCGGCTCTGAGGAAGTCTCCTTCAGGGTTATCTTCGCAACAAGCTGCCCACCGGCATACACATTGTATACCGGGTGCTTTGCGTCATAGCTCGTCTGCAGCTTCTCATAGGTGATAGCCTTCCCTGATATGCTGTCTGCAAACTGTGATTGGTATATTCCGCTCTCCTCAAATCTGTTAGTGCTCTGTTCAAAATCAATTTTGTTTATAATGCTTCCGTCCCGGAACTGTGCCAGGTATTTCTCCACTGTATACTCAGGCTGTGAATTTTCGTACTCCACAAGGCTTTTTTTCACATTGTTTATGACCACGCCCCAGAAAACAACCATAAGCGCAGTGAATACGGCAAAGCACACCCAGAATACAGGAAATTTTTTCTTTTCCGCCATGTCTACTCTCCTCTCTTTTCAACAACAAATGCTGTCGGAAGACGCCATGAAGATGTAGAATAATACAGTGTAACACTGGTCATCTCATAGGTTCCATTATAGTACATTGCAGATGAGCTTCCACCGTCAAGATTAGCGGCATTGACAGCGCCATACTCCTGCATGATTGAGATAAGGTCCTGTGCCGTTGCGCCAAGATGTCCTGCTGCCCCTCTTCCGTCTGTCACAAGCATAAGAACCGCTCCGTCCGCGCGCTGCCCTATAACGGTACGCGGGTTGGCACCGCTTCCGCTTCCTGAAATTTCTCTCGATGTTCCATTTATGATAAGCTTGGTAAAATGATTGTTGTCACCATCATCTATATCCTTGAAGCTTACCGCATCCCTTATCTGATTATCGGCCACGAACTGCTCTGCCTGCTCCGCGCTCATATTCCCGATGTCCGCTATCATAAGAATATTGCTCTGTGTGAAGCCGACCATCACATCTCCCGCCTGGGGTGCATTGTACTGGATAACTCCGTCACATACCACAAGCCCCTTAGGGATACCGCCCCAGTTGCCCTCAGAATAGTATTCACCGCCGTTTATACCTGCGGCGTAGTCTCCCCTTTGTACAAGCTGCTCAAGAGTCTCGCCATACTTGCTCTTATTAAAATCAGACCAAGGATAGATTGTCGACAGCTTCACCCTCGATGGGTCATTAATTATAAGCAGCTTCGCAAAAAATGAACGTCCGGATATCTCCACAAGCTCTATACCGTCAATATCAAACTCTTGATTCTCGTTATTCTCGTCAACCGTCGGTATCTCAATCAGATCCGGATTGACGTCCTCCTCAGTCTTACCCATGCCATTCCTGTCTGTTATGGCAAGAATTTCATCCTCACTGAAATACCATGAGGCAAGGAATTTCATCTGACCTGTCTCAAGAATGGTTGACACAAAAAGGTCTCTTGCCGCCTTGGAAGGACCATGGCATATTGTCCACAGGGTAAAATATGCCCCCGCAAATGTGACTGCCACAAATGTCAATATACAAAGACATACCCTGAGGCAGATTTTCAGAGGCTTATTTTCCTTCTTTGTCCTTTTCTTCACGTTATTTCTGCGTACCTTTTTATCGGCTTTATTATCCGCAGCTGCATTATTTTTATTTATCACGGGCTTCTTTTTGGCACTGCTTTTACGGCGGTCTTCCTCGTCCATATTGACGTCTAACAGTTCGATATCGTCTTTCATTTATCCTCCTTAAATACCCATCTGTGCTGTATCTGAAAGCTTATGACAAACAGCACCACATCGACAACCAGCTTTAAGACAACCTCAAGAAATGAGCCTGCCCTGCACAGGTAGCTGAGCAGATATACAAGTCCATAGGAGGCTGCCGTCTGGAAAACACATAATGTATAATAGCGCACCAGCGAACGTCCTACGGAGGCATTTGATTTGAATACAGCCTTTTTGTTCATCGTGTAATTGCACATCGATGAAACGGCCCTCGCAGATACGGTAGCTATCAGAAGTCTAAGTCCTCGTTCCAGCTTTTCTCCAATCAGAAAGACCAGAAGGGCGTATATACCATAGTCGATAACAAACGATGTCCCTGAGCTTAACATGAATTTGAATATAATCTTATATATCTTAAGCGAATCCTTAATCGGATGGAAATGCGTTGAGGCATTGTCCTCAAGATAGACTGTCTCTATCCTGACCTCCTCCATGCCGATATGATTTCTCTTTATGGCAAAGAGCATCTGCGTCTCATACTCGAAGCGTTCGCCCTCAACCTCACACATAAGCGGAAGATATTTGTATGGGATTGCACGCAGTCCTGTCTGCGTATCAGTTATTTTTATTCCGCAGAAAATTCTGAATACAAGACTTGTGCTCACATTTCCCACCCTGCTCTTCCACGGCACATTATCCTGTGAAAAATCACGGCAGCCGAGTATGACCTTATCCTTACACTCAAGCATTTTGCACGCACACGCTTTTATGTCCCTGACAGTGTGCTGATTGTCTCCATCAACCGTGATTACCCCTGCCGAATCCTTTCTGTTATTAACAACATAAGAGAAGGCCGTTTTAAGCGCCCTTCCCTTTCCCTTGTTGACCTCGTGTACCAGCAGTGTAACCTCCTTATGCAGACCTGCCTGACGGAAGGGCTCAAGATGAGCCTCATCGCTTCCGTCATTTACAAGCACAATGTCCTTAAAGCCTGCCTCTAGCAGTCCCTCCACCACTTTATTAAGCTTATCGTCCGGATTAAGTGACGGGAGTACTATTGTCACCTTACTAAAATCATTATTCATACACCTTATGCCCTATCCTTTTTATGGTACGCACTATCACACTATCCTCTAAGATGTGAAAGACGCTCCTTAACCTGCTCCATCATCTGTGTATACTTCTCAAGCTTATCCTTCTCCTCCTGAAGCTTTGCAGCAGGAGCTTTGCTTACGAAGCGCTCATTTGAGAGCATGCCGTTAACTCTTGCAAGCTCTCCGTTAAGTCTCTTCTCCTCATTTTCAAGGCGCTCGATTTCCTTTGCAATATCTACAAGCTCTGCAAACGGCATGTAGATTGTTCCGTTAGGTATAACAACCGATACCGCATCCGAATCAATTCCGTTCTTATTATCCTGTACGATAACCTCGCTTGCATAGCCAAGTGCTGCAAAGAATACCCTTCCGTTCTCAAATATACTTCTGAGAGACTCCTCTGCGGATACAACGTATACCTTTGCCTTGCGGCTTGGAGCAACATTCATGGAGGTTCTTGTATTTCTTATTCCTCTTACAGCCTCCTTGATTGTCTCAATGGCATTCTCCTCAACAGGGAAGCTGAACTCCTCCTTATATACAGGCCAGTTGGAAATCATAATCGACTCCTCCTCGTCCTGAAGGTTGCAGAAAATCTCCTCTGTTATGAACGGCATATATGGGTGGAGAAGCTTGAGCGACTCTATAAGAACTGTCTTGAGTGTATAGAGTGCGGCAGCCTTGGTTGTGTCCTCATCATTGTACAGACGCGGCTTAACCATCTCGATATACCAGTCACAGAACTCATCCCAGATAAAGTCATAAATCTTGCCTACTGCAACGCCAAGGTCGAAATTCTCCATGTTCTCTGTGACATCCTTTGCAAGTGTATTTAACTTGGAAAGAATCCACTTGTCGGCAGGTGTGAGCTCATCAAGGCTTACAGCCTTTGCCTCAGCCTTATCAAGGTTCATCATAATGAATCTTGAAGCATTCCATACCTTATTTGCGAAATTACGGCTCGCCTCAACTCTCTCCCAGTAGAAACGCATATCATTTCCCGGTGCATTTCCTGTTACAAGTGTAAGTCTCAAAGCGTCCGCGCCGTACTTATCAATAACCTCAAGAGGGTCAATTCCGTTTCCAAGAGACTTGCTCATCTTGCGTCCCTGTGAATCTCTCACAAGTCCATGGATGAGAACATTCTTAAACGGAACCTCTCCCATGTGCTCAAGTCCTGAGAACATCATTCTTACAACCCAGAAGAATATGATATCATAGCCTGTTACAAGCACATCTGTAGGATAGAAATACTCAAGCTCAGGTGTCTTTTCAGGCCATCCAAGTGTTGAAAACGGCCATAAGGCTGATGAAAACCATGTATCAAGTGTATCCGGGTCCTGTCTCATAGGCTTGCCGCACTTAGGACATACTGCGCTGTCCTCCTTGGTGACAACCATCTCACCACACTCATCGCAGTAGAATGCAGGTATTCTGTGTCCCCACCAGAGCTGACGTGAGATACACCAGTCCTTGATTCCCTCTAACCAGTGGAAATATGTCTTGTCAAAATGCTCAGGCACGAACCTGGTATCACCCTTCTTCACCGCCTCGATTGCCGGCTCTGCAAGCTCCTTCATCTTTACAAACCACTGCTTTGAAACTCTCGGCTCAACGGTTGTATGGCAGCGGTAGCATGTACCCACATTATGGCTGTAGTCCTCAATCTTTACAAGAGCACCCTCCGCCTCAAGGTCCTTTACTATCGCCTCTCTCGCCTCATAGCGGTCCATTCCTGCGTACTTAGGATAATCGTCAACAATCTTCGCATCCTCTGTCATAACATTGATGACAGGGAGCTTATGTCTTAATCCAACCTCGAAATCGTTAGGGTCATGTGCAGGTGTAATCTTTACAACGCCTGTACCAAACTCCATCTCAACATACTCATCCGCAATAATCGGAATCTCTCTGTGAACGATAGGAAGAATAACTGTCTTTCCTACCATATCCTTGTAGCGCTCATCGTCAGGATTTACCGCAACCGCTGTATCGCCAAGCATTGTCTCAGGTCTTGTGGTTGCCATCTGGATATATCCGCTTCCGTCTGAGAGTGGATATCTCAAATGCCAGAAATGTCCTGCCTGATCCTCGTACTCAACCTCAGCATCAGAAATGGATGTAAGGCACTTAGGGCACCAGTTGATTATTCTCTCGCCCTTATATATCTGTCCCTTGTTATAGAGATTTACGAAAACCTCCTTCACAGCCTTAGAACAGCCCTCGTCCATTGTAAAACGCTCTCTGTCCCAGTCCGCAGACGAACCGATCTTCTTTAACTGGCTCACGATTCTTCCGCCGTACTCAGCCTTCCAGTCCCATGCGCGCTTTAAGAATGCGTCTCTTCCAAGCTCTTCCTTGGTAACGCCTTCCTTTCTCATAGCCTCAACAATCTTGGCCTCCGTCGCGATGGAAGCGTGGTCTGTTCCCGGAACCCAGAGTGCCTCATAGCCCTGCATTCTCTTAAATCTGATTAAAATATCCTGAAGTGTGTTGTCAAGTGCATGACCCATGTGGAGCTGTCCTGTGATATTAGGAGGCGGCATGACAATAGTAAAAGGCTTCTTATCCCTGTTTACCTCAGCGTGAAAATACTTATTGTCAAGCCACTTCTGGTACAGACGTCCCTCAATCTCGGAAGGGTTGTAATTTTTTTCAAGTTCCTTTGCCATCTTTTTATTCTCCTTTTTATGTGTGCGGAGAGTTCTGCCCTGATAAAATTATATTTACCAAAAACAAAACCCTCCGCAGAAAAATAGTCTCTGCGAAGGGCGATTATACTTACCGCGGTACCACCTTCATTGACTTATAAAAAGTCCTCTCTGTCACGGCGCGAACTGCTTCGTACACCATGTCTGTTCTTGTAACGGGAACAACTCCGCCATCAGCTAATCGCACATCGTCCATTATATGTACATGTGTCTTTCACCGATGAAGCTCAGAAGCTACCTTCCCATACAGCAATATCCGAAAACGCTTCCAGCAATGATGATCTCACATGCTATGCGTATAACATAACCTGATATGTTCATTCACTGCGTTCCCTCTCTGCAGGATTGCACTATGGTACTCCTCTTCGTCACAGCCTTTAGCATATACTTAATATATACGTTTTTCTAAGGTTTTGTCAACCTGTATATTGCTTTTATTTATATTTTTATTCCTGTCCTTCAGTACGAAATACATCAGAATACCGAATGCGGCACCTAAGAGAACCATTCTCACCCATAATCTCTCAAGAATATTCTTCTCCTTGTTAATTGTAAGCTTCAATGTCTCAACTGCGACAGGTTCACCGTCCTCATCCACTTCATCCCCCAGAAGCTCAAACCAGAAGTTATAGCTTCCGCCCGGAAGATTCTCATAAAAGATATGTTCAAGCTCACTTAGACGAACCGTTGTATAGGCTTTATCCACACCCGGCATTATATACCTGACATAAGGATCCTGATTGGAGAAATTGAGCACTGAGCACAGGATATCAATCTGCTCTGCATCCTTTGTGAGGCTTAGCTCATACTCATTCCCACCTTTCTCGACAAGCTCACCTAATCTCTTGTCAACGCGCACGCTCTGAATCATCAGCTTGAGCGATGATATATCGAACCCCTTCGCCGTATCAATGTATGAATATATCTTTTTTCCACATGGAAGATACAATCTTCCGGCCTCGTTCATAAAGCAGCTGCCGGACTCCGTAAGTTCACCGAAAAATCCCGCATTCTCATCATACATCTCATAAGCGGCTGTGACATTGTCATCCACCCCTGCGAAAATATTGTCAAGCTCTATAATAAAGAATGCTGTCTTACAAACCACATACAGCTTATTATCCCTTATAAAAACAGCTTTGCATTTCTGATTTTTCAAAGCTTCCGGCATATTCTCCGGCACAGACACCTTCTTACCATTGTAGAATGCAACTCCGTTGTCCGTTGCCACAAAGAAGCCCTCCTGATATGCCGCCATATCATTCACATTCTTAGAAGGCAGTCCGTAATTCTCATCGATATTTGCCTCCAGCTTTCCATCAGCAAATACGAATATTCCGGCTCCATGACTTGCGATGTAGAGCTTCTCCTGTGTCTGTCTGCCAAAGCTTCCGTATATCACTGACGCAGCCTCCGTGTTATACATTCCCATGGTCTTATCGTAGACGGCAGCTGCATTTTTTCCGTCATACACAATGCAGCCGTCATCGGTAAGGACATACAACATACCATCAACAACCTGAAGCCTGCTTATCTTAGCGGCATCCACAACCAATTCTCCGCTCTCAGAATATACACCCTGTCCGTACACAGCTACATGCTTGCTGCCGTTATAGGATATAATATCTGTTATTCTTCTGCTGCTGAAGCTGTCCGTGAAGGAATTGCTGATATTTCTTCTGTCACTCATATCAATCGCTGCTATGCCGCTGTCCGTCGCAGCATAGAGTATTCCGTCCTCCTCAAGTACAGCGTTTATGACATCCGTATCAAGCCCCGTGCGCGCAAGCTCATCCGTGAACTCAGAGCTTCGCAGAAGAAGCACTCCTCTCTTTGATGAGCTTATCCAGTAGTTGCCCTGATAGTCCGTCATAATGTCGGTAAAGCCGCTTTCAAAGCCGTCAAATTCACAAACGTAATAAGGGCAGCTCTCCAACGCAGGTGCAGCTCCGGAGCCAAGATAAAAATACCCTATCTGCCCATCGGTGAGCACCCACAATCTGTTGCCGGCATCATAAAAAAGCCTGTTTATTCCCGACGTATCGCCGGACAAAGCTGTCTTGGACAAATCAACCCACAGCTTTACCCCAGCTTCAATATCATTTTCATCGATGACCGCCATGTCCATGCCTGAGGCTCCGACAACGAAATAGCCGTCCACATAGCACACCTGCACATTTCCGGAATACGGAAGCTTAATTTTTCCGACCTGCACAGAGTCCTTTAAGAAAACCATGTCACCATTGACCGTGACTGCGGCGTTCAGCTTCTCCCCGGAGGCAACCGAGGTAACATAGTAATACTCCTCACCCACAAGCTCAGTAATCGTATACTAGCGGAACAGATACCCTTCGTTAAGCAGGAATTTGACGAACTTGCGCTCCGGGAT
>OLWA01000468.1_pt1 | contig 50409 bp, 50 predicted proteins | sample 1673251 | NCBI WGS metagenome assembly OLWA01 (sample SAMEA3178937, study PRJEB25190) | human gut metagenome | biome: human gut; feature: human-associated habitat; material: faeces | place: Austria | collected 2013 | reverse complement strand
GCTTTGAAAATGCGCACACCAATGGAAATTATAAAGGAGGAGAAGGTATGAAAGTGCCCCGACTCAGATTGTGCTCGTCGGGACGGGTGGTCCCGCCCCTTGCCGCACGGCGCTCCCCGACCAAGGATATTTCTTGGCAAACGAGATAATAACAAAAATCAGTTCAACAACATTTGGAATAAATAGAATAATTAGCATTATATTTGGAAATCCAAATAGGACAACTACAGTAGGTCTAACAAACAGAAATGTAAACCTATTCAGGTATTGAAAATTGTTGAGTGAACGAATACAGTAATAACAATCGAAGTTGTCAACTAAATCCAGTACACATCAAACTCTATTTCCCATTCGTACAACATCCGGATGTTCTTATCTAAAACATGGGGATGTTGTCATATAAAACATCCGGGTGTTGTGATGCAGAACATGGGGATGTTGTGAGGGCTTGGGGCTGTACTGATAAACAGATATAGTATATCTATTGTACATTGAGAAGTGTATCTTGTTATGTATGTTGTTGATATATAATACATTATGACAATGGCTTACTCCTTGAAACAGGAATAAATACCTCTTTTATGGATCAGCGATAAAATCTTTTTTATGACTGAATATGCCTTTCCCATTAACAAGATTATTCATAGGTTTATTTTCTTATTTCCAATGCCCTATTTTCGGCTGCTTCCATAATTTCGCGCTCACCTGGCCCTTTATCGTTAATGCCGCACAGGTGAAGGATACCATGGATTATTATTCGGTGAAGTTCCTCATCATACGTAGTCTTGAATTGTTCGGAGTTGGTTTTTACAGTGTCCAGACTGATGAAAAGATCGCCGGAAAGACGATCACCCTCACAATAATCGAAAGTAATGATATCCGTGTAGTAATCGTGTTGCAGATACTGGCGATTTACCTCCAGTATTTTTTCGTCCGAACAGAAAATATACGCGATTTCACCGACTTTTTTGCCATATGTGGCAGCTACGGACTTAATCCATTCCGTTGTTTCCCTTTTTTTGATATCGGGCATTTTTACGCCCTCTGTCTGATAAGTTACAGCCATGATATTGATGTATTAAAAGAAGAATAAATAACTGATTAGTATGGCGGCAATGATTCCTGAGAAGTCGGCTATCAGCCCGCACGTAACTGCGTTACGTGTTTTAGTGATGCCTACGCTGCCGAAGTACACTGCTAAAATATAAAACGTTGTGTCCGAAGCACCGCGTACAACGCAACTGACGCGCGATACGAAAGAGTCCGGTCCGAATTCTTTCATCGTATCGATCATCAATCCGTTGGCAGCGCTTCCACTGAGCGATTTCATCAATCCGGTGGGTAGAGCGCCGACAAAGCTCGTGTCCAGTCCGCAGAGTCCTACTACATAGCCAATACCGTCTACGAGGATATTCATTGCCCCGGAAGTACGGAATACAGCAATACCTACCAGAAAAGCGACCAGATAAGGAATGATGCGTACGGCGGTGGTGAAACCCTCTTTCGCCCCTTCTACAAAAGAGTCGTATACATTGATCTTTTTTCGTATTCCCGTCAAGATGAAAAGAATGATGACTCCGAACAGTATGATGTTGGCTATCAGCGTAGAATAGGTTCCCATTTCTTCGCGTGAAAGGGTGGTGAAGAGATACATCAACCCTCCGAAAATGAGACTCAGAACGCCGATTAATATTAGTATAGGCTTGTTTATCAGATTGATACGTTGAGATATACTGACGGCAATCACTCCAACCAATGTCGAGACGAACGTACTCAATAGGATAGGGATAAAAATATCGGTTGGTTGTGCCGCTCCCATCTGTGCACGATATACCATGATGGAGATAGGTATAAGTATCAGCCCCGAAGTATTGATAACGAGAAACATAATCATCGGGTTACTGGCTGTGTCTTTTTGGGGATTCAGTTCTTGCAGTTCTTTCATTGCTTTCAGTCCCATCGGAGTAGCGGCATTGTCGAGTCCTAACATATTGGCAGACATATTCATGAATATGGATCCCATTACCGGATGTCCTTTCGGAATATCCGGAAAGAGACGACAAAACACAGGACTCAGCCATCGGGACAGTGCATTGATAAGGCCGCTGTTTTCTCCGATCTTCATAATGCCTAACCACAAAGACAAAACACCGGTCAATCCGAGTGAGACTTCAAAGGCGGTCTTTGACGAATCAAAAGTGGAATTGATGATATCGGTAAATATTTGTGTGTTTCCTGTAAAGATGAGCTTTCCTAATGCCACAATAAAAGCGACGATGAAGAATGCTATCCAGATGTAATTTAAAACCATAGTCTGATTACTGTATTATCTGCAAAAATAGATATAACTTTCCATTATTCCCCCATATTTTGTTTATTTTTGGTGCGGATTGCTTTACTGCAAGCCGCTTGAATTTATATAGAAGATCATATGAGAACAAAGGCAGCAGAGATTCAGAAAGAATTGGAAATGTATATCGACCCGGTGAAAAGGGAGTATTTGCCCAATTTTTTCAAAACAGGAAAAGGGCAGTATGGTGAGGGTGATAAATTTCTCGGGATTGTCGTTCCCAATACCCGCCTGGTGGCAAAGCGTCATAAAGAAGAACCGTTTGAGGCGATAGCGGATTTATTAGAGAGTGAGTGGCATGAATGCCGCTTATGTGCATTGCTGATGTTGGTGGAGCGTTTCAAGAAGTCCGGTGAAAAGGCACGAAAAGAGATTTATGATTTCTATCTGACACAGACTGCCCATATTAATAACTGGGACTTGGTGGACCTGTCTGCTCCTTATATTGTAGGAGAATATTTAAAGGGTAACCCCCGTGAGGATTTGTACCGTCTGGCTGACAGCACACTTCTTTGGGAGCAGCGTATTGCAGTAGTTTCTACAATTACACTGATCAGAAATGATGATTTTATTGACATTCTTCGTCTTTCCGAATTGTTGTTGCATCATAAACATGACCTGATGCAAAAAGCCATAGGTTGGATGCTCCGTGAGATGGGTAAACGCGACCAGAACCTGCTGTTACAGTTTCTTGATAAACATGCCGGTGAAATGCCCCGTACGATGCTTCGCTATTCGATAGAAAAGCTGACGGAGGAAGAACGGAAATATTATATGAAACGGTAATGTTACTGTATTTGCGTACGCTTATAATATTTTGATTACTTTATCTTGAAGTATATGATTCATTAAAGTGCGGCAATATGACCGAATAATTAATTTAATGTGGGTTAAGATACATGTTTTAAAAATAGAAAATAATTTTGTGAAAGAGTTTGTTGTTAAATAAAAAAGTGCTTCCTTTGCAAGGAATAATCTCAACTTTAAGAGTAAAGGAGATTTATAAAATGTAAAAAAAGACGTTTACGGCATTATCTTTTGGATTCCAAACTTCGCAAATTTGAAACCTCCAAAAAAGATAGAGCAACGGAAACGTCCACTTTAGATTATATCTAAACATTACGCGCGACGTGGTGTTCTGTATATCTATCTTGACGTGGGCTGTGTACGTTGCTTATCTTTGGAGGTAGGCAATGCGAAGGCCTGGAATCTGGATAAGCAAAAGTACAGACTCCCACGTCTTTTTTGTATAATACCGAATCCGGGGAGGCTATAGGCACATGAACATGACGCAATGCAATTACAAACATCTGTAAAGGAACGGATGCGGTTTTTCTTGTTCCTCTTTTTATTCTTATTTTCTTTTATACTTGCACATGGTGAAGAGTATGTGTTTAGTAAACTTTTTGATTCCGATTTCCGGCAGGTTGACTCCAGTCATCCACTCTGCCTTAACCTAAAAGGGCGTATGTATAATCTGGGATTTTTCAAAGACTTTTATGGTAATTCAACGATTTCTTTGCTTATCAATGGGGAATCGGTTGGTATGTATGCATATGAGCAGTATCAGAACGGTTGGTACATTTATAAATCCTGTATTCCTTATGCCGGCTGTGCCACCTTATATGTTTACAAGGATAAATCTGTTATCCGGCACTCCGGATTATATGATGCAGGGTACTTCTCCGAGGCTCGCTTGATTCCTGCGCAGAATAAGATACGACCAGACTGGTAATATTATATATTAATAATCAATCTATTATTTATGAAAGAGAAAAAAAAGAATGAAGAATTTCACTCCAGACGTGAATTCTTTAAAAAAGCGGTGAAAGGAATACTTCCTTTTTTAGGGGCTGTTATGATCGTTCCTTCTATTTTGTCTTCTTGTGACGATCCTGACGATGACGAATCGTATGGTGGTGGCGGTTCTTCCGGTGGCGGTTCTTCAAGTTGCTCTACTTGTGTAGGAGGGTGTGGAGCGAGTTGTGCCACTGCATGTCGGGGGAAGTCGTCTTATTATCCTTCTGGATGTTCGGGAACTTGTAAAAGTGCGTGTTTAAGTACATGTAAGGGTTTGTGTATGGCTACTGCCCGGAAAGGGCTTTAAATATTTAAGGTATGAAAAAGAAAATCAAGAATGAAGAACTTTATTCAAGGCGTGAATTCTTCAAAAAAGCAGTGAAAACAGCCTTGCCGATTATAGCTACAGTGGTATTGGTTAGCAATCCTGTTGCTTCTAAAGCGGCTAAAGTCGCTATGGGGTGTGAAAGTTATTGTACAGGTTCTTGTTACCGTGCCTGCTATCATGGCTGTAACAACACCTGTATGGGAACTTGTGAGAGAACTTGCCAAGGTAGTTGTATAGGGACCTGTCGAGGTACCTGTACAGGCTCGTGTACAGGTTCATGTGCGGGATGGAATAACTATTAACATGTAAAAGGATATGCTGCATTTAGTGGGTATATCCTTTTTAAATCATAAAATGATGGGACAAATAAAGGAAGCTAAAAAACTGTGGCAAGATGGCATAGCTAAAAATATAACTTTTATTGTTACGAAAGATTGCCAATTAGCATGTAAATATTGTTATCTCGTAGGTAAGAACTCGAAAGAACGTATGTCTTGGGACATTGCCAAACAAGCTATTGATTATATATTGGATAATGAACAGAGTTTTCAGGAAAAATCAGTAGTTTGGGACTTTATCGGCGGAGAGCCTTTTCTTGAAATAGAATTGATAGAAAAAATATGTAATTATATAAAGATTGAATTGTTTAAACGAAATCATCATTGGTTTGATTCATATCGCTTTAGTTTTTCTACTAATGGTCTTAATTATCATGAGGAAAAAGTACAGAGCTTTATTAAGAAAAATATAGATCATTTGAGTATCGGTATAACTATTGACGGGACAGAATTAAAACATGATCTTAACCGTATTTATAAGAACACCGGAAAAGGCTCATATAAGGATGTGGTACGAAATATTCCGCTGTGGTTAGAACAGTTTCCCGGTGACGGTACTAAAGTGACGATTAGTAGCCCGGATCTCCCGTATATAAAAGAAAGTGTCTTGCATTTGTATAATTTAGGTATTCATGAGGTCAATATTAATTGTGTATTCGAAGATGTATGGCAAGAGGGTGATGACTCTTTGTTTGAGGAGCAACTGATTCAACTGGCCGATTCGATTATTGATAATGGACTTTATGAGAAAAACGATTGCTCTTTTTTTTCCGAGCATTTGGGTAAGCCTTTGGACTGTAAATTGCAAAATCAGAACTGGTGTGGTGCCGGAATGATGTTGGCGGTAGATGCGGCCGGTAACTTTTATCCTTGTACACGTTTTGCCCAATATTCTCTCCGAAACAAAAAAGCATGGATTATAGGTAATGTGCATGATGGTCTTGATAAAAATAAATTGCGTCCTTTTTTAACTCTTGACCGATGTACACAAAGTACCCCGGAATGTATTGATTGCGAGGTGGCTGAGGGATGCGCTTGGTGTCAAGGTGAGAATTATGATGCGGCGGATACAAATACGATTTATCAACGTAGTACGGCTATTTGCAAAATGCATAAAGCGCGTGTTCGAGCCAATAATTACTATTGGAACAAACTTTACCGGAAACTGGAATCGGAGGATGAATGTGACAGGTCTGGAACGGGCAAGAATGAGTCAAACGATATAAATAGTTAATTTTATGCTTCAATATCTTGTAATTTTATTAGACGATACGAGCGTTTCTTATTGTCATTATGATAACCGGAAATCTGAACACAGATTAATTAGTCTGGAAAATTTAAAGGCAGGTATTCTTTTTGCTATGAAAGAAAACCTGATGCTTCAATTTGTGTATCCGCATTATGAATTACCGCAAGCCTATAAAGATGAGATAGAAACAATCGATCATAGCAAAATTGTTCCGGTAGAATACCGGGATGAGGCTGATGTGGTGGTTCTTGATGATTGGGAACAGTTGTCGGTATCAGGTTGTGATATTCAAAAAACTTATGTATTGAGAACAGGAAAGACCGGCTTCTTTAAAAATTATACAATTCTTAATGAAGTGTTGGATAAGGTTTTAAGGTTGAATGTTGTTCTGGTTGATATTGATACCTTTACCGAATCTGATTTCGATATCTATAAATCGGTTTTAGATGAATTGGCTTTAAAACTGAAAGGCATGTATCTGGAAGGAATGGCTCCGCAATTGAATTTATTGACCGACCGTATGATGCTGGACAAAATGAATAATTGTAATGCCGGAGTTGAAAATATTACATTGGCTCCTGATGGTAAATTCTATATTTGTCCTGCATTTTATTTGGCTGACGACGGGTATTCCATCGGCAGCTTGGTTGAAGTTTTGGATATAAAAAATCCAAAACTCTATAAACTATCTTACGCACCTCTGTGTCGCAATTGTGATGCATACCAATGTAAACGGTGTATTTGGATGAATTGGAAAACGACTTTAGAGGTAAATACACCCTCGCATGAGCAGTGTGTAGTAGCTCATCTGGAGCGTAATACCTCTCGCTCATTACTGCTTGATATTCGCCGGTACGGGACATTTCTTCCCGGACATGAGATAAAAGAGATTACATATTTGGATCCATTTGATGTGAGACAGGAGTTTTGATGTGTTATAAGGATACTCTTATGGAGTATGCTTTCCTCGGGAAAGTTGTTGTATGAGTAAATAAAAAAAATGAGTATTATGAAAAAACTGGTAGGAACTGTTACAAATGAAGAAAAGTGTGAAATCCAAACACTTTTTGAGCGGCGTAACGGATTGAATGAATTGGCCGGGATACTTACTGTAGATAATGAAGTGCTGTATGAAAAGTTAGTAAAAGATATAGGTGAAACCGGTATGAAATTTCAGAATTGGTGGGATCGTATGTCAAGTCAATATCAATGGGAAAGTACCGAAAATGGTAATTGGGAGATTGATTTTGATACAAATGAAATTTATTTAATATACGAATGATGATACAACCTTTAATGATTGGCACTACTGAATTAATTGTGATTGGGGGTGCTGTACTGCTTTTATTTGGTGGAAAGAAGATTCCGGAGCTGATGCGTAGCTTAGGACAGGGAGTGAAAAATTTCAAGGAAGGCATGCACGAAAAAAGTGAGCCGGAAGATGAATCGTTGTTGGAAAAAACGGAAGTTACAGACGAGTTGAAAAGGATAGATGAAGAATAAATCGGATGATATTCAGCTTTTGACATTCGGGGGGCATCTGGAGATGTTGAGAAAGATGCTCTTCCGTATTGTCTTGGTTATAGTCGTGTTCACGATATTGATTTTTTCTTTTAAAGAGTGGACTTTTCAACTTTTGTTAGCTCCGCGTGAATGGAATTTTGCTACTTATAGATGTATTGAAGAATTTGTCCGTTGGTGCGGATTTGATTTTCGGTTTGAACCTTATCAGATCGATCTGATAAGTACAGAATTGGCATCGCAGTTTATGATGCATATTTCATCATCGGTGTATTTGGCTTTGTTGGGGGCTTCACCCTATATATTATACGAGTTGTTTCGTTTTATAAGTCCGGCTTTATATGAAAACGAGAAAAAGTACTCTTTGATGATAGTTGTATCCATGTATGTCCTTTTTTCATTGGGAGTATTGATGAATTATTACATTGTATTTCCTGTTTCATTCCGATTTTTAGGAACTTATCAAGTGGATCCGTCCATTCGAAGTACGATAACCTTGGCATCTTATATCTCAACTTTTTCAACTCTGACATTTGTTATGGGACTGGTCTTTCAATTACCTGTAGTGGCATTTATATTGGCTAAGCTCGAATTGATTACTTCTACTTTTATGGTTCGATACAGAAGACATGCCTTTATCGGTGTTATGGTAACGGCTGCCATTATTACTCCGCCGGATTTGTTTACTTTGATATTGGTGACGGTTCCAATGTATTTGCTGTATGAACTATGCATTGTCATAATTAAGCGGATAGAATAAAAATTAAGTATTTATATTGCTTCTTAGGTGATTATTGTGCTATCTTTGTCTACAGGAACTTTTTAAACTCCAAAAGATTATGAGTAACAAGATTTATCCCATCGGTATACAGAATTTTGAGAAACTTCGTTTGGGAGGTTATTTTTATATTGATAAGACCGCACTCATCTATAAAATGGTCAAGACAGGTAGCTACTATTTTCTTAGCCGCCCCCGCCGTTTTGGGAAGAGTCTGCTCATTTCTACGCTTGAAGCGTATTTTCAGGGGAAAAAAGAACTTTTTGAGGGGCTGGCGATGGAGAAACTTGAAACGGAGTGGAGGCGGCATCCGATTCTCCATATGGACCTTAATATCGGAAAGTATGATACGCCGGATAGTCTTGACCGTATATTGAACAAGGCTTTGACGGATTGGGAAGCCATTTATGGTACAGGGGCGGCTGAAACGACTTTGGCGTTGCGCTTTGCCGGTATTATAAAGCGGGCTTATGAACAGACAGGTGAGCGAGTCGTTATTCTGGTCGATGAATATGACAAACCAATGCTTCAGGCTATCAATAACGAGGCCTTGCAAGCCCATTTCCGCGATACATTAAAACCTTTTTATGGCGTTTTGAAAACGATGGATGGCTGCATCCGGTTCGGTATGCTGACGGGGGTTACGAAGTTTGGCAAGGCGAGCGTTTTCAGTGACTTGAACAATCTGGATGATATCTCGATGTGGGATGAGTACGTAGGTCTTTGCGGTATTAGCGAACAGGAGTTGTATGATTATCTCACTCCGGAAATGCATGAATTTGCAGCTGCTCAGCAGATGGATTATGAAAAGTTTTGTTCAGAGTTGCGTGAGTGCTATGACGGCTATCATTTTGTGGAAGATTCCATCGGTATTTATAATCCTTTTAGTCTCTTGAATGCTTTCAAACGGAATAAATTCGGTAGTTATTGGTTTGAGACAGGGACACCTACTTATTTGGTTGAGTTGTTGAAGAAGCACCATTACAATTTAGAACGTATGACACACGAAGAGACCAGTGCCGATGTGCTGAACAGTATCGATTCTTCGTCTACCGATCCTATCCCGGTTATTTATCAAAGTGGTTATCTGACAATTAAGGGATACGATCCTGAATTTGCTATCTATCGTTTAGGGTTTCCTAATCGGGAGGTAGAAGAAGGTTTTGTTCGGTTTTTATTACCTTTTTATGCTAATTCCAATGTGGTGCAGTCCCCTTTTGAAATTCAGAAGTTTGTGAGTGAGATACGTTCCGGTGATTATAACGCATTTTTCCGTCGTCTTCAAAGTTTCTTTGCAGATACTCCTTATGAATTGATCCGTGATTTGGAGCTACATTATCAAAATGTCCTTTTTATCGTCTTTAAACTTATCGGCTTTTATGTTCATGTAGAGTACCATACGGGACAGGGACGTATTGATCTTGTTTTACAGACGGATAAATTTATTTATGTCATGGAGTTCAAATTAGATGGCACGGCAGAGGCCGCATTGCAGCAAATCAATGAGCGGCAATATACCCGTCCTTTTGAATCCGATCCTCGTGAACTTCTCAGGATTGGTGTGAATTTTAGTTCGGAGACACGAAATATAGAGAAGTGGATTGTGGAATAATCTTTTTCCGGTTTAATTCTACGCCGGGGTAATAATTATCTTATCCCCCCGGCATCATCTTTCTTTGAATTATGTTATCTTTGCCCTCTATATATAGAAGAACGGGAATGTAATTTTATGGAAGAAGATTTCAATATACGTAATCAACAACTGACCAGTAAAGAACGGGATTTTGAGAATGCGCTCCGTCCGCTTAGTTTCGAGGATTTTAGCGGACAGGATAAAGTCGTGGAGAATCTCCGTATTTTTGTAAAGGCAGCCCGTCTCCGTGGAGAGGCACTTGATCATGTGCTGTTGCACGGTCCTCCCGGATTGGGAAAAACTACACTTTCAAATATTATTGCCAATGAACTTGGGGTAGGCTTTAAAGTCACCTCCGGTCCGGTGCTCGACAAACCCGGTGATCTTGCCGGTGTGCTCACCAGTCTTGAACCCAACGATGTTCTGTTTATCGATGAAATCCATCGTTTGTCTCCTGTGGTGGAAGAATACTTGTATTCTGCCATGGAGGATTATCGTATCGATATAATGATAGATAAGGGGCCGTCTGCACGAAGTATTCAGATTGATTTGAATCCGTTTACTTTGGTAGGTGCAACTACCCGTAGCGGCTTACTGACAGCACCGTTGCGTGCACGTTTCGGCATCAACCTGCATCTTGAATATTACGATGATGACGTGTTAAGTAATATTATCCGGCGTTCGGCTGCTATTTTGGATGTGCCTTGCTCGATACCCGCAGCAGGCGAGATAGCTTCACGCAGTCGCGGTACGCCTCGTATTGCCAATGCGCTGCTTCGTCGTGTCCGTGACTTCGCACAGGTGAAAGGCTCCGGTTCCATCGATACGGAGATCGCTACTTTTGCTCTTGAAGCATTGAATATTGACAAATATGGTTTGGATGAGATAGATAACAAGATACTCTGCACCATTATCGATAAGTTTAAAGGCGGCCCCGTGGGATTGACAACCATTGCTACCGCGTTAGGCGAAGATGCCGGAACCATTGAAGAGGTATATGAACCGTTTCTCATCAAAGAAGGGTTTTTGAAACGGACTCCCCGCGGGCGTGAAGTAACTGAGCTTGCTTATAAACATTTGGGACGGAGTATTTATAATAGTCAACAAACATTGTTTTGATTTACGATCAGACGATTTACGACTTACGATTGAAGTTACAGCGTAAGTCTTTTCTGAATCGTCTAATCGTAAATCGTCTAATTGTAAATAAAATACATGGCCGGATTAAAATCATTGGCAAAAGACACCGCTATCTATGGTGTCAGTAGTATCGTAGGGCGTTTCCTCAATTATCTGCTGGTGCCTATTTATACTATTTCCATGCCTGCTTCTACGGGAGGATACGGTGTGATTACGAATATGTATGCAATTACGGCGTTACTGCTTGTTCTGCTTACGTGTGGTATGGAAACCGGGTTTTTCCGTTTTGCCAATAAGGGTGACGATGACCCTATAAGGGTTTATTCTACTACTTTGCTTACCGTCGGATCGATTTCTCTTTCATTCCTGGCAGTCTGTCTGTTGTTTTTGAAGCCGATAGCCGGTGTGATGGGGTATGAAGAGCATCCTTGGTATTTGGGGATGATGCTGATAGTAATAGCTATGGATGCCATTCAGGCCATTCCTTTTGCTTACCTGCGTTATAAGAACCGTCCTATTAAGTTTGCCGCTTTGAAGATGCTGTTTATCTTCGCCAGCATTGCATTGAATATTGTTTATTTCGTATTTATGAAAGGAACCGATGTCGGTGCGGCTTTTCTGATCAATCTGATTTGTACATCGTTGGTGATGGTCTGCCTGATATCTGAGTTGCGTGGTTTCCGCTATACGCTCGACCGTGATTTAGTGAAGCGGATGTTTCGTTATTCCTTTCCCATTCTGATATTGGGTATTGCAGGTATACTGAATCAGGTTGTCGATAAAATCATTTTCCCGTTTGTCTATCCCGATGAAGCAGAGGCGGCCGTACAGTTGGGAATATATGGTGCAACAAGTAAAATAGCCATGATCATGGCTATGTTTACACAGGCATTCCGCTTTGCTTATGAACCGTTTGTGTTTGGCAAAAGCAGAGAGAAAGACAACCGGCAGATGTATGCACAGGCTATGAAGTTCTTTATCATCTTCACGTTATTGGCATTTCTTGCAGTGATGTTTTATCTCGATATCCTTCGTTATGTCATCGGGCGTGACTATTGGGAAGGATTGAAGGTAGTTCCTATCGTTATGGCTGCCGAAATGTTTATGGGGGTATATTTCAATCTTTCCTTCTGGTATAAACTGACAGATGAAACAAAGTGGGGTGCTTATTTTTCTATAACGGCCTGTACGATTGTTATTCTGATGAACGTTTTCCTTATTCCCGTTTATGGTTATGTGGCTTGTGCCTGGGCCGGTTTCACCGGATACGCAGTTGCCATGCTGCTGTCTTACTTTGTCGGGCAAAAGAAATATCCGATAAATTATGATTTGAAAAGTATCGGTGGATACGTACTTTTAGCATTGGTCATCTACGCTGTGGGAGAATGGATGCCTTTGGAGAATACAGTACTCCGTTTGCTTTTCCGTACAGTGTTATTGGCTGTATTTATAGCATATATTATTAAACATGACTTACCATTGAAGCAAATCCCTGTTATTAATCGTTTTTTAAGGAGGTAAAATATGAAAACAGACAATCGGAACATTTTTGCCATAAAGAGCTTTCTCCGCGAGTATCTTGACTTACGAAAGGACAAAGATAATGAGTTGGAAACCATCGATTCCATCCGCAAGGGAGTCGAATTCAAAGGGGCCAATCTGTGGATTCTGATATTTGCCATTTTTATGGCATCATTGGGATTGAATGTGAACTCTACTGCCGTAATAATCGGTGCGATGTTGATCTCTCCGTTGATGGGGCCTATTATGGGAGTGGGGCTTTCCGTTGGAATGAATGATTTTGAACTGATGAAACGCTCTTTGAAGAGTTTCCTTATTACGACTGCATTCAGCGTAACCACCGCTACTGTTTATTTTCTTTTTACCCCTATTGCTGAGGCGCAATCGGAACTCTTGGCGCGTACATCTCCTACCATTTATGATGTTTTTATAGCTCTCTTCGGTGGATTGGCCGGTGTTGTGGCTCTCTCTACCAAGGAGAAAGGAAATGTGATACCGGGTGTTGCCATCGCCACTGCATTGATGCCGCCACTTTGTACGGCAGGATACGGATTGGCATCCGGCAATCTGATTTACTTTCTCGGTGCTTTTTATCTCTATTTCATAAATTCTGTCTTTATCAGTCTGGCTACCTTTCTCGGTGTGCGGGTAATGCATTTTCAGCGAAAAGAATTTGTAGATAAGAATCGGGAAAAAACGGTTCGCAAATACATTATCCTTATTGTCATTATTACCATGTGCCCGGCTGTTTATCTGACTTTTGGCATTATTAAGAGCACTTTCTATGAAACGGCTGCCAATCATTTCATCAATACGGAACTGAACTTTGAGAATACGCAGGTACTCGACAAGAAGGTGAGTTATGAACATCGCGAAATACGTGTCGTCCTTATCGGGCCGGAAGTTCCTGAGGCCTCGATAGAGCTGGCGCGTAGTAAGATGGAGCGATACAAGTTGGAAGAGACTAAGCTCATCGTATTACAGGGAATGAATAATGATGCGATGGACATTTCGTCTATACGGGCTATGGTGATGGAAGACTTCTACAAAAACAGTGAACAGCGCTTGCAAGAACAGCAAAAGAAGATCGCTGCTTTGGAGAAGAACTTGGAGAAATATAAATCTTATGATGAAATGAGCCGTACCATCATACCCGAATTGAAAGTATTATATCCTTCGGTGACGGCGGTCTCTATTTCTCATACTTTGGAGACTACGGTAGATTCGTTGAAAACGGATACGGTTGCACTTGCTGTGTTGAAGTTTGGCCGCCATCCGAGCGAAAGTGAGAAGAAGAAAATCTCCGAATGGCTGCAAGCCCGTGTAGGAGCGAAGAAATTACGTCTGATAACCGAATGATGCTTCTTTGATTTGAATTATAAAAAATGTCCACTTAATCCCCCAATTGAATGAAACTTAAACTATTTGCAATGATTGCTCTTTTCCTTTCATCGGCCGCCCATGCCGATGAAGGGATGTGGCTGTTAGGGAATTTGAATAAACAAACGCAGAAATCGATGAAAGAGCTTGGTTTGCAGATGCCCGCTAAGAAACTTTATAATCCTAAAAAAGCCTCTTTGAAAGATGCTGTAGTCAGTTTCGGGGGATTTTGTTCCGGTGTTGTCGTTTCGGAAGACGGATTGGTCTTTACCAATCATCACTGCGGTTTCAGTAGCGTACAACAACATTCTACGGTTGAACACGATTATTTGAAAGAGGGGTTTGTAGCCCGCACTCTTGAAGAAGAACTGCCTAATCCGGAACTGTATGTCCGTTTTTTACTGCGTACGGAAGATGTGACGAAACGCGTGCTCAAGGTAACCCGTGACTCCATGACCGAGCCGGAACGTATAGCGGCCGTCGATTCCATTACACGTTTGATAGCCGATGAGGTGAGCCTCAAAGACTCTACACTTGTGGGGGTAGTTGATGCTTATTATGGCGGAAATGAATTTTGGTTGTCGGTTTATCGCGATTTCAACGATGTGCGACTGGTATTTGCTCCTCCGTCTTCTATTGGAAAATTTGGTTGGGATACGGATAATTGGATGTGGCCGCGCCATACCGGTGATTTCTCGGTTTTTCGTATTTATGCCGATAAGAAGAACGAACCGGCCGATTATTCACCCGATAATGTGCCTTATCACCCGTCGTATGTAGCTCCTGTCTCATTGGATGGGTACAAGGAAGGTTCTTTCTGTATGACTTTGGGTTATCCGGGCAGTACGGAACGTTTTCTATCTTCTTTTGGCATTGAAGAGATGATGAACGGCATGAACCAGGCGATGATAGATGTGCGTGGTGTGAAACAGGCTATCTGGAAGCGCGAGATGGATCGTAGAGACGATATCCGCATTAAGTATGCTTCTAAGTATGATGAAAGTTCTAATTATTGGAAAAACAGCATAGGAACGAACAAGGCGATCCGTAAGCTGAAAGTACTTGAGAAGAAGCGGGAGTTGGAAGCTACATTGAGGCAATGGATTCAGAATACTCCTGCTGAGCGTGAAAAGCTGATGCATCTGCTCTCTTCGCTCGAATTGAACTATAAGAGCCGGCGGGAAGTGAATCGGGCGCTGGCTTATTTCGGTGAATCGTTCATTAACGGGCCGGAGTTGGTACAGTTGTCGCTCGAAATTCTTAATTTTGATTTTGAAGCAGAGGAGAAGCAGGTGGTTGCACGGTTGAAAAGTTTATTGGAAAAGTATGCCAATCTGGATATTGACATTGATAAGGAGGTGTTTACAGCACTTTTGAGAGAATATCGCGAAGAGGTGCCTGCCAAGTATCTGCCACCGATGTATCAGACTATCGATACACTTTATAATGGCAATGAGCAGGCTTATATCGACACTTTGTATGCCCGCTCGGAAATAACTTCTCCAAGAGGCCTGAAACGCTTTCTGGAACGTGATACAACGTTCAATATCATCGACGATCCTGCAATCTCGTTAGGTATCGACCTTATTGTGGCTTATTATGATATGAATCATGCGGTAGTGGAGGCTTCGGAAAAGATAGAGAGAGATGAGCGGTTATTCAATGCGGCTGTTCGCCGGATGTATGCCGATCGTAATTTTTATCCGGATGCCAATTCGACTATGCGGCTTAGCTTTGGAACAGTTTGCAGCTATTCTCCGTTCAATGGGGCGGTTTATAATTATTATACTACTCCGATGGGAATATTCGAAAAGATGCGTGATCATCAGGGAGATCCGGATTTTGAGGTCAGCCCGCGTTTATTGGAACTGTTTAGTGCCGGAGATTTTGGACGTTATGCGGATGAAAAGGGAGAAATGAAGGTATGTTTTATCTCTAATAACGATATTACGGGCGGAAATTCCGGTAGTGCGATGTTCAATGCAAAAGGTGAGTTGTTGGGGCTTGCTTTCGATGGAAATTGGGAAGCGATGAGCAGTGATATTGTTTTTGAACCGGATTTGCAACGTTGCATTGGTGTGGATGTGCGCTATATGCTTTTTATTATAGAGAAATATGGCGGGGCGGCCAATTTGATCAAGGAACTGAAAATCAATGGTTCCAAATAGAAGAGGGGGGCAAGGCTAAAATGAACAATTGATGAAGGGTATCAAGTTTCAGATTAAAAATTCATTTTCTTTAAAGTCGAGCTTTGGCACATTCTTCCTCTCTGGATGGCCGGTCAATATCTTGTAAATGCCGGGTGACTTTACCGTTTTAGTATTATTACCGTTACTGCGGTAATGATTAAGGCGATTCCCAAGCCGATGCTGCTTGTGAAAGGTTCTCCGAACATAAAGATGCCGACACATACGGCGGTGACCGGTTCCATAGCTCCTAAAACCGAAGTAAGGGTAGAACCGATGCATTTCACGGCTCTCACCAGTGCCAGATTGGAGATGACGGTTGGAATGATGGCGAGCATCATCAGATTCCCGGCTATGTGCCAATTACCGATAGGTTGGATATCTCCTGTGGCATTGATTCCTGCAAGAAGCAATAAAGTTCCGAATAGAAATACATAAAATGTGAGTCGTAATCCTTTCATTTGGCCGACTTTTAATTGACTTACGGTTACCAGATAAAGTGCATATCCCAAAGCTGAAAGAAGGACAATAAGAATGCCGGTGATCGTGATATTGCCCGAATCGTCACCTTGAGACAGGAAAAACACTCCGCTTACAGCGAGAATAATTGCCAGAAAACGCCAGATGGATTTCTTTTCACGGAAGAATAGCATCATTATCAAAGTGGTCAGTACCGGATACATGAAGTGAAGGGTGGTAGCGATGCCGCTCGCCATGAATTTATATCCCCAGAATAGGAATACGGCGGACATCAGATAAAGAAATGCCAACAATACGAGTGAAGGGATATTCCGGCGGTTGATACGGAAAGATTGTCCGTCGAGTAACAAGATAAGTCCCAGTGCCAGTGTGGCAAAAGCAAACCGGTATAATAAAATTGATTCGAACTGCATCCCTTGCCGCATCACCGGAATGGTGAATAGCGGAATGAGGCCGAAAGATGCCGAAGACAGCAGTCCGTAGAGAAAACCGTTTAATTTATTCATACTTTAAGGAATAGGGTTCATTGTTTTGAAAAACGCCGCAAAGGTAATAAAATAACTTGAGTCCTACATAACTTTTATCCTATCGGCCGCCGTTCTTTATGGATGTTCCTTCCCGGAAGAGGAGAAGTTATGCCGTATGGTTCTTATTGCCGGATTGAGCTTAAATAGAGTGCTGTTCCGAAAAAAAAGAGACTGAATCCCTGATTGGAAACAGTCTCACTTCCTTTGTTGAAAAGGATATTCTTATTTTTTCTTTGGTTTTCTGCGTGCCCAGCCTTCTTCACTGAAATCCGGTTCTTCATCTTTGAAGAATTGCTTCCAATCGTCTTTCTTTCCACGTGCATTTTTATAACCGCGTTCTTCACGGCTTGGCTTTTGCTTCTTGCTGTCGGTGGAAGCAGGCGTTTTGCTTGCTTTTTCTTTGCGCGGTTTAGCTGATGCCGATGTGGAATTATCTTTTTGAGTATCTTTACTTCTGCCGTTTCTACCTTTGACGCCACTTTTATCATTGCTTCTGTCGCTGTTTCTACGGCCTTCTCCGCCCTCTTCTCCGGCAATTTCGACCGAAACCCTGCGACCGTTCCAGTTTGCGCGATTTAAGGCTTTTATTACATTCTGAGTCTCTTTTTCTTCTACTTCAAAGAAAGAGAAGTTTTTCATCAGATCGATACGCCCCAACTCAATACGTCCACGGGTGTTACTGTTCAGCAGGCTGATCAGTTCACTGGGAAAAAAATTATCCATCTTACCCAAGTTGATGAACAGGCGGGTGAATCCCGGTGCTGCCTTGCGGCTGCCACCTTCACGACCTCCGCGATCTTCACGGCTTCCGCGTTCACCACGGCTGTCGGTAGCTGTTTGTATTTCTTCACGGTCACGATAGTACTCTAAGAAACGGTTGAACTCCATCGATACCATACGTTTGATAACATCTTCTTTGCTCAACCATTCCAGTTTACGATAAATATCGGGCATAAAGTCGGCAATCTCCTCTTCATTGACCTTTACTTTTTCGATATCATCAATTACCTTGATGAGTTGTTTCTCACAGATTTGCTTCCCTGTGGGTACCTGCTCCATGATGAACTTTTTGCCGATGATACGCTCTATTTCGCGCATTTTGCCCTTCTCGCGCATATTGACGATGGCAATGGAAATTCCGGTTTTCCCGGCACGTCCGGTACGTCCGCTACGGTGGGTATAACTTTCCGTATCGTCTGGCAGGCCGTAATTGATCACGTGTGTAAGGTCGTTTACGTCCAATCCGCGTGCGGCTACGTCTGTAGCTACAAGGATTTGGATATTCCGTTGGCGGAACTTCTGCATAACGGCGTCACGCTGCGCCTGTGAGAGTTCGCCATGCAGTGAGTCGGCATTGTAACCTTCCTGCATCAGTTTGTCGGCAATTTCCTGTGTCTCTTTACGGGTACGGCAGAAAACGATGCCGTATATCTGCGGGCAATAGTCTGCCACGCGTTTCAGTACGGCATATTTGTCTTTCGCTTGCACCATATATGCAATATGCTTTACACTGTTGGTGCTTTCATTTTTGCGGCCGATAGTGATTTCTTTGGCGTCGCGGAGGTATTTTTTGGAAATACGGGCAATCTCCGGACTCATGGTCGCTGAGAAAAGGAGCGTATTGCGTTCTTGGGGAACATCTGCCAGAATAGCATTGATACTGTCTGTGAATCCCATATTCAACATTTCGTCCGCTTCGTCCATTACGACGTTGCTGATGGTAGACAGTGAAACGGTTTTACGTTCCATCAAGTCCAACAAACGTCCCGGAGTGGCTACTATGATATGTACACCGCGTTTCAAACTACGTATCTGGCTGTCTATCGACGATCCGCCATATACGGGCAGTACTTTCAGTCCGTCAATGTATTTGGAATAATCGTTCAAATCACCCGCTATTTGCAGGCAAAGCTCCCGTGTAGGGCAAAGGATAAGTGATTGGGGAACACGGTTTTTTACGTTAATCTGTTGTATCAGCGGCAAACCAAATGCGGCTGTCTTCCCTGTTCCCGTTTGGGCAAGAGCTACTACATCATTATTTTCTCCTAAAAGGTACGGAATCACTTCCTCTTGTACCGGCATGGGATTCTCATATCCCATTTCTTCGACTGCTCTACGTATCTCAGGAGAAACGCCAAGCTCTTCAAATGTCTTCATTAAATCTCTGTATATCTTTATATTCGGTGGCAAAGATAGAGATTAATTATGAATTATGAATTATAAATTACAAATTATTCGAGCATAATGTTTTGTAGTTTCTCTATATTTTCCGCAGTTAGCCCAAGTCCTTTCCGCAGATAAGTGGGGATATCGGAATAGGTCCGTTCGATCTCTTCTTTCGCTGCATTCAGAAAATCCTCTTTGGCTGTATAGACGGTGGTAATGGCTTCTTGCGAATTCACCGGAAGCTTGTAGGCATACTTAGACGCTTTGGGAATGTTGAAATAATCATTGCTCAGGCGGTAATCCTGCATGATGATATCTTCGTTTACACCCAATGTGGCGAGCACGAGTGCAGAAGCAATGCCCGTACGTCCTTTGCCGGAAGAACAGTGGATGATGGCCGGATAATTACTGCGATCGAGCAGAAGTTCAAATAATTTTTTGTATTCATCGCGATAGTTTATTACCAATTCGCGGTTCATGCGTTCCACGATCCGGTTGATTGTGTCGCCTTTTATTTTCCCTTCCTGTATTCCCTGCAACACTTTCTCCATATTTCCCGTAGCGATAGGAATATGCACCACATTGAAACCTTTCTGGATCTGCGGATAGTTATTCAGCTCTTCGGGAGTACGGAGGTCGATGATGGTCCTTATGCCCATATTTCTCAACTCCCGGCGTGCGGCACAACCTAAACTGTCGATTTGTGCAGAACGGTAGAGCATTCCCCAACGGACATTTTTCCCTGTAGTGGAGGATCTGTATCCTCCTAAGTCGCGGAAATTTTGTATTCCGGGGATATTGATGTTACGGGTAGCCACCTTCACGCGGTATTTATTATTGAATACCATTGTATAATAGTAGCGTCGGGAGGGGTCGTCTGTGACAATGACCATTTTCCCTTCAGAAATGGGAGCGGCCGCAATCGGCATTGTTTCCGGGATTAACTCCGGATTGGCGGATGCATAAACTTTCACCTGCCCGTGTATGAGAGGGGCGGTTTCCCATTTGATGATGCAGTTTCCTACGTTGTTCTCCTCACAGACAACCGAGATATTCGGCGGAGTTTTGGAGCAGGATGGAAACAGCACGAGGACGGTCAGCCAGCTTAACAGGTTCTTATACATAGTATAATTTGTCTAATAACTCTATATGCAAAGATAGGAATTACTGGCGCACAATATAATTCCTTTGCGATTATTAGCCAAAGTATAGGGTTTTTAACGTGGATATATTGCCACAGAATGATGCATGACCGAGAGGGAAAACGGGATTCTCACATTATTCCGTGGCGATATGTTGGTGTTACAGGCTCTTTGCAAATTCTTTTGAAATTGAATTGTTAAAGCTCTTACACACTTCTGCTGCAAAGTCTTTACCGTGCCGGATGATTTTATCCCAGGTGTTTTCGTCCAGATTGTCGAGATCACGATAACGCACGTCGTATTTCAACATCCCATAAATAAGTCCTGCATTGAAGTTGTCCCCTGCACCGATTGTGCTGACGGCCTTTAACGGTTCTATCGGATATTCTTTTCTGCAATTTCTGGTACGCAATGAGATCTGTCCGGCTCCTGCGGTGCAAATGAAGTTCGGGCAATAGAACTGGATCTTATCTTTATATATCTTGTCTGCGTCATTCAGGCCGTACATATAGAAGAAATCTTCTGCCGATCCGCGTACAATGTCGGCATATTCCAGATTCTCGATGATGGTTGATGTCAGCTTGATAGCTTCGTCCTTATGTGAACTCCGGAAATTGGGATCGTAATAGATGATCGCTTTCTTCTCTTTTGCCGTTTCCAGCAATTCCAGTATCTTGTCGCGAAGCACAGGGTTAAGGGCGTAATACGAACCGACTATTACTATATCGTCTTCATGGATTTCCGGAAACAGGACATCGAGCCTTTGTTTGGGGTAGTCTTTATAAAAAATGTATTCCGCATCACTGTGCTCATTCAGGAATGCGAGTGATACGGGTGATTTTCCATCCGGGAATACATTGACGTGGTCTGTCGGTATGTTGTTTTCACGCATGAATTGAAGGATGATGTTTCCTACGCGGTCGTTTCCTGTTTCGCTGATAAAAGAGACATTTACTCCTGCCCGTCCCAACGAGACGATACCATTGAATACAGAACCGCCCGGTACGGCGGCCGAAGGCTGGTTTCCTTCGAAAATAATGTCGAGGATCGTTTCACCGATACCGATTACTTTACGCATAGTTCTCTTGATTTTTCTCCAAGATAGCCGCCGTGATGACGTTTGGAATATTCTTCAATGGTGAATTGGGTCTTTTGCATGGTCTGTACCACCAGAATGTCGCCGATGACGGTCATAACGGTAGTCGATGTGGTAGGAGTCATTCCTAATGTGCATACCTCTGCCGGCTTACCGGTACTGAGACAAACGTCCGATTCATCAGCCAAGGGGCTGTCCGGATTTCCTGTGATAACGATGAACTTCAAATTCGGGTTCAAATTATGAGCCAGTTGGGTCAGTTCCACAATCTCGCGTGTTTTGCCGGAGTTGGAGATGAGTAATAACAGGTCATTTTCTTGCAAGATGCCCAAATCTCCGTGTTGCGCTTCGCTCGGATGCAGAAAAACGGAGGGGATGCCCGTAGAGCAAAAGGTCGTTGCAATGTTCATGGCTATTTGTCCGGCCTTTCCCATACCACTGGTCACTAACTTGCCTTTTTTGATGTGTATTTGTTCGATAATCAGGTTTACCGCCTTTTCATACGCATCTGTTATGGGGATGTTCAGCACGGCTTGTGCTTCCTTTTGCAAAAGGTCTTTGATGGATTCTATCATATGGTTGTTATTATTTGTTTTAACTCTTCCAGCGTGTTGGCTACATCGTAGTAAGTCGAGAACGGCTGACGGGCAAATCCTTTTTCTTCGATCTCCTTGAGTGCTTTCAATAGGGTGTCATAAAAGCCGTCCTCATTATAAAAGATCACTTTCTTGTGGTGATAACCGATCGATGCGGCTGCCATCACATGAAATATTTCATCGAGGGTACCTACACCTCCGGGGAGGGCAACGAGTACATCCGATTCTTCTACGATCATGTCCTTACGGTCGCTAAGATTGCGGGTGTTGATGATACGGTCGGGCAATGCGCTCACTTTTCCGTTCTCTTCGAGTTTGGCAGGGACTACGCCGATAATGTGGCCGCCGTTTGTTTTTACTGCTTGCGCTACACATTCCATAAGTCCGAGACTGGCACCGCCATATACAAGAGTTTTTCCTGTTTCTCCCATCCATTTGCCTATCCGGCCGGCCATATCGAAATACATTTTGTCAATGTTTCCCGATGCAGAACAGAATATTCCTATCTTTTCCATACACGTTGTCGCTGTTATAGTCTACAAATATCTGCAATTTTCTATAAACGACAATAAGTTTTATTGTATTTTTGTGGCATCAATAAAACTTAGTCTTGAGAATGAAGAATTTACTAACGGAACAGGTGGAGAAAACTCTGTCGAATGGGTTGAGAGTTATTTGTAAACCTGTTGCTTCTGACGTGACTTATTGTGGTTTTGCAGTTAATGCCGGAACCCGGGATGAAACTGAGAATGAGCAGGGAATGGCACATTTTGTAGAACACCTTATCTTTAAAGGAACACAGAAACGGAAAGCCTGGCATATATTGAATAGGATGGAAGCGGTGGGAGGAGACTTGAACGCTTACACGAATAAAGAGGAAATGGTAGTCTACTCTGCTTTTCTGACCGATGATCTGTCCCGGGCAGTGGAATTACTGGTAGATATTGTATTTCGTTCTACTTTTCCTCAAAGGGAGATAGAAAGGGAAACCGAAGTGATCATTGACGAAATACAGTCTTATGAAGATAATCCTTCGGAACTTATTTTCGATGATTTTGAAGATATGATCTTTCGTGGACATCCGTTGGGGCGCAACATTTTAGGGCGGCCGGAGTTGTTGAGGCGGTTTCGTACATCCGATGCTTTGGATTTTACAAGGCGGTTGTATCAGCCCTCCAACATGGTTTTCTTTGTTCAGGGAAAGGTCGATTTCAGAAAGCTGGTCGATATGCTCGAAAAATGGATGGCGGATATACCGGCTGGTGAGGTAAAGGGGGTACGTACTCCGCCTCCTCTGTATGTGCCTGAATATCTGGTTATCCCCAAAGACACCCATCAGGCACATGTGATGCTGGGGGCCCGTGCTTACAATGCTTATGACGACAAACGTACAGCCCTTTATCTGCTGAATAATATTTTGGGAGGTCCGGGTATGAATAGCCGCTTGAATGTTGCTTTGCGCGAGCGTCGCGGATTGGTGTATAATGTAGAGTCTAATCTTACCTCTTATACGGATACGGGTGCTTTCTGCATCTACTTCGGGACAGATCCGGAAGACGTGGATACCTGCCTGAAACTGACCTATAAGGAATTGAAGCGGATGCGTGACATGAAAATGACTTCTTCGCAATTGGCGGCAGCCAAGAAGCAGTTGATCGGCCAGATTTGTGTTGCTTCGGATAATTTTGAGAACAACGCACTGAGTATGGCTAAAACCTTTCTGCATTATAATAAGTTTGAGAATCTGGCAGTGGTCTGTAAGCGGATCGAAGCACTGACGGCGGACGATCTGTTGGAAGTGGCGAATGAGATGTTTGCGGAAGAATATCTGTCGACGTTGATTTATAGATAGGAGACAGTAGGAAAATGAAATACGGTTGAATACCGGAAAGCGAGAATATGCGGCCATATTCGGGAAGTATGTATGAATGATAAATTTCCTTTGATTAACTATATACAATAGATCATATCATGAAAGCAAAATCAGTCTTATTGGGTTTATCCCTGGTTGCTCTGCCGGTATTGGCACAGACACCCGTCTATCTGGACGATAGCAAACCTGTTGAAGAGAGAGTAGAGGATGCCTGTCTCGAATGACACTGGAGGAAAAGATTGCGGTCACGCATGCACAGTCTAAATTCTGTTCTCCGGGCGTGGCTCGTTTGGGAATCCCTGAGTTTTGGATGACAGACGGCCCTCACGGCATACGTCCCGAAGTGTTATGGGATGAATGGGACCAGGCAGGATGGACCAATGACTCTTGTGTGGCTTTTCCGGCATTGACCTGTCTGGCCGCTACCTGGGATACCGATATGTCTATGCTCTATGGCAAAAGCATCGGTGAGGAAGCGCGTTATCGCAATAAAACCGTGCTGCTGGGACCGGGAGTGAACATCTATCGTACCCCGTTGAACGGGCGCAATTTTGAATATATGGGCGAAGATCCTTATCTGGCCGGATGTATGGTCGTTCCTTATGTGCAGGGAGTACAGCAGAACGGAGTAGCCGCTTGCGTGAAACATTATGCATTGAATAATCAGGAGGTGAACCGCCATACCACAAATGTCATCGTAGACGACCGCGCCCTTTATGAAATCTATCTCCCGGCTTTCAAAGCGGCTGTGCAGGAGGGCAAAGCGTGGAGTATCATGGGGGCGTACAACTTATACAAAGGCCAGCATGCCTGTCACAATCAATATCTGCTGAATGACATCCTGAAAGGTGAATGGGGATTTGATGGAGTGGTGGTATCCGACTGGGGCGGTGTGCATGATACAGACCAGGCGATAACCAACGGACTCGATATGGAATTCGGTAGCTGGACAGACGGTCTTTCCAACGGGGCAAGCAATGCTTATGATAATTATTATTTAGCGGATCCTGAACGTATCCAATCGGGTAAGGCAGGCACAAAAGAACTGGATGATAAAGTGCGCCGCATTCTTCGTCTGGCTTTCCGTACAACGATGGACCGTAACCGGCCTTATGGTGCCATGCGTTCTCCGGAGCATTATGATGCCGCCCGTAAGATAGGGGAAGCGGGTATCGTATTGCTGCAAAACAATGGTAACCTGTTGCCCATCGATTTAGCTAAAACAAAGAAGATTGCCGTGATAGGCGAGAATGCCGTGAAGATGATGACTGTGGGAGGTGGTTCCTCTTCTTTGAAAGTACAACGGGAAATTTCTCCATTGGATGGTATCCGCAATCGTGTCGGTAATCGTGCGGAAGTGGTTTATGCCCGTGGATATGTGGGGGATGTCAGTGGCGAATACAACGGCGTTGTTTCCGGACAGAATCTGAAAGATGGCCGTAGCCCGGAAGAATTGATTGCCGAAGCTGTCCGGGTGGCCGGTGAAGCCGATTATGTTATTTTCATTGGCGGATTGAATAAGAGTACGCATCAGGATTGCGAAGACTCTGACCGTACCGGTCTTGGTTTGCCGTACGGTCAGGACAGGGTTATCACGGAATTGGTCAAGGTAAATCAGAATTTAGTCGTGGTCAATGTTTCCGGCAATGCCGTAGCGATGCCTTGGATCAAGGAAGTTCCGGCGGTTTTGCAGGCTTGGTTCTTGGGGTCGGAGGCCGGAAATGCCATCGCTGCCGTATTGATGGGTGATGTAAACCCCTCCGGGAAATTGCCTTTCACTTTCCCTGCCCGTTTGGAGGATGTACCTGCCCATCAGTTGGGTGAGTATCCCGGCAGTGAAAAGGTGGGTGACATTGTGAATGAGAAATACAATGAGAGCATCTTTGTAGGCTATCGCTGGGCCGACAAACAGAAGAAAGCGAAGCCGCTTTTCCCGTTTGGTCACGGACTGAGTTATACTACTTTTGAATATGGTAAGCCTGTTGCCGATAAAAAGACGATGACGGCCGACGATACGATTACTTTTACGGTTACTGTAAAGAACACCGGCGACCGTGAAGGGCAAGAGGTCGTGCAGCTTTATATTAGTGACAAGAAATCTTCTTTGCCGCGACCGGTAAAAGAGTTGAAAGGTTTCCGGAAAGTGAAGCTCGCACCGGGCGAGGAGCAAAAGGTCTCTTTCACTGTTGCCAAAGATGCTCTGAGCTTTTTTGATGACGCTAAGCATGAGTGGATAGCGGAACCGGGTAAGTTCGAAGCTGTGATTGCCGCTTCTGCTGCCGATATCAGAGGAGTGGTTCCTTTCGAATTGAGATAAGAAGATAGCGGGGTAGTTTCAACCGGTTTGAAACTGTTTGTTTCTTCGGTATGCAACCATTCGTTTCAATATGTTGGCACTGTCCGTTTCTTCAGTATGCAACTCATTGTTTCAATAGGTTGAAACGATGAGTTGCTTTATTTGGTGCTACAACCACGGAGGTGCAAGGCAAAATATGTAATATAATTGAATTGCTTAACTATTATAAAAAGTTATGATTAAAATAGATGGCATAGACCCTAAAATGATAGCTAATAATTTAATACCTTTTGAATCGACGCACCCGGGAGAGGTGTTAAAGGATGAAATTGAATTTAGGGGTATTTCTCAAAAGAAACTTGCTAAAGAAATGGGAGTGTCTTATACTGTATTAAATGAAATTCTGAATGCAAAGCGTTTACTAAATACAGAGTATGCTATGCTTATAGAAGCCGCGTTAGTTTTAGATGCTGAACCTTTGCTCCGGATGCAAACATCCTACAATTTGCAGATGGCAAAGAAGGATAGCAGCTTGATGGAAAAAATTAATAAGGTGCGTAAAATTGCAGCAATATTATAATTGGTGTTGAGTTTACGTAGAACTACTATAAAAGCATAAGGAGAGGATGTATTATTTTTTTATACATCCTCTCAATTTGTATAATAAGTTATTCCTCTTTTATCATAATAACATCTGTTGGCACAGAAAAGCCTATCGGGTCTGCTGTTTGGTCTATTGTCGCCCTAATTCCTTCTATTTCATCAAGAATCCACCGGATTTTATTCGGTGATAGCAAATTTATAGTTCCTGCCATAATTCCGTTGCCATCGTAATGTCTCTTCTTCTGATCCCAAAATGTGAATCTTAGGCTGTTGGGATCAACGTCTTGTTCATTGGGTGAATAGTTTGTCGCCCATATGTATAAGTTGTTTGTCGTAGTAAAAGTTTTCCAGCAAGCAGGTAGAGGAGATAAATAGTTTTCAAGGATATCTCCTTTTACAGAAAGGAAATATCCTCCTAAAAGTCCATCAATAGCAACGCCATCTGGATAAACTATGGGGCCTTTTTGTAGAACTATTTTAAATATGGTGTCATTTGACTGATATACCCATGTACCTTCATACGCTCCTAAATTTTTAGTGTAGAAAGTAATATCAATATTAATCTTTTGTGCGATAAGGGAATTACTTATTAAAAGTAGTAGTAAAATAATCTTAATTGTTTTCATAATCTTAATTGCAATTTGAATTTGTCATTTTATTATTCTCATCTAACTCTTTGGGAGTCCAGTTTCCTTGGTGCTTTCCTGTTTCCCAATCATTCATGGGGCGGAATAACATGGAAAGTCCGGCACTGATTCTATCGAAGAAGAGTAGTAGATTTTCCAGGCTTTGATCGAAATCTCCTTTTTTCCCATGTTGAACTAATCTGTCGAATAAAACGTCGTATGCCCCATTCTGCATGTTAGTTGCAAAGGTTTTAAAGTTGGTTTCTGATTTTATTGAAATTATTGTGCATCCATTTGATGCCATAACACCATAGGTGAAATTATCAGATTTAATTCTCCCTTTTAAATAGGCTTCGCTTAATGCTTTTAAATCACTTAATGATGTTATCGGTACACCTGTTGGGTGAGAATGATACCATTCTGAGTATGATTTGTTCGCTACATCCTTAGTGGAATACTGCAAGCTTGTTGCTGTAAGAGTAGTAGGGTAAATCATTTCTCCGGAGGTTGTCCTGATATAACCATGTTCTGTTGCACCAACTCTGTAAGGGAATGTCTGGTCGAATATTGCATTAACTCTATCTTTCAATCCTTGATTGGAGGATGTCTCCTTTGCAGTTTCACAGGGGTCCTTAGTTTTCTCGGGTTTTGGGTCCGGATCTGGCTTTGGTTTGGGGATATAACCACCGCCACCATAATCGTCCTCATCTTCTACCCAATCGCATTCTTCCCATGAGTCGCGGATTTCCGTATAGTAATCACAATGGTCAATTTCGCATGTGGTACCCCATTCTGTTTCAGTGCACCATTCAAAGCATTCCTCCACTAATACTTCGTATACGAATTCTTCACATTCTTCATGCATTCTTGTTTGAACTGATGGGCTATTTTTGATAGAGTCAACTGGAACAATAGATTCTGATACTGTGTGTGTGATTTTTCCGTCAACATATTTCCACCCATTGGCAAAAGTTCCATCCAAATTGTGATATATAATGTAACCACCAAAATGTTCGTCACGATTAACATATGTGTTATGAAAAGGATTAAATGCTGTAAGTTCTAAATATTCTATAGAAGGAATTATAGTCATAGTAAAACCAACAACCTCTTGTGTTTCCCTATCGGTTCTGACAATGAGCCTGGTTATGGATTTCTTGAATCTATAATCACGATCTTGCTCCAACTTGTTGATAAGTTCGGGACTCAAAAATGTAACTCGTTCATTACTTGTCATAACTGATTCTACAGTTCTATACCTATCATTCTTTCTTCGGTAAGTTAATTTCCAATTAGGCTCCATGTTTAAAAGCATACCTTGAGGACTGTCTTCTTTTGATGATGCTCTTGTACGGCTTCTGACAGCGGCTTGTGACTCATACCATGTTCTGGCATTGGCAATTTCAGTTGCTCTGTCTAATTTGGGCTCTTTTTGCGGATACCCTTGCTCATCATACTCTTTGCACGCAAAAAGTATGCCAAATGGAATACTGATAAGAGCAACCCATTTAATTAGTCGTTTTCTCATTACTTGTCTTTTTTTGTTAATAATTTTAGTTTATATTAGTGTAACGCGCGTTCATTTTTTCTTGCAATAAAATTGTTCTTTTTAATATTATATTTAATTCGGATGATCGGATTTTGGGTTGTTTACATAGTATTCTATTTGATAGTTGGATTGCTGATTTGTAATCCTTTTGGTCATAATATAGCTCCATCATAAAGTAGAGTGGCTTGATTTTGTGTGGAATCATATGCATTGCTTTGTAAAAGCAATGCATTGCTTCTGTATATTTTTTTTGTGCTTTATAGCTTATTCCCAGTTCCATCACTGTATAGTATGATGGGTATTCTTTTATGGATTGAGAAAGTATTGAAACGGCTTTTGAGTAACGTTTTTTCTTGTTTAAATATTTGCCATATGTAGATAAGAAGTATGGGTTTCCTGATAGTTTTTTTCTCGCTTCTTCAAGAATGTTGTCATTTGTGTACACCCCTTTCAGAGTATTTAGCCAATCTGAATTTGCCTTGGAATAGGAGAATAAATAAACCGAACTTATGAAGAATATTATGCTATATGGTATTATAAGACTAATAGATCTTATTTGTAACTTCCATATTGGAGTATCTTGAGAAGAACAAGCTAATCCTGCCAGTAATATCACTATTAAGGCATTTATATGAAATGTCGAAAGCGGATAAGAAAAAAAAGAAAAAAACAGCAATGCGGTCAAACAGGAGATTATCGTTCTTGATACGGTATCTATATATAATTTGTATTTATATATAGTGTAACCTATGGTTGTTAAAAAGATAAATAGTATGATTACCCCTATAATGCCTTGCTCTATGATTATCCTTAAAAACTCATTAAATGCATGGTGATTGTCATCTGCAAGATTATTGATTGTTTCCGGAAGTTGCTTTTCTTGAAGATATGCAGCTTGATAGTTCATGTAATTTTTTCTAAATCCATCAAATCCATAACCCAATATTGGCTTATCTTTCACCATTTCTAATGAAATTTTCCAGATTAGAATTCTTCCATCTGCAGAATCTTTTTTGTATGAATACAACCCTGATATAAGATAAGTGCAAAGACAAATTAATATTAATAAGCTTCCGGTTCGGATAATAATTGATTTTGGCAAATGTTTGATGATGAGAGGTGAAAAGAAAGTCAGTATCCCTATGGCGAAAGAAAGCCAAGATGCTCTTGAGTCGGATTCGTAAAGCATAAAGGAAACAATGAAGGACACAAATATCAATAATGTGGATGTTTTTTTGCTCTTTTTATTAAGATGAATTAATCCTATATTGCAAATAAGTGTCATGGCGACGAATTCTCCCCACAGACCTGAATTGTGTAGGAAACCGGTGAAAACGCCTTTGTGCTCATATAAGAAATAATATGGGTTTTCCCAGCATATGTAGTATATAAAATGGCTGATGACTATGAATGGGAATGAGTAAAGAATGTATTTATAGTATATGGATGATATATTACGAATGTTTATATATAACATGGCAAGGAAAAAAAATAGGTATATTGTTTCTATATTTTTGGTTTTAGATGTCACAAGTAGCCAAAGAAGGTTATATATGAAGTATACAAGGCATAAAATGTCAATTGCTTTTAGTTTGATACGTGATGTTGATAGATATAAAATAACAATACTACCAATAACGCTATATAAATATAGCATGATATTGTTGCTGAATGGCAAAATATTATATCCGTTTGAACGGGTAAAAAGAAATATAGAGATACAAAAAATCACCAAAAAGATTCCTTTAACCCCGTTTTCATTATTTATTTTCATAAAAGTGTTGTGTTATTCATAAGGAGTTGTAATCCAATGTGTCTACATGTAAAAAGTACTGTTTGCCTTTGATATAGAAGAAGGGTAATTCCTCTGTCCCATTGGTTAGATTTTTTAATAAATATAATGTAGCCTTCGGGACATTATTGAATTTGAGATAATTTTTATCAGCTTTCTGAACTTTTGATCTTTTCCATCCATTGTTGTAATACATTAAAGCGTAACAGTCACCGATGACTATCATATTGTTGGCGTTACGGGGGACGAAACGTACATGTGTTATTTTAACAGGTTTTCCAAAATCCATGCCTATGCCGGACGAACCGACATAAGTTTCAAAGTTACCGTCAAATGCGAGTTCTGGTTTTTTTCCTGTGTGGATTGGTTTGCCGGATATACGATATTTCTTTTCTTGACTGTTTTCATTTTTTTGATTGGGGAATATAGGAAGCGCAGTCGGGAGAGAATGAGATTCAAGTTTAGAGTCTGTACTTAAAAATTCCATGTGTGAAATGTCGATGGGAAATTTGTTAGGACTCACATAACGATAATATCTATACTCCTTATTATTGTTCAGCGAAACTTCTTGAATATATGGAGAAGGCACATAGTCAAGGGTGTGTAACGTGTCATATTGTCCTCTCTCTCTATTACCGGCCAGCCATATATTTCCTTTCATTCTGTTATATGATGCTTTCAATTTTCTTTTTTCCGGATATTTACGTAATAATACCAATTCATTTTTTTTTGTGGTATCACAATCTATACTTATGTATTTAAGCCCTGATGTTTTTTTGTTGATACTATTGGATATATAAAGACTGTTGTTGCGGAGTGTCACATCCATCTCATGTTTCATGTCATTGATGGTTAGAGGCTGAGGTATTTCGTGATGAATACCATTAGAGCAAATCATAAATGGTTGGGCGGCGGGTTTCATTTCTTCCTCATCAAAATATATTGGAAAAAAAAGAATGTTTAAAGGTATTTGGTTGAAAATGATTTCTCCGTTATTGGTGTCTACCTTTCCCCAGCCGACAGGGTTTAATTTTTCTCTTGTAAACATACATAGGTAAACGAGGTGTGTTCTTATTTTTGGGGAAAGTGGTATCCTTAGTGTTATTGTTTGGTGATAGCGAAAGGTTTGATCTGATAATAATGGGGAACGTAGTGATTCTGGAATATACTCATCTTCTCCCGCTAAAAAATAAGGGGTGTTTCTTTGAGCTTCAAATGTTTTTCTATATACTTTTCCTGCGTATTTTATGTCGCTCTCCCAATCCTCTCTTATATTATTGTCGGGTGCTGTGTAAGGTTGGAAAATCCCGGTGGAATCAGGTGATACACACCAAAAGTGTTTTCTGTCTCTGTCTGTCCATTGTGGAGTGTATTCATATACTGTAGCTACTCCGCAGGCTCTGAGTATATCGCTACTCCAGGTTGTCATGTTGTGACAATCCATTTTGAATTTAGGGATGAATAGATCATAAATACCCAAATGTTCTTTGGCTTCGACGTACTTGTTTATCCATCTGCATTTATTGACATATGTTTTATATCTTTCGAGTTTTGAGTAGATTGAAGCGTTTATATCTGCAGAATCTGATATTATTTTATTGTAAAGTGAGTGGATGGTACTGCGATTGTAAGCGGGGTATTCGTCAGTGGTTCTATAAGGTAATATGAACTCTTTGAAGAAAGCAAAATCTTTTTTATATGTATATTCGTTAGCTTCCCATATGTGAAGTGCAGATTCTATATTATCAATTAAAAAATCTGCATGAATTGTTTGCAGGTCAGTTGTGCTTTTATTTTTCTTGTAATTTTTGTTGGTAGCTTTAATGTTGTTAAACGTTTCTGCTAAAGCAATACGTATTGAATCATACTTTTTACCTTTAAAAGACTTAATCTCGTCTAAATTCATTCCTTTAAAAAGAGAGTTGTACATGGAATCTGTTTGATTAAAAAAATGAATGTATGAACTATCCAGTTCTAATTTATTTTCACTCCTATGGTATCTCATGTTTTCAATTAAAAAACAAGCGGATTCGTAGGCTATTTTGCCTTTCTTTTTAGAATATTCAAGTACTTTTTCCAGTTCTACGCGGTTTTCACCTGATAAAATTAGTGCTTCTTCTACTTTTGAAGGATGATTTTTACATGATATGAAACCACATAATATCCAAATAAATAACATAATGTTTTTCATGTCGTATTAGATGAATTAAGATTAAATATTTCACTGCAATATTACGTCGGTTTTATTAGGATTAGTTGTAATATTTGGTTGATTAGTTATAATATTTGTCTTTGTTAATGTTTTTGAATAACTAATTGCTGGTTTGTATGGAAATATTTAGAATCTTGCTTGGCTTTAAGTAAGATAAATCTGCATTTGGTAATGATAAAAAATAACTTGGTACAATTGGGATTACTGGATTTAACAATCTGTGTTTTTGAAATATCAGGGGACTTAACAATTTTAAAGAAAACATTAAGTGTACTAATACAGTAATAACAATCGAAGTTGTCAACGACTAAATCCAGTACACATCAATATATAAGTTTTTCGGAAAAGAACTTAGCATCTTTCTTAATCAAAGCCTTTATCCATTGTAGATACAAAGTGAATCCCTAACCTGCACACTCCTTATGTGTCATGAATACGGTCCTTGTGAATCGTAAGCACGCTTTAGACCGACCGTAAGCATGGTGTATATAGTAAGGTGGGAGAGCGCTTTCATGATTAACAAACCGATATAGCAAAAAAGGTGAGGAGGGGGATTCCCAGGTGGAATAGCAGATAAGCCCATCATCGGCAATCAATTTGCCAATGATGGGCTTATCCTTCAATTAATCGTCTTTTACTGTATGATCTTTCTGACAGTCTTTGCTCCATCAACAACTACAGAAAGCAGGTAAACGCCTTTTTTAAGTCCTTCCAGACCTTCCAGTTTGATTTCTCCGCTTCCTTGAAGTTGGTTCGTGACATGATATACGCACAATCCGTCTAAAGAGTAGACGCGGATGCTGGAGGAGGCATTGTCCATATCCGTATACCGGATAACAATGCCATCGGAAATCAGAGTGAAAGGAATCTCAACATTACTTTGTTCATCCGTCAGGACTGGCCGTGATATACCCGTAGGGTTGGATTGCTGGTATTTGACGTAGTCGCGCAGATAGTATCCTAAATGAGGCGGTTGGTTATAAGCCACGTTCTGCCAGCAGATAGACATTCTGTAAATATGGTCGTGCATCAGGCAGGGAACACGGTAAGGAGATGTAAACGGAGTTGAGAAAATCATCAGATTGCTTTTGGTCTTTTCGTCATAATACGTTGGCATTGTTATTCGCTCCTTTTCGTGGTAAAATTGGAGCATGAAAAATGATTGCTGTGGTAGGTAATTCTTTTTCATGCTTTACACTCTAGTTGGCGCTAGGGTGTTTTTTTATTATGTAATCTTATACTTATTTTTGAAATAGTAAGCCAAAGCAACTTTGTACATACCATCAATAGATTCTTCAGTTTCGAATTCGAAATTAAAATCATTATTAGGAAAAAGAATTTTATTAATAATTTGTTTTTTATAATCAGGATTTCTTTCCTTAAACTCGTTGATACATTCTTCGTTCATATATTGTGACTCATAGATGGTTTTTTCATATTGAAATCTAGTATCTATGTCAGTTCTTTCAAGTATATCTAAAATATCCCAACGAATATACTTGAGCTTTTCGTGATCAACTTCAACAAAAGTTTTAGCACGTAGTTCAATAAGTGCATTATAAAAATTATCAAACATGTCATGAACCTTCCAACTTTGTCTATATAACTCCTTACGATGATTATCGAATGTGTCTTTCATATACTCAAATTTTCCAGAATCATAAAGCATGATGCACTCTATTTCTGAGTGATCAATTGGATGAAAATTTCGTTCATATAATGGATCCCTATTTTCTAAGTCAAAGAATACAGATGGATTGATTCCTAATTCTTCAGATATTTGTTTGATAACATCAATTTTAGGTTCACGACCATTTTCGTAATTTTGATAAGTGGTATAGGGTATGTTAAGTTTTCTTGCTAATTCAGCCTTACTATAACCTTTATTCTCTCTTTCGCGTTTAAGTATTTCAGAAAACGTACTCATATTTCCTCCTTTCATTACACATTATAGGTAAATTTAGGGTTTATGTAAATATGATTTACCTAAAATAAGTAATAAATTACTCAAAATAAATAAAAATATGTTGAATATTAACCTAAATATGGTAATATTTGAGTGTAAGGTGACTTGAAATAGGTTGTTTACATAAGAGATGGAGGTGGAAAAAGATGTATATTAGTTCAGTTAAAATAAAGATTATTCTAGCAAAACAACAAATGAGTTTAAGACAGTTTTGCAAATTAAACAACCTAGCTTACAGTACAGTAATAGGCTTAATGAACAAAGAGAGAATAGGTAATTTACGTACAGTAGAAAAGATTGCACAGGCTTTAGGTGTAAAAATTTATGAAATATTGGAGGAGGAATAATTATGGAAAATAAAAGTGCGTATGTAAATGCTCATGAAGTATCTCAGTTATTGGGAGTAAGCCAAAGTAAAGCGTATCAAATCATAAAAAAGATGAATGATGATTTGAGAGAAGATGGTTATCTTACAATAGCTGGAAAAGTTTCCAGAGCATACTTTAATGAGAAATGGTATGGTGCAAGCAATGAGTGAATTAAAAAATAATGCATTGAATTATGCAAAAAAAGGATTTAAGGTTTTTCCTTTAAAGCCAAATACAAAAGGAGAACAAGTATTAGAATCGTGGAAATACGAGTCTACTACGAATTTGAATCAAATAGATTATTGGTGGAATAAAAATCCAAACTATAACATTGGTTTAGTTACTGGTAATGGTTTGTTGGTAATTGATATTGATGTTAAAAATGGAAAAGATGGATTACAAAGCATAAAAAAACATGGAAAAGGATTACCTACCACAGCAATTATTAAAACTCCTTCGGGAGGATATCATCTTTATTACCATGTTAATAAGACAATCAGTAATCGTGTTAATCTTTATGATGGCATAGATATAAGAGGAGATGGTGGCTACGTTTTAGGAATAGGTAGCAAAACAGATAAAGGAATATATATGCTTTATAAAGATGTTCCCATTGCAAATGCAAATGAGAAAGTTTATGAGTTTATTGAACAACAAAATAAAAAAGAAAAGTATGTAGAGAACTCACAACAAGTTAATGAAGGTGGAAGAAATGATTATTTATTTCGAATTGGGTGTTATCTTCAACAAAAAGGATTGAGTAATAGGACTATTCAAAAAAGTTTGGAAATTGAAAATGAAGAAAAATGTAACCCACCACTAGAAACAAAAGAAGTGATGCAAATTATTGAAAGTGTCTTTCGATATCATAAAGGATATATTGAAATAAAGAATAGTAAAAACTATGAAGGAACATATACTGTAACTGAATTATTAGAATCAAAAGATCAAGAAGAATTGGATATTGTAGAAAATATGATTTCAATTGGTCTTACTTTATTTGGTGCTCCTCAAAAAATGGGAAAAACATTTTTTTGTTTACAGTTATGTGATGCAGTTTCAAATGGAAAAGAGTTTCTTGGAAAAAAAGTTCAAAAAGGAACAGCTCTTTATTTAGCGTTTGAAGATAAGAAATTAAATATTAAAAAAAGACTTCAAACGATGCAAATTGAAAAACAAAATCAATTTATTATCGACATATTAAAACCTAATGTACATTATGACGTTGAAGAACGTATCAAAAGAGAACTGACCATTCATAGTAATTTAAAAATTGTTATTATTGATACCTTTGCAAAAATAAGAAATTCAAAAGATAGAGATTATGAAAGTGAATATGAGGAAGCAACATTCTTTCATGAGTTAGCTTATAAATATCATATAGCGATTATTCTAGTAACACATGTTAGAAAAGAAATAGATATCAACCATCCATTTGATGCGATTTATGGAAGCAGAGGTTTGACTGCTGGATCAGATAGCATTCTCGTAATGTTTAAGAAAAATCGTTTATCAAAAAATAGACAACTTGCTATTCAAGGAAAAGATATTCCAGATGATGAGATTACTTTATATATGAATGATTTTCAAGTTTTAGAATTGGGAGAAAATGAATTTGATGACGATGTAGATGAAAATTTAGTTAAAGTAATAAATTATATCGTCAAAGAAAAAACGTTTATAGGGACTCATGAAGAATTGTGTTCTAAATTACAACTTCCAATTCTTCATAGAAAACTACAATCTATTTTAAGTAAGAATGTAGATTTGTTAGAAAAGACATACATTACTTATGAAAGATTACAGAGAAAGAAGAATGCTCGTCTTATTAAATTAACTTATCAAGAGGATGATAGCTTATAGAAAGGTGACGGTATGACGTTTAAAGGGAATAAATTGATAATCGTCACACCGTCACACAATATTTAATTTAAGAAGATAAATTATTTAAGATTTTTGTATTAGCAAGCAACGTATTTTGGGCACAAAATACAATCACAAGTTGGCGGTGCCAACTAAGAAAGAAGGTCGAATATGAAAAGAAATCATGAAATTAAAGTGAGATTGAATGATGATGAATTTAATGATTTGAATGAAAAAGTTATTAAAAGTAAACTTAGCCGAGAAGAATATATCAGACGTTGTTTTTCAAAATCATTGATTAAAGAACCTCCTGATCTTGATTACTTTCGTTTAAAAAATGAATTCAATCATATAGGAAACAATCTCAATCAGATTGCAAAATCATTAAATACTTATGAACAAGTCGATATACATTTTATAGAAATAACTGTTAATGAATTAAGAAACATGATTAAGAATTTAGAACAAGAAGTAAGAGGTGTTTAAGGCAGTTACTTCAATTTGGTGTGTTAAAGATCGACTTGATCATGTTGTTCATTATGTAGAAGATGAAGAAAAAACAGTAGATACAGTTATAGATTATGTGAACAATGATAATAAAACAAATGAGAAAAAGTACGTTACTTGTATCAATTGTGATTCATTTGACCCATGCAAATCAATGATGAATACAAAGAAGTTCTTTAATGATCATAAACAGATCATGGCATTTCATGGGTATCAATCATTTGAACCCGGAGAGGTAAGTGGTGAAGTTGCACATGAAATAGGTGTTAAACTTGTTGAAGAATTATATGGTAATCGCTTTGAAGTTGTTGTCGCAACACATGTAGATAAGAACCATATTCACAATCATTTTCTTTTAAATTCAACTTCATTTGTGGATGGAAAAAGATTTTGTAATACCAAAAAAGATTATCAAATGTTAAGAGAAACATCTGATAAGTTATGTTTAGAATATGGTCTATCTGTTATAAAAAATCCAAAAAAATATACAAAGAAAGTAAATCAATATATCTTAAAATCGTTTATGAATGAAATAAAAAGAGATATTGATGCAACAGTTTTAGAATGTGCAAGATATGTAGAATTTAATGCAGTTATGCACAATAAAGGTTATTCATTCGGTGAAATAAATGATGAACCAGTTATTTATCATCCTTATTGTGAAGAACCGATTTATATAAAATCACTTGGTAATCAATATCATAGAGAACAAATAAAAGAACGATTAACAACAAAAGTCATTCCATTTCAAAATATGGAACAAAACAAATATTACTACCAATGCAAAGATTATTATCGACAATATAGACAAAAGAAACTTCCACAACTTGCTGGAATGTATGTAGCACGTTTAGTTTATTTGAATATACTTCCTCAAGTAAAACAAAAATTATCTAAGGAAACAAGACGTGAATTAAAGAAATTAGATCAATATACCAATGATATTGAATTACTAGCAAAAAATAAGATAGAAGATATTACTCAGTTAGATTCTTATCAAGAAAACAAACAAGATGAACTAGACTATCTCATTAAACAAAGACAACAATGTTACTACTACAGACGAAACTCAAAAGATGAAGATGAAAAAGAAATGTGGTCAACTAAGGCTAAAGAATTTACACCACAAATTAAAAGCTTAAGATTTGAAATCAAATCATGTAAGCGAATAAGAGAAAGAAGTATTCAAAAAGATATAGAAAAATTAGCGATGAAGAAAATAAAACAAAGAGAAAGCAGGAATGAAAGATGAAAGAAATAGAATATATTCAAGTTGGGGATTATCAATTACCAAACTTAAAAGTAGAAGAAATGCATTTAAATCGCTTTGGAAGAGCAAAGCTAGATTATTTAAAGAAACATGATTATGGACTATATTTCAAATTACTTACAAAAAATGAATTAAAAGATTATCTGTTAAAAGTACAAAAAGAAGCTGATGATTTATATGACAGATTGGTTGAAGAATATAAAGTCAAATGGAATGTTACTGAAGAACTTAAAAAAAAGAATCAAATTAAATGGGTCTTAATGATGAATAACATTAATAATTGTGTATATGAAATTATTAATAAAGAGATTATTAAAATTTAGGATAGTATAAAATAAAAACCAATTCGGATTATCCATGAATTGGTTTTTATTTGGTTACCCTTTTATTTTTGTTAATGCTAAGATAAATTTCCAGATGGGCTACATGTGAGTGTGACAGTTCTTGTAACGGTTACGCCTGGTGCATGTCCTGTAACACTAGCTATGGCTTTGTTGCCACTTTTTGAAGCTTTTTTATTACTTAATGACCACATAGAAGATGGCTTTGTTGTACTTACAGTAGCTTTTGTACAAGTACATGAAGAACCATTATAAGAAAAAGTTCCAGTTACCGAAATAGACCACATAACTTCTCCAGATGCATTTTTGTATTTTTCTGTTTTTGTACCGCTCTTGCTGCTTCTTGCTAATGTATTTATGTTTGAAACAATTGTTGTTTCAATATAATCACCATTTGATAAATATTCGATACTCATGTTTTCTTCAAGAGCATTTACTGGAATGATGGTAGTAATCATCATAAATGCAATGAAGATAGATGTAATTATTTTTTTCATAGTTTCCTCCATTTTTTAATTATCAGAAATGGTTGTTTCAATTTCATATATGATGGAATTTTTAGCATCTTGCATATAGCTGTACCAAAGAACCCCAAACCAAATCGCTAAAATTGTGCAGATTACTGAGAAGAATATAAGAAATTTTTGTAAAATTGTCTTTAATTTCATTCTTTTAATAAGATCGTTTTCATCGCTGCTTTGTATATATTCTACAACAATGTCTTTAGGTTCTCCAAATTGTTGAACAATATCGTCGTATGAACATTGTGGGTGATCATCTAAATATTCATTTAAGTGTTTTTTTAATTCACTTACATAAAATTTTTCCTTTTTAGTATGCATAGGCATAATTGTCCAAATATTTTTAATATATTTTTTAATATTATTCATAAGCTTCCCCCAAAGATTCTTTAATAACATTGTGAATACCATCAACAGCGTTATTAAACTCATTAATCATTTCTGATAATTTTTCTTTACCTTTTTCTTCTATGTGATAATAAACTCTTACCTTACGGTCGATTACTTTTTCGTAATTTGAAATATAATTCTCATCTTGTAATTTATACAAGATAGGATACATGGTCCCTTCCTTAATATCTATTAATTCATGGGAATATGTTTTAATTTGCTTTGTAATTTCATAACCATAACAATCTTGTTTGGCAATTATACATAGAAGTAACATATCTAATTTAAAAAAATTATTTTTTCTAGCCATATTAATACTTCCTTAACGTTAAGATAACTATATTATAATATACATTTAAAAAACATCAATACATAGATAAACTATGTACAAACAATATAATATGTATTACTATATAAATGTGAAAACGTTTTCAAAAAATAGAGAGAAAGGAAAAAATAATATGAAAAAAAAGAAACAAACATTACTTAAATTGATTAGTTCTTTTGCGATCATTGGTATGTCAATAACTGGAATATATGCAGCATCCTATAGTTATACACAAAGTGATACTGTTAGTTCAAGTGTTGGCTCAGCAAAAGTAAAATGCTCAGCTACCTATTATAGTAGTGGAAATACAAGATGGAATAGATCATGGGGAACTGTTTCTACAAATGGACTTAAAGCAACTTATATTTCTTCTACTATGACGATACCTTCAGATCCGTATATGAATACAACAGGGACAATTTCGATGACAAATTATAATTACAAAACTGCTAACGCAAAAAAAACATTTAAGTATAAATTCGATGGTTCTAAAGTTGTAGGTAATTATTAACAAAATCAGATACTTAAGTCATTAAGTATCTGATAAATTTTCTTCATAGACCACCTGAAACATTTATAAAGTTCGATTGACATAGTCGATTAAAAATTCTTGTATTAATATTGGAATTTAATTTTTAAAAATTATTTTTAGTTGTCAAGTGTGTCAGATGGTCTATGAAATAAATTTTTATATGAGGAGATGTCAAATGGAATTTAAATATAAAGATATCGTTTTTAATAATAAATTGGTATTAAATAAGGGATGCATAGAATTTAATAAAGGACAGATCACAATTATTACTGGTGAAAGTGGCAGTGGAAAAACAACCTTATTTAGGTTGATGACAAAAGGCAATGATGGTTGGAAAGATTTAGATTTATATCAAAATGTATCAACTTGCCCACAAGAACCTGTATTTTTAGAAGGACTAACGATAAGAGAACATATTGAATATATAGAAAAACTGACAGATTGTCATATAAGTCTTGATAATTATGTTGAAAAACTTCATTTGAATGAATTGATGGATATGTATCCTTCACAACTTTCTGGCGGAGAACAAAAAAGAGTAGCATTTTTATTGTGTATGGCTAAAGATGTAGATATTTATATTTTAGATGAACCAACATCATCTTTAAATAACGCCTATTCTAAAATATATTGTGACATATTAAATTTACTTATAGAAAAAGGGAAAGGTATTGTATTATTTACACATGATGAGAAGTTATTATCTATAGGAAATATAAAATATCATATCAAGGATAAAATATTAAACACAGTATCAAACGAGAAGAAAGAAACTGAATATAGCCTATCTCAACATATTAGTAAAAATCTTAATAAAACATCTCCTGCTTTTTTTACAATGAGAAAAAAGCAAAAAATATATGTAAAAATACTTCATTTTATGATTACATTTTCTATTGCAATGGTAGCTTTTGGTTATAGCTTTAGTAGGGATGTACTAGACATTCACCATTCATATTCACAAAAAATATCATCAAATGAAATAACTGTCTATAAATCAACAGCACAAGCTATTCATGATGGCGTAGCTGATTATACATTTAATCATGAGGTTCCTCTTAAAGACAAAGACATCAAAAAAATAGCAAATTTGGATAATATAGAAACGGTTGAATGGCGTTATGATTGTTTAGAGCCTAATTATGAATTTAATGAAGATATTAAAGAAGTATCCTATGATCCCGAAAATGCAAAGCATGATTATACAATTTCAATCATAAAAAATGAACAAGAACTCGCACAAGTTAATATAGAAGATAATATTACAGTATCCACTTATATAAAAAATCATAAGCAATCAAAAAATATAGAAATAGATTTTAAAAATGAAGGTGTTTATATTTCTAGAAACGTTGCAGATATGATTAAAAAAAGTATTAATATTTCTAAAGATGATGAATTAAAAGGAGTGTACTTAACATTTGATATATCTGTACCTTTGTACAATACTCATGGAAGATGGATGGGTATAACAGATGATGAAGAGTCAATGTATATATATAGTGTAACTGTAACTCATGAATCAGTATCACTTCCTATAGCTGGGATTTTAAATTGGAGTTCTTTCGGATTAAATAACACTTATAGCAATTCTCTTTATGTTGAACGAGATATAGTTGAGAATATGATTGAAAAGCATAAAAAAACAGAAGATAGAAAATTATATGTTATAGGTGTAAATTATGATAAATATTATGAAAATGAACTTCCTAAAGATTTTGATGGTGAAGTCAATAGAGTATTTGAGGATAGCGTCTGGCAACCAACTGCTTTATCTGTTTATGTAGATGGTTCAGAAAATGTTTATACAGTTGCACAAAAATTATCTGATATGGGATATTATGTTGATAATGAATCTATCGATAGTGAAGCAATTAATAGAGGAATTGTATCATTGATGAATGTCTTTTATTATGGCTCGTTTATCATAAGTGCAATTATTGTTATTTATGCTGCAAGTATTTTGTTTGTACAAAGAAAACAAAATGCAAGGATCAACGAATATTTTAAACAGCTTGGGTTGAGTGAATTTGATATATTGAAGATAAGAAAACACTATTATTTATTGAACGTTTTTCATGAATTCAAAAAACTTATGTTAATATTGATTGTTTTATTTGGCTTAAGATCAATAAAAATACATGCTTTATTTTTTCCAAATATAATATCAATTATTTTAGCAATTGTTCTTCATATGATTTGCCACTATATCTTACCTCAATTATTTGACAAGTTGAAAAATGATTGAAATTAAAGATATTGAAATTGTTTATGATGATTATATCATATTAAATAAAACGGATATTGATATTCCTGAACATGCTATTACTTTAATAAGAGGGATTAGTGGCAGTGGAAAGACATCTTTATTATATCGTATAGGACTGATAAGTGAGGATGATCATTTTTACTATAATATATATGAAGACATCCAAGATGATGATAAAAAAAGTATTTTAAGAAGAGAATATATTAGCTTTGTTTTACAGGATAACAGTTTATTTGAACAGTATGATGTATTAGGAAATATGCAGTTATATGCAGCTTTTCATAATAAAAGATACAGTGAAGAAAAATATCGTCAAATTTTAAAAAGTGTTAATCTAGATATACCATTACACCAATCAATTCAGACATTATCAGGAGGGCAAAAACAAAGAGTCGCCATAGCCTGTGCATTATGTAAAGATACAGAAATTATAATTTTAGATGAGCCAACTAGCTTTTTAGATAAAGAAAATGAGATGCTGGTTTTTGATACTTTGAAACATATTTGTGATACTTATCAAAAAACGATTATTATTTCAAGTCATAGTGATTATGCTATGTCGATTGCAGATCAAATATATGAGATTCAAGATAAAGAAATTAAAAAAGTTAAACATGATAATGAGAAAGATATTTATATTCAAAAAACAAAAAAGCATCAGTTGAAATTATCGTTTTATATTTCTTATATCAAATATTTTTTAAAAAAATATAAAAAAATTGAATTGGGAATGGTATCTATTATATCAATAGCTTTACTATTAATGAATATATTGATTATCTATACTGATTATTCAACCAATAAAAGTATAGAAAGCTATCAAAGTTTATCAGAAAATCAGATGTTTATCACAAAAGATAATGCAAATACAACCATTGATTCATCTTTAGTACCTTTTATCTTTAAACTTGATAAAGAAAATACTGGAGTCTATCCTTATATTCAAACACAAGTTCAAATCAATGATAACCTATATCAAGTTGTGCCCTTGTTTGAACAAAATGATTTATCTCATCAAAAGCTGATTGAATATGATAGTCAATCTATATATTTAAGTTATTATTGTTATCGAGAATTAGCTGATAACAATATTAATCCTGAATCATTAGAAGTTAGTTTTGTTGTATCAGCAAACAACGATCTATATAAAGATACAAAAACATATCCTATAGGTGGAGTTTTAACAAAGAATAACAAATGTCACTATTTTAAAGGTGAAAATAGGTATGTTTATTGTAGCTTTCAGTTATTACAACAAATTTATAATGAGTGTCATATCGATAAATTAGATTCATATCAGGGATATACTGTTTTTGTTGATGATTATGATGGATATGTTACACTTTATGATGAATTGAAAGATAAAAGGATAGGTATTCATCTTTTCTTTGATAATATTGATGAAATAAATGAGTTGAAAAAAATAAATGTAATAATAAAAATGATTATTATAGCTATGAGTTTTATTTTAATAATTGTTTTATTCAATATTATAGAAATACAGTATTTTAGAAAAAGAAATAAAGAATTTATGATGTTGAAAATGAATGGGATAAGTCATAAGCAATTAAGAAATATGACAATGATAGAAATAATTTTTCAATGTCTTATAGCTTTATTGTTAAATATGGTAATTATTGGTATTTTATATAATATAACAATAACAATGAATGTCATATTATCGGTAGCTTGTGTTTTTGCAATAGTGATTATTAGTACATTTATTCAAAATTTATATATAAAAAAAATCTCAGTAGAAAAGATTTTAAGAAGTTAAAAAATGAGAAATTAATTAAAACAATGGATAATGATTGAACAAGTTGGATTTTAAATAAATAGATTTAGTCGAGATTCAGTTTAAATTCTTTAAAAGAATGACATCATTTTGACATCAAAAAATTATTAAAATAAAAATAATAGACAGAAATGATGAATAAAATGTGTAAAAATAGACAAAATATAAAGAAAAATAATACAAATAGAATATACGTTATCATACGTTGGTGAATAATTTTAAAGAGTATAATTACTATAAAAAATAAAGCTCATAAATGCTAGAAAACATAGTGTTTATGAGCTTTTCGTATTTATTTTTAACATCCTCGCATACGCCATATTTGGTCTGTACAATCTTCGATAGTAAGAGAAACTTTATTTTCAATGAAATTTAAAAAAGTATTTTCATTTAAGTTTTCTTGTTCTAATGTTCCCATAATTCCAGCCATGCTGATACGATCAATGCCAAAATCATTCAATAAGTGAATTATTTTTCGTTGAGTTTCATTTATTTTTTATGTTTTTAACCTCCTAACTCATTGCTAAATCTATCTAACCATTCCTCATAATTGTTGATTTTAGTATGGATGATAGGATCATAGTTTTCAATATAAATTTAAAACAAATAATAAAGAAAGTTGTTTTTGAATAGAGGACATTTCATAAAAGTCCTCCTAATATTATCTTTATATAGTACATATGTTGAATCTCCTTTCAACATATATATTCGCTAGAAAATAATAAACAAGAAGAATATAAAGAAAAAAAACCTGCCAAAAGAATCTATCAAAGATTAAAAGAAGTAAGTGAAGTAGACTATATACGCTTTGAATTAGAAGAAAAAGAAACACATATCTTTGATAGTAAAGTAGGTGGTGCTTATTATGTGCCTAGAGATCAAAATCTTCCAGTAAATCAAAAAACGGGAGCACCTTTATATTTATTAGCACAAATAAATTTTGAACAAATACCTCATATAAAAGATTTTCCAGAAAAAGGATTACTTCAAATCTTTATTAGTGGAGATGATGGCGTTTATGGATTAGACTTTGATAATGAATATAGTCAATCAGGGTGGTGTTTACGTTATTTAGAAGAAGTACCAAAATTAGTAGATGAATCAAGTGTTTATAAGTTTCAATATAGCGAAGATACAGAACTTCCATTAGAAAAAGATACAACTTTTTTATTAAAGGCTCATTTAGATAAACAAATCATCACAATGAATGATATTAACTTTGATGAAGTTGTTGATACTTATTTAGATGAAAACTTAAAAGAAGTCATGCAAGATGATGAGGTAATGGATGAATTAAATGATTTGTTTACCTTGATTCCTTGTCAAATAGGAGGATATCCTTTCTTCACACAATATGCTCCTCGTCAAGAAGATAGTAATGAAGTATTGTTATTTCAACTTGATTCACAAGATTATATTTTATGGGGCGATTCAGGTGTCGGTAATTTCTTTATTTCAAAAGAAGATTTAAAAAATAAAGATTTTAGTCATGTTCGCTATTATTGGGATTGTTATTAGATGCATATTGTTTGCTTAATAGAGAAAAATAGTTTATATTATAAATAGGAATAATTACTATTTATAGAAAAGAGGAAAAGGCTATGAATCAAAAATTTTATATTTGTAAACACTGTGGAAATGTGATTGAAAAAGTAGAAGATAAAGGAGTCCCTGTGGTATGTTGTGGCGAAGTTATGAAAGAGCTTCAAGCAGGAATTGAAGATGCTGCATTTGAAAAACATATTCCTGTTTATACAGTGGAAGGTGATACCGTTCATGTATTTGTTGGAGAAGTAGAACATCCAATGACAGCAGAACATTGGATTGAATGGGTTTCTTTGAAAACAGATAAAGGTATTCAAAGAAAATATCTAAAACCAGGAGAAAAACCAAGTGTTGATTTTAAAATCTTAGAAGGTGAAGAAGTAGAAGAAGTGTATGCTTACTGTAATCTTCATGGATTATGGAAAAAATAATGAAGCTATAAAAAGACCAAAAATGGTCTTTTTATATATATTCTATTAACAGTTCAATTATAATTATCATTTGATAAATAGTTTTTAGTATATTAATTCTTAATAACATCTAAACAGATAATGGTAAGCTTGTTGTTCAATTTATGACATATGCTTATATACCAAATGTTATTATTCAAATGATTATGACTTTTTTAACAAAATCAGTTACAACAATGGCATTTATTATGATTAATATGAAAGTTATTGCAACTATTATTGATGGAACGCACCAAATGAGTGCTTTATCAATTGTTTCAACATTCAAAAGTTTTAGTTCGATTATTTTCCAAGCTATTGCAGGTTATTTGATTGATTTATATTCATATCAATTTTTCTTTGTTTTCCTTTTTATTTGTGCAACCGTTGGTTTAGTATTATGTATGCTTTATAAAATACCAAGTGTGAATGAACATCGTTTATTTGATTAAAAAGAGCTTCGAATTGAAGCTCTTTAAAATGGACTCTGTAAAACGGACACAAGAAAAAAAGTACTTTGGTGCTTAGTCCAGTAACAAAATGTCAATAGTTTTTTAATCACTTTTTCAAAAAAAGGCAAAAAAAGAACGTATAGATTATTTCCATACGCTCTAAACGGGAAGTTGTAAATATCATTTTACATTTTTATATGAAATCACAATATGACTTGGTGCAAATAATACTGATGCAATAATCAATAGCACTGACCTACTCATAATCCCACTAAATAAGAACAACATTGAAGGAATAATAGAAAGTGCTAATGCTCTGAAAATGCTGTTTTTCTTAAAACATATAATCCAAATAGCACAATAAAGCATTACCAATATGGTATCTACAATCAGATATACTGCAAATGTTTCGTCAGACCACCACCCGAACCAAGTTCCCGGAATATTGATTATCATGAATCCGAAACAACCCAATCTCCCTACTTGTTCTGTGACCTCAACATATTTATTGTTCCACTTATTATCAAATCCATCTTTGCACTTAATCGCAAATACAACATTGGGTATCATAATGACTGCAATAAAAATCAGCCCAAAAACATTAAACCATTCCATATTATCTACCATCACAAACTTGAATTTATACCCGGTACTTGTCTCGATTTATAGTCATATCAACTAAATGAAATACAAGTAAGATAATAAAAAAAACGGAAACTATTATTATTCCTGCGCCCGGCTTGATAAAATCAATTATACCGCCAAGACAAAAGAGCATTGCCCATGTCTTAATCCGTTTTCCAGTAACTCTGCATATTTTCTCTGTGTTTAATCCAGTATAATCTCCTGATAAAAACAGCACACTTCTTTCTGTATTCCTTGATTTGATAAAAAATCTTCCAACAAAAAAGAGAACAGTTGCCATCAGTAAATCAATAAATATAATTATTATTTTCATTTTCAACACCTCTAATTCTAAGTTCACAACTTCCGATTTTCTCAATTCTCCAAACTTGAATTTATTACTCCAAAATAACCGGAAGCATAATCATAATAATTCCAAATAGGGCAAATAGAATACCACCTATTTTTGTTGTTTTCAAGTAAAACTCAGATGGTTCATCTGCACAATAAGATTTCCATTCTTCTGTTAATTTCCATATTAAGCCCGGCTTTAAGAAGATAAACATACCTAACGCAAAGATTATGATTCCACCACCAATAGACCACCACATATTTACCACCTCCTTTAGCAAATTCAGAGTTGTATGTCTCTATTATACCATAATGATACCATCATGAAAAATACAAATAGTTCTTAAAATACATATTTTACGAACTATTTGTATTTAGTCAGTTTTTATTATGCTTTACCGTAACAGACTATATCGGTATGCCGATATAGCCTGTTCAAAAATAATATAAACGTTGCGCACTTTTCATACTAATGTTATTATAAAAATGTGAGTGGGAACGAAAATAGCGCTCACTATCCCTTTTTTAACAAACATTTTTTATAATCTAAACTCCAAAAAAGTCAGCCGGTTGCAAACGGCTGGTATTTATTTTAAATAAAATTATTTGTTTTTCCTATTTAAAGTGATATACTAAGAGACAGTTACTTTATTTATAATTGTTTCATACAAAAAATTATTGTAACTATAAAAGACATCATACTAAAAAATCATTAAAGCAGCCGGTTGCCACTAATCGACTGCTTTAATGTTCTGTTATTTGTTAATTTATGTATATACATATGTATTAATATTGATATACACATGTATATACATTTTAGAGTTTAGAATAAGCAAAGAATAACGATTAATGTTAGTTTTTACCTATAATTTTTTCTTTAAATTCATCAAATGTCTCAATAGTAGTGCTCTGGCTCTCGAGTAGCCGATGACTTCTGTCCGGTAGGAGTTCCCACGCATCAAATGTTTTTCCGAATGATCATGGATGAACTGGATATATTTTCCGGATGGAGTGTGGTAGATATCCTTCTTACTTATCTGGTTTAAATCTTTGACCTCTGCATCGCTCATCTTTATTTTCCTCTCTGTACTGATTCTGTAGATTTATCAAGTGCAAATATTTCCTCGATCGGGACTCCGAAATAGTCGGACATATCAAACATGAATTCTGCGGACGGACAGCATTCGCCCAGCTCAACGCGGCGGATAGTGCGGGGATCATATCCAGTGTCCATGGCAAGCTGCTTTTGGGCGATTTTTCGCTGTGTCCGTATTCCCTTAAGATTATTAATTATTTTCATTTAATCACTTCTTTCGTTATAATTCATTAAAACCGGTAATCTGGTACATCATTAGAATTAATTTTGCCGACCACTTTTCCGAATACATCCAGACGGTCAGACTCTTTTATCTCAATAGGAGAGTATTTGCTGTTTAGTGATACGAGATAGAGTCTGTCTGCATATCTTTTCAGCTTTTTAATATAAGCCTCATTGTTCAGTCCGAATATACCTATCTCACCATCACATAGGGTATCCTGCTGTGATACCCACGCAATCTCTCCGCTGTGAAATTCCGGTTACATACTGTCACCACTGACGATTCTTTTATCTTCAAGACGAGAAAAGTTCTGGCGATAGTAACGTTTAATCATCGA
>OLWA01000467.1_pt1 | contig 50515 bp, 53 predicted proteins | sample 1673251 | NCBI WGS metagenome assembly OLWA01 (sample SAMEA3178937, study PRJEB25190) | human gut metagenome | biome: human gut; feature: human-associated habitat; material: faeces | place: Austria | collected 2013 | reverse complement strand
AGCGCCTGGAAGCACGTGACTTCAGTCATGTGAGGATAGAGTTTTTAATTCACGATATGAGAAACACACATTTATGTACGGCAGAAACTCTTCATGAAGAGGTTTTGAATCGCGTACAGGGAATTACAGGAAAAACTTACCTCTTTTTTGATGAAATTCAGGAAGTTGCACAGTGGGAAAAATGTATAAATTCATTTCGGGTAGAATTTGACTGTGATATTTATATTACAGGCTCGAATGCAAAACTGTTATCTGGAGAACTGACAACAGTTCTTGGTGGCAGATATGTGGAATTTACAATTTATCCCTTTTCATTTGCTGAATTTAAGGAACTATACAGTTCTGTTTTTCCTGATGTTTCAGACACCGCAGCGTTTCAAAAATATCTGATATTAGGTGGGATGCCATATTTGGGAAATCTGCGATACATGGAGGAGCCGGCAAAACAATATTTAAAAGATATTTATAATTCTGTAGTTCTGACAGATGTAGTAAGACGAAATAAAATACGAGATATTGATCTTCTGGGGCGTATTGTGGCATATGTTATTGGAAATGTAGGCACGACTTTTTCGGCTAATTCAATTGTTGAATTTTTGAAGAGTGAGCATCGGGCGGTTGCCGCAGATACAGTAATGAATTACATTAAATACTGTACAAATGCTTATCTTTTTTATCAGGTGAAACGTCAGAATCTTCAGGGAAAACAGATTCTCGCTACAAACGAGAAATATTACATGGCAGATCATGGCATACGGGAAGCTGTTTTTGGTGGAAACATGAAAGATATAAATTTGATTCTCGAAAATATTATATTCATGGAAAGCCTGCGGAGAGGATATTCGGTTACGGTAGGAAAAGTTGGAACCAAAGAAATTGATTTTGTCTGTCAGAAACAGGAACAGAAAATATACATCCAGGTCGCGTATCTTCTGGCATCCGAAGAGACAATACAGAGAGAATCTGGAGTATACGATTCTGTGAGAGATAATTACCCCAAATATGTTGTGACTATGGATGAAATTGACATGAGTCAAAATGGTATTAAACATAAGAATATCAGAGAATTTCTTACTATGACAGAGTGGTAGGAAATATAAAATGCAAATAGGTAAAAATTAAAATCACACAGAATGGAGAACATAAAGAAATGATAAAAATCGCCTTTTTTGACATTGACGGGACTCTGATCGATATGAATAAAAAGAAGATCACAGAGAAAATGCTGGAAACTCTTAAGAAACTCAAAGAAAATGGAATCAAGATCTGTATTTCAACAGGCAGACCACCGATCGCTGTTCCAAAATTTGAAGGCGTTGAATTTGATGCATATCTTACTTATAATGGTTCCCTCTGCTATTCCGGGGATGAGATCATTCTGAGCAATTCCATCGTGACAGAAGATGTTCAGCAGATCGTCAGAAATACGGCTGAGATAGGCAGACCAGTTGCGCTTTCTACCAGAAATAACGTGGAGGCAAATGGAAGCGATCAGGATCTGAGCGATTATTTTGGAATCTGCGGACAGAAGATCCCGCAAGCCGAGGACTTTGAGGGATTGCAGAAAGAAACCATCTATCAGATGATGGTAGGCTGTCGTGCGTCAGATTATCCACAGATCCTCAAAGATGTCAAAACTGCCCAGATCGTAGCATGGTGGGACAGAGCAGCAGATATCATTCCGATAGGCGGCGGCAAAGGAGCCGGAGTGGCAAAGATCCTGGAATATTATCATCTGGATCGCTCCGAGGCAGTTGCATTCGGTGACGGAAACAACGACATACAGATGCTTCAGGCCGTCGACCATGGGATAGCCATGGGAAATGCCTCAGACAGCGTAAAGGAAAAAGCTTCTGACGTGTGCGGATCTGTGGCAGATGATGGGATTTATTACTATTGCAAAGAACATGGACTGATTTAAAAATAGGACAATAATACAATTCTCGGATCAGACAGGACATACCTGAATATCCGGGAATTTACTTGAGGCATTTACCCGCGAAAAAAGTTCCTCCGAAAGTGGAATCATGGGAACCGGTCTGGGGCTTCGCATCGTAAAATCCTTCACAGACCTGATGAACGGCAGTGTTTCGGTAGAGAGCAAAGAAGGGAAGGGCTCTTGTTTTACTGTTTTGCTTCCATGCAGGATCTCAGGCAAAAAAGAACCACCAAAAGAGTAGCATGATGATAAATCGCAGGAAAAAGTACTCAGAAACAAAACGATCCTCCTCGCGGAAGACAATGAATTAAACGCTGAAATTGCAATGACGATCCTTCAGGATGCACATGCCAGGGTGGAGGTCGCCAGTGATGGTGCAATCGCACTTTCCATGCTCAAAGAAGCACCGGCAGGATACTACGATGTGATCCTTATGGATATCCAGATGCCGCATATGAACGGATACCAGGCATCCGAGGCAATCCGGAAACTGCTGGATGACCGTGCCAGAACACCAATCATAGTCATGACCGCAAATGCTTTCGAAGAGGACCACAAAGCTGCGCTGGAAGCAGGAATGGATGTCTATGTGGCGAAACCGATCGAGATAGACACTCCGTTTTCCACAATCACGCAGGTACTGAATAAAGATTCGCTTGACCTCAAGTAAGGTTCAGACCATATACTTGATAATAATGAGAAAATTACGCAGTAAAGGAGAAAGTATATGGAATATCGTAAATTACCACACGGCGAGGAAATGATCAGCGTGATCGGAATGGGCTCATCCGTTGTAGGAGAGCAGAAAGAAGCAGACATCATCAGGACAGTAGAGTATGCATTGGATGCAGGAGTCAATTATTTTGACATGGCAGGAGGACATGCGACGATCTTCCCGGCTTACGGCAAAGTAATGGCAAAGCGCAGGAAAGAAGCCATGCTGCAGGTACATTTCGGAGCAGACTATACAACAGGAGAATACGGCTGGACAATCAGTCTTAACAAGGTCAAAGAGTCTATCGACTGGCAGCTTGAAAACCTCCAGACAGACTATATCGATGTCGGTTTTATCCACTGTCTGGATGAAGAATCCGATCTTCACACTTACGAAAAGAACGGAATCCTGAACTATATCATGGACCTGAGATCGCAGGGCGTTGTGAAATATATCGGTCTGTCTACGCATGCACCGGAACTTGCAAACAAAGTGCTGGATATGAACATCCTCGATATGATGATGTTCTCCATCAATCCGATGTATGACTTCGGACAGGGTGATTTTGCAATCGGTGGAACGAATGAACGGCTGGATCTGTACAGACGTTGTGAGAAGGAAGGCGTTGGTATTTCCGTCATGAAACCATTCAATGCGGGCCAGCTTCTGGATGCTGCGAAATCACCGTTCCATCAGGCACTCACACCGGCACAGTGCATCCAGTATGCACTGGACAAACCAGGTGTCCTGACTGTTCTCGGCGGACCTGGAAATGTAGAACAGCTTAAGGAGATCCTGACATATCTTGATACGACAGAGGAAGAGAGAGACTATTCCGTGATCGGCTCCTTCACACCAGATGATTCCGTCGGCAAATGCGTTTACTGCCGTCACTGTCATCCATGTCCGAAGGGGCTTGACATTGCACTGATCAACAAATATTATGATCTTTCTCTTCAGGGAGATATCCTTGCAAAAGAGCATTATCTGACCCTTGAAAAAACAGCTTCTGACTGCATTGCCTGCGGACACTGCAACAAGAGATGTCCTTTTAAGGTACAGCAGCAGAAGCGTATGGAGACGATCAGGGAATATTTTGGAAAATAGAAGGCTGATATAATGTTTGAAAAGATGATCGCACAGCAGACTGCAAAAAAAGTAAAGCTTCTCGATGATTTTCTGAAAAAACACGAGGCAGAGTACCCGTTTCCGGAGGATGTGGAACTGATCCGGGACATTGATTACATGGGTGACGGGAAGCCCTGTCATTTCATGGATATTTATCGCCCGAAACATTATGAGGGCAGACTTCCGATCATGTTTAACCTGCATGGAGGCGGTTTTCTCCTTGGCAAGAAAGAAGAGGGACATCTGTTCTGTGCCGAGATGAGTCAGAGGGGATTTCTGGTATTTTCCTTTGAATATCCGCTTGCACCGGAGGCTTCATTTCCGCAGATCCTTAAAGATCTGATGACAGGAATAGGAAATGCGAGAGCATATTTTGAAACCTACGATGGTGACGAATCGTGCATTTATATGACGGGAACCAGTGCAGGAGCAAGCCTGTGTGTATATCTGGCTGCGATGCTCGGGAGTCCGGAACTGGCAGAGGCTTTCGAGATTGTTCCGGCGAAGCTGTACATCCGGGCACTAGGGCTGGTAAGTGGAATGTATTACACAACAAAACTGGACAGTATAGGGATTTTTCTCCCGTCTTATATTTATGGAAAGCAGTGGAAAAAGAGCTCGTTTTATCCCTATATTGATCCGGAAAACGAAGCGATCATCCGTCATCTGCCGCCGTCTTTTCTGGTCACAGCCTATGGCGATATGCTGCGAAATTACAGCAGACAATATGCAGAAGCTATGAAGCGGGGCGGCGCGATCTGCCATCTTGAGGACTTCGAAGCAGGCAAAAAACTCCCACATGCCTTCAGCACCACTTTCCCGGAAATGCCGGAAAGCAGGCGGGCAAATGAGCGGATGGTGGAATTTCTTCTCAAACACTGATTGACGAAACCGCTTCAACGTGGTATACAGATAGAGTGACAGCTGTGAGACAAAAGCAGTGTCACTCTATTTGCATTTATTCGCATAGGAGGCGTTTTGTCATGGATATAAAAATCAGAGAATACCGCACCGAAGATGCGGTGGCAGCGAGCGAGATCTGGAATCAGGTCGTGGATGACGGTGTGGCATTTCCGCAGGAAGAAGACCTTACCAGAGAGTCGGGAGATGCTTTTTTTAAGGAGCAGACTTACACAGGAATCGCAGAGAATACTGAGACCGGGGAAGTAGTTGGACTTTACATTCTGCATCCGAATAATGTGGGAAGATGCGGTCATATCTGCAATGCAAGTTATGCAGTACGCAGAGATATCAGAGGAGAACATATCGGAGAAAACCTGGTTCTGGACTGCCTCAGAATGGCGAAGGAAAAGGGATTCCGTGTGATGCAGTTTAACGCAGTTGTGGCATCCAATACACATGCACTGCACCTCTACGAGCGTATCGGATTTACGAAACTTGGTGTGATCCCGGGCGGTTTCCGCATGCCGGATGGTCACTATGAGGATATCATTCCGCACTATTATGTGCTGTAAAAGGAGAACATTATGTCATTAAAAAGAGCAGAAGAATATCTGGAAAACAAGGGATTTCTGGATCATGTGATCGAACTTGAGGAATCCACAGCAACGGTTGCGATGGCAGCAGAAGCACTCGGTGTAGAGCCGGGAATGATCGCCAAGACGATGTCCTTTTTGCAGGGGGAAAATGCGGTTCTGATCCTCACAGAAGGTACTGCAAGAGTCGATAACCGGAAGTACAAAGATACCTTCCATGTCAAGGCCAAAATGATCCCGTTCGATCAGGTAGAGGAAGTGATCGGACATGCCCCGGGCGGCGTGTGCCCGTTTGGGATCAACGATGATATCGAGGTATACCTAGACGAAAGTCTAAAGAAATTTGACACCGTATACCCGGCAGCAGGCAATGACCACAGCGCAGTAAAACTCACGATCCCGGAACTTGAACAGGCAGCAGATACAAAAGGATGGGTGGATGTGTGTAAGGAGGTATAACTCGTGGACTATAGAAAAATCGGTGATTTTTATTATCTGAGAATGGACAGAGATGACGAGATCATCAGCAAAATCCTAGAGATCTGTAAGAAAGAAAAAATCAGCTCTGCGATATTTTCTGGCATTGGAGGATGCAAAGAAGCAGAAATCCAGACTTACATCCCAGAGGAAGGAAAGTTTGAGCTGGAGAAGATTTCCGGGATGCTGGAACTTGCTTCCATGAATGGAAATGTCGTGTCGGATGGAGACGAATATTTTCACCATACACATGCCGTGTTTTCTTATAAAAATGGAGAAAAACACTGTATGGCGGCAGGACATATGAAGTCTGTCACAGTATTATATACGGCTGAGATAGAACTTCGCCCGGTGATCGGAGGAACGATCAAACGCAAATATGATCCGGAAACAGGAACCGGATTCTGGGATTTTTGACAGAGAAAAAGGTGTTCCATAGATCGGAATGCCTTTTTATTTTATGAAATTTTTTGTAACGTTTCTGATACCTGCATCGTCATATATGTGAAGGAGGAAAACACCAATGCTGAATATTCAGGAAGTATACGAACAATATTTCACCATCGTATACCGTTATCTGCTTTCACTTTCGCATAATACCCATATCGCAGAGGAACTCACACAGGAAACATTCTTCAAAGCCCTGAAAAAAGTCGACGATTTCAGAGGCGACTGTGATCTGCGTGTATGGCTTTGCCAGATCTCCAAGAACACATATTATGACTATCTGAAGAAAAACAAAAAGTACGCGCCGGAATCTCAGGAAGAAACAGAGGATACTTTTGTACCGGATCTGCTTCAGAACTTTTCGGATAAAGAAACGGCATTTCAAGTTCACAAAGTTCTGCATAAACTGCCGGAGCCGTACAAGGAAGTCTTTTCCCTTCGTGTGTTTGGAGAACTGTCATTTGCCACGATCTCCTCGCTGTTTGGCAAAAGCGAAAGCTGGGCAAGAGTCACTTATCACAGAGCATGTAAGAAGATCAGGGAGGAATTAAACCATGAAGATCACCTGTAATATCATAGAAGACCTGCTTCCGCTTTATGTGGACGATATGGTCAGTGAAGACAGCCGCCAGCTTGTAGAAGAACATCTCAAAATGTGTCCCGCCTGCAGGAAGATGCAGGAAGAAATGCAGAGAGAAAACCGCCTGACAGCCGCTCCGAAAGGAAACAATTCGATACAGATAAACAAAACAGAAGCAGAGCCTCTGCGAAAAATCCGTCGAAAGATCCGTAAGAAACGGATCGCATCTGTCCTTCTGGCGGTCATTCTTGTAGTGGCAGCAGGCAGGATAGGACATTACTGGTACTACGATAAAGAGAATTATATTTCCTGGGATGAGGCGAACATATCCGTAAAAGACGGGAAAGTATATTCCATAGTCAATCCACTGGGACGGATGAAATCAGTCCTGTCCGTAGATCAGAAAAACATGTTCTACATGCTGTCAGAAACTATGTGGACCCGCAAAGAATATCCATCCGATGTGAATGCAGAAAATGAGCTCTGGAATCTGCAGGATTTCCAGAATGCGTATGAACGTGGAGCGGATGAATCTACAGATGAAACTTCACTTCCAACAGGAATTGAAAATGTCTATTACGTTGACCCGGAGAATGTAAAAGAAGCCTTTGCACTCTGGGATTACCAGGATGAACCAGAGAAAGCACAGCAGAAAGAAGACGAACTGGCAGCGAAATGCCACCTGATCTGGAGTTCAGATAATACAGAATCAGTGGCTGCAGAAAGCACGGCGAAATAGGAATTGTGTGTGAATATATAAAATTCTTCTTGCTTTATGTACGAAATCGTACTGTACTATCAAGTACGATTTCGTACATTTTTTGTGCAAAAATGGACAACAAACGTCTATGTAATACTTTCAGGAGGGATTTTATGCAGATTGAAGTGATCTGTGTTCTGGTACTTCCGATCCTGTTCGGACCATATGGAATCTGGTATGCAGTGATTGCAGCAGAAATTTTTGCACTGGTCCTGTCGATCTTCTTCCTGATACGCAACAGGAAAAAATATGGATATATCTGATGATTGGAGGCATAGTTTATGGAATCAAGATTTAAAGAATGGAGTTATATCGAAGGTCTGGTGCAGAGTGCCTACCATGAGGCAGCGCTTAAGATGAATCTGTCAGACAGTGAATTCTGGATTTTGTATGTTTTTAATTTTCATCAGGAAGGCTGCAACCAGAGCGTTCTCTACAAAGAAGCCTGCTTGACAAAATCCACCGTAAATTCAGCAATCCGCAAGATGGAACAAAAAGAGCTCATTTACCTCACCCCGGGAGAAGGTCGCAACACAATGGTCTTCCTCACCGAAAAAGGCCGCAAACGGATGGAAGACACCGTCTACAAAGTCATCCAGATCGAAAATACGATCTACGACACCTGGACATCCGAAGAGCAGGAACTCTTTATGAAACTTAACTGTGATTTCGCCGAGAAACTGCGGGAAAAAATAAATAAACTTTGATAATAAGGGACTGCTGTATGGAAGATATGGCAGTCCTGTTTTGATAACTCTAAGCTACCTGTTTACAATAAACAAAAACTACGATAAAATATTCTTCTAAGAGCAAAGTTCACAAAACAATAATTACAGATAAATCTACAAGAACAGGAGAAATAAAAATGCTTGGGCTTAAACCGATCAAAACATTACCTATTCGTGAGAAGATCGCGGCAACGCTGCGGGAGGCAATTCTGGTCCGGAAAATTCCGGCGGGGGAAATTCTGACACTGGAAAGTACAGCTCAGGAACTGGGTGTATCTATCACACCGGTACGGGAGGCTTTTCAGATTCTCGCAAGGGACGGGCTTCTGGAACTGAAGCAGAACAAAAGAGCAGTAGTTGTGGGAGTAACAGAAAAAACAATCCGGGAACATTTTCAGATCCGGGCGGCACTGGAGAGCGAAGCCTGCGTTCTCTGCTGCAAGAATAAAATCGATCTCAAGAGAATTGACCAGATTCTCAAAGTTTCCAGAGAAGCGATCGAGGATGGCGATTACGAAAGCTATGCCAGCCTGAACCAGACGCTTCATATGGAACTGTGGCTTGCAGCCGGAAACGACAAACTTGAAAATATGTTATCAGAGTTATGGAACGGACTTTCCAGAGGAATGAAGATGAATGAAGAGGAATATGTCCGCAAATCACTCAAAGAACATGAGGAGATCATCGAATATATCCGAAGTGGAAATGAAGTAGAGTGTTATCTCAAAATGCATGCACATATCGATGAAAGCTGTAAAACCTTCCTTCTTCAATACGCGTAAATAGTAAAAGTGCACAAAAATAAAACACTGATTTTTCGCAAAACGTCGAAATTGTTAAATCTTATTGACAGTGGAGGCGTTTTTGTTTATTCTCATATTGTATACAAAATAAAATGTAAAAAATAAATAATAAAAAGTAAAGGAGAGGTAAAATGAGTAACAGAAACATTATTGTGAACACTTCCGAACCGAAGCCAGGAATCCTTGGCAGAGGAGATCTGTTTGCAATCGCGGTAGGAATGGTAATTGGGTCAGGTATGGTAACGCTGATCGGACCGGCGATGGCATATACAGGATATTCTGTATGGTTGGCTTATTTAACAGCGATCGTCATGGGATTTTTTATGGTATTCCCGTACATTATTCTGGGTGGAACCATGCGAGTGGCAGGAGGTCCTTATTCTATTGTGACCAATCTTTCCGGTGTCAGTGCCGGTGGTCTGGTAGCTTACACGAAATTGGTAACACCGATTCTGAATAGTTCTTTCGCACTGGCTCTGGGGCTGTATGTCAACAATCTTCTGCCAAACATTACAGTCAAAGCGATTGCGATTGCAGGCGTGATCATATTGTTTGTGCTGAATCTGCTTGGAATGGATATTTTTGCAAAAGTCAGTAAAGTATTGTCAACAATCCTTCTGATCACAATGGTGTTATATGTTATCTTTGGACTTACCCAGATCAGACAGCCGATCTTTGATTTTTCTGGTGAAAAAATGTTTACCGGTGGATTCAAAGGATTTATGCTCGCAGCACTGCTTCTGATCAACTCCGCCAATGGTTATTACAACATTCTCTGGTATGGAAAAGATGCAAAAAAAGCGACCAAAGATGTTCCATTCGCAGCAATGTCCTGTGTGCCATGTCTTTTGGTTATTTATGTAGGACTGGCAATGGTAACAGGAGGCGTTCTTCCACATGATGAGGTGGCTGGTGTAGAGACGATTCTTCCGGCAGCACAGGCAATCCTGCCGTCCGTAGTCTACAAGATTTTTATGATCGGTGGACCGATTATGGCAATCATCACAACACTGAACGGAGTATTCAATGATGTCAGATATCCAATCGCACAGGCTGCAAAGGATGGCTGGCTTCCAAAAGGAATCCTGAAGGAAAATCGTTTTGGTGCACCATTTCTGATCTATACATACACATTGATCGTAGTACTGCTTCCGATCATTTTTGATATGAGTATTGTAACGATCACAAATATTTTCCAGGTGATCACATTTTTTATGAACGTAACAGTTGTATATGCAATCTCACGTCTTCCGCAGAAATATCCGGATGCCTGGAGCAAAAATAAATTCCATCTTAAAAAAGGTGGTCTCTATGCTTTTTGCACGATTAGTATTATCATATATACAGTGATTTTTGTGAAAGGAATCTTCAGCATCAAACTTGCATACGCAGTTTCCGCAGTTATCGTGATGGCAGCATTGATTCTGATTGGAATTTATCTTACAAATAAGGGCGGTATCCGTATTGAAACATCTATCTGGCAGCCGTCTGAGGAGGAGAAAAATGACTGATACATTTACAAGAACTGAACTTAATCCAATAAAACTGGCAGAAATGCTGGAAGAACTTGAGAATACAGTTGAATTGCACAGTATATCTGTTCGCTACAAAGGCGAGACTGTTCTGGAAGGAGCCTGGGCACCTTTCTCACTGAATGATCCGCAGATGATGCATTCCCTGTCAAAGATCGGAACCAGTATCTGTGTTGGTTTTGCTGTGGACGAAGGAAAACTTCATCTGGAAGACCATCTTCTGGACTATGTGAGAGAAGAGTTACCGGCGACATATGATGAAGCACTGGAAGATATTACAATTTATGATCTGCTGACCATGCAGGCAGGATCAAAGGAATGCTGCAACAATGTATGGTTTTCCAGGATTGAGAAAGACTGGGAGACAAACTGGCTGAAACAGCCAAAGATCCGTGAAGATATCGGAAAGGTTTTTCATTATGATTCTGGATGTAGTTATACACTTTCGAGAATCGTATCCAAGGTTATGGGAGAAAACTGTCTGTCTATCATGCAGAAGAGAGTTTTTGACAAAATGGGGCTCGGCAGGATCAACTGGCTGACAAGTCCGGAAGGACACAATACCGGAGGATGGGGAATGTATCTGACTGCGCCGCAGATTTCCGCACTGGCACAGCTTCTACTTCAGAAAGGAAACTGGAAAGGCGAGCAGCTTGTACCATCCTGGTGGATAGAAGAAATGGGAAAACCGAGAGTAGAAATTCCGGGAGATGAAAAGAAAGCACTGACACATTATGCTTATCACATAAAAGCAGGAAAAGAAATCTTTGCGGCCGAGGGAGCATTTGGTCAGTATCTGATCTGTTTCCGTGATCTTCCGATGGCAATTGGAATCACAGCAGGTGCGAGAGAATATCTTGCCGCAGATATCTGTCTGAAATATATAAAGGAAGCAGTTTCTGAACCATGCAAAGAGGAACAGCTGGAAGCAGCAGAGAAAGCACTTCGGACCAAGATAAACAGCCTGTCACTTGTACAGCCGGAAGGTGCATTTCGAACTGCCAGACAGGAGGCTGCAAGATTATTTGACCGCAAGATTCTTTTTACAGAAAATCCACGAAAGATCGAGAGCGCAGTGCTCACGAAAGAGGGATATAGAATTAAGATTGAAGCTGTGATCGACGGCGAACAGAAAGTGCTTTATGCTGGCTACAAAGCATGGAAATGTAATGATCTTTACCCGTCTGATTTTACAAAAAGATATCACAGCGTGGCTTATGCAATGGATGCAGAAGCACTGTATCTGTCCGTAGGACTTATAAATACTTCCTATAAAGAAGAATATTGTCTGTGGGTAAATTCAGAAGACAAAGTTATTGCAACCTGGCGTCCAAACGTAACTTATCTCCCGGAAGAACCGGATATGGTCTGGAAATTTACCGGAACCTTCGAATAAAAAATTAAAATACAGATCCGCAGAAATTGTGGGTCTGTATTTTTTTCACAAATCATAGAATCCAGCACGGCTTTGTGGTAAGATAAAACAAAAAGCAAGAAAGGACTGCACCAAAATGGGAAATTATCTGAATCCGGATAACAGTAAATTTCAGAGAGCTGTAAATTCTGATATTTATGTGGATAAAACAGGGTTGATAAAATATACAAATCGTGTGATAAATACCATGCAGGCATATGTCTGTGTCAGTAGACCGAGACGTTTCGGGAAATCTATGGCGGCAGATACGCTGACTGCGTATTACAGCAGAGGCTGTGATTCCAGAGAGTTATTTGCAGGTCTGGAAATTGCGGAAGACAAAAATTTTACCAGATATCTGAATAAATATGATACAATTTTTCTTAACGTGCAGGAATTTTTAAGCCGAAGCTCTAATGTGCAGGAACTGCTTACCAGAATAAAACAGAGAGTGATCCGAGAACTTGCAAGACTGTATCCGGATGTGGAGTTGTTTGATCCGGAAGATCTGGCAGAGACCATGCAGGATATTTATGCAGAAAGTAAATGCCCATTTATTCTTATTATAGATGAATGGGATTGCATTTTTCGAGAATTTAAGAATGACAAAGAAGCACAGGAGAAATATCTGGATTTTTTGCGTGATTTGATCAAAGACAAAAGTTATATCCATCTTGCATATATGACGGGGATTCTTCCTATCAAAAAATATGGCACACACAGTGCGCTGAATATGTTTGATGAATTTTCTATGATAGACCCGGGACCATTGGCTTCTTATGTTGGTTTTACAGAAGCGGAAGTAAAAAAACTCTGTGAAGAGTATCATATGGAACTTAGTGAGATCAGAAACTGGTATGATGGATATTCTTTTGAGGAAGTTTCTTCTGTATACAGCCCCAAATCTGTAGTCAGCTGTATGAGGCTTGGAAAGCTGGGAAATTACTGGAACCAGACAGAAACGTTTGAGGCTTTGCAGATTTATATTGATATGAACTTTGAAGGACTGAGAGACGATATCCTGAGCATGCTTGCCGGAGAGGAAGTTCCGGTAAATACTGGAAGTTTTACAAATGATATGACAACTTTCCGTACCGAAGACGATGTTTTGACCTTGTTGATCCACCTTGGATATTTGGGGTATCATTATTCTGCAAGATCTGTGTTTATTCCTAATGATGAAATCCGGGCAGAATATGTGAATGCAGTATCCGTATCAGATTGGGGAGAAGTATCGAAAGCACTCAAAAATTCTGCAGATACCCTGCAGGCAATCTGGCAGGGACGTGAAAAACAGGTCGCGGAGGGGATTCGGCAGGCACACTTTGAGACTTCGCATATTCAGTACAATGATGAAAATGCATTAAGTTATACGATTTCGCTTGCACTTTATGCCGCGCGGAATTTTTATACAGTTCATCGGGAACTCTCTGGTGGAAAGGGCTTTGCAGATCTGATTTTTATTCCAAGAAAGCGATTTGCAGATAAACCGGCGTTGGTAGTAGAATTGAAATGGAACAAAGATGCAGTCGGTGCTATCGCACAGATCAAGGAAAGAGAATATTGTCAGAGCCTTGAAGAATATCATGGAAATTTGTTGCTTGTCGGAGTTAATTATGATAAAAAAACACAGGAACATAGCTGTAAAATAGAAGAGTACAGGAAGTAGATATCTTATCAGAAATTGTGGGGTGACGGCGATGGATGCGGCTACAATGGTAGCAATCAATAATCTGAATATGCTGACGGTGATGTCAGCAATGCAGCAGACACAGAATTTTATTACAATCATTGATAGTGAAAAGGAGTATGAGGATATGAGCGGTTCGATGTTAGATCAGTATGTAGGACGGGATTGTGTAGTAAGTCTTTTTAACGAAGTTGGTGCGATCAAGGGCAGATTCGTCGAGGCAGATGCCCAGTGGGTCAAAGTAGAAACACCAAAGAAAGGCACACAGCTTATCAACCGGAATATGATCCGGAATATTACGTTTGATAAATGAAATTAATTCCAAAGTGTCAAAATATCAACTTCAAAGTGTCAAAATGACACTTTGAAGTTATTTATCAGACCATGTACAGGAGCAAAAATGAAAAACATAATCGAAATCAACGACATCACCGCGCCAGAATTAGACGTATACGCGCGGACATCGGAGGTGCAGCTTCTGCGGTATTATGAGCCGGAGCCGGGGCTGTTTATTGCGGAGAGTCCGAAGGTGATCGAGCGGGCATTAAATGCAGGGTATGAGCCGCTTTCTTTTTTGGTTGAGCATAAAGACCTGGAGGGCGAGGCGAAGCAGATCCTGGAGCGATATCCGGAAATTCCGGTCTATACAGCAGAATATGATGTCCTTGTGGGAATGACCGGCTACGCACTGGCACGCGGCATGCTCTGTGCCATGAAACGCCGTCGTCTTCCGTCTGTAGAAGAAATCTGCCAGAACACCAGCCGCATCGCAATCCTGGAAAATGTCGTGAATCCGACAAATATCGGAGCCATTTTCCGCAGCGCAGCGGCACTTCATATGGATGCGGTCCTTCTGACCAGCGGGTGCAGTGACCCGCTCTATCGAAGAGCCGCCCGCGTAAGCATGGGAACGGTATTCCAGATTCCGTGGACTTATTTTGACAAAAAATCCTCATGGCCGGAAGATGGAATGAAATCGATCCAGAACCTTGGCTTCAAAACCGTGGCAATGGCACTTCGCGACGATTCTTTCAGCATCGATGCTCCGAAGCTCCTCGCGGAAGAAAAACTTGCCATCGTTCTCGGCACAGAAGGAGACGGTCTGGCATCTCAGACCATTGCAGACTGTGACTACACAGTAAAGATCCCAATGTCACACGGCGTCGATTCCCTGAATGTAGCAGCCGCAAGTGCCGTAGCATTCTGGGAACTCGGCAGGAAACGCTGAATATAAAAAGTTCTTGAAAAGTCTATTGTCTTTTCGAGAACTTTTTACTATAATGCAGAGGACAGTCTGTGAAATGGAGAAAAATTATGCTAAAAAAATTTACAAAATATGTTTTCCAAAGTGTAGCAAGTATGATGGGGCAATCCGTGTATATTCTTGCAGACACTTTTTTTATATCGGTCAGCTCAGGAGCAAATGGACTGGCAGTCCTCAACCTGATCCTGCCGGTTTTTGGGATCATGTTCGCGATAGGATCGATGATCGGGATCGGTTCTGCGACGAGATACGGGATCCGCAGAGCCAAAGGCGAAGAGGCGGATCATTATTTTACACAGTCGATCAGCTGGGCGGTACTTTTCAGCATTCCATTTATGCTGATCGGAATTTTCTTCCCGGATAAATTTCTGGCACTTCTTGGGGCAGATGCAGAGCTGATCGCACTTGGCAAAACTTATCTGCGGATCGTTCTTGTTTTTGCACCGTTTTTTATGTGCAATTATTCCGTTACCGCATTTGCACGAAACGATTATGCAACCTCAACCGTAATGGCAGGTTCCCTTGCAGGCAGTGTCTTTAATATCGTGTTTGATTACATTTTTATTTTCCCGGCAGGGCTTGGATTTTCCGGTGCGGCACTGGCAACTGCCTTTTGTCCGTGTGTCACGATGCTGGTATGTTCCACGCATTATTTCAGCAAAAAATGTAACATCGGTTTCAAATGGAAAAAACTGTCCGTGCGGCATCTGATCTCCTGTTGTCAGCTTGGCGTGTCCGCGTTTGTGGGCGAAATTTCCTCCGCAGTGATCACGTTCATATTTAATATGCTGATCCTTGGACTTACCGGAAGCACCGGAGTTGCTGCATATGGAGTGGTAGCAAACCTCTCACTTGTGGGAATGGCGATCATGAACGGTATGGCGCAGGGCGCACAGCCTCTGATCAGCGAAAGCTTCGGCAAAGGTGCAGCTGACGATGTAAAAAAACTTCTCCGCTGGGCTCTGACCTGCGCAGCAGCAATAGAAATTGTCATGGTCGCACTGGTCTGGATCTTTACAGATCCGTTTATTGCAGTATTCAACAGTGAAAACAACCAGCTTCTTCTGGAATATGCACACACAGGTCTTCGGTTATACTTCCTGGGATTTTTGTTCGCAGGGATCAATATCATGCTCGTTGCGTATTTTTCCGCAACAGCAAACCCACGTCCGGCGATCATCGGTTCTCTGCTCCGAGGCGCGATCGCAATCGGAATCTGTGCGATCGTACTTTCCAGGATCCTGGGAATGAATGGTGTGTGGCTGTCCTTCCTGGCATCTGAAATGATCACTTTTGCAGTCATTCTGATTTTGTCGAAGTACAAGGAAAGCAGGAAGACAGATGAATACGCTTGAGATCCTGCTTCAGCAGATCGGCCTGTTTGTGATCTACATTCTGGCAGGTATGATCCTGGTAAAAACAAAAGTACTGAACAGTGAAACTCTTGATCCGATCTCAAGATTTGTGATCAAGATGGCACTGCCGATGATGATCTTTGTCAATATCATAGACGGTGTGGAGCGGGATACACTTTTTCATTCCTTATCTATTCTGGTGATCGCAGCAGTGTTTTATATCTGCACGTTCATCATAAGTCTGGGAATGACAAAAATATTTCATCTGGGAGGCAATCAAGCGGGAATCTACCAGTCGATGTTTCTATTTGGAAATGTCGGTTTCATGGGAATCCCGATCATCACGAGTATTTTTCCACAGAATGGAATCCTCTATGTTTCAGTATTTACCGTGATCGACCAGTTCATGTTGTGGACAATGGGAGTAAAACTGACCACTCCATGTGGAAAAGGGAAGTTTGATCCGCGGAAACTGGTCAATCCGGCAACGGTGGCGATCTTTGCGGCACTTTTTCTCGTAGTGACAGGGATTAAGATCCCGCAGCTTCTGGATACAGGATTGCAGAAGATAGGCGCGACAGCATCTCCACTTGCCATGATCTATGTGGGAGGTGTCTTTGCCTGCATCGATATCCGCAGATATATAAAAGAACTTGCCCTCTACGGAATCGTACTGGTCAAGATGCTTCTGATCCCGGTCATCATGTACGGGATTTTGAATCTGTTTCCGATTTCAGATGAGATCCATCTGACAATGGCTCTGATCGCAGGAATGCCGGCGATGACTTCTGTAGTTATGATGGCAAACAGCGCTGGCTCAGATGGAGACTATGCACTGGGCGGTGTGTTCGTGACGACGATATGCAGCATTGTGACACTGCCGTTTATCTGCTGGCTTTTGCAGTACATATTATAAAAAAAGAAGAAAATCAAACTCTGCCGAAATGGTTCTGGTAAGAGATTGATCTTCTTCTTTTTTTATTTGCGGGATATTACAGGTGAACAGTAATCTCAGATCACATTTGCAAGTCCCTTCTCAAGTGCAGTTATCTTATCATAAATGGCATCTGCGAGTGCAGCATGTCCGGCTTCATCCATATGTTCACGGTCAGTAGTGCTTGGAGAAGCAAAATCAGCGGCATTCAAAAAAGCAGCATGATTCTGGAGTGCAACTTTACGGTATTCATTTGCGAGATTTCTGGAAACGACCTCAGATCTCTCATCGAATTCCGGGTCAAAATCCGCTTCTCCGACACCATGACCAAGATGGATCGGAGAGACGACAAGCAGATCAAAGTGCTGAGATGCATTGAGCCGTGCTTTACGGATCACCTGATCCAGACCTCTGGCGATCACACTGGCGGATGCACCATAGCGGGTCTTGCAGTCGTTCGTTCCGAGCATGATGATCACGAGATCGAGAGGATTGTGCATTTCCACAGTGACACCGATCATATCCAGCCCCCGGCGGCTCTCGCGGAGCTCATCCTGAAAGACAGTAGTCCTGCCGCAAAGTCCTTCCTCTATAATATGATATTCTGGACCAAGCTTCTTCTGAAGAAGAGCAGTCCATCTTGTATTTTCATCAAAGCGTCCGGTCTTATCCGGCTTGTATCCCCAGGTATTAGAATCGCCAAAGCATAAGATATTCATGAGATCACACTCCTTAATCAAACAAAAACCATATAAACATACTAAATAAATATGTTATATATAATAAACGCTTTTTCAGGAAATGTCAATGTACTTTCCGTCAATATTTTATTTTCTCACCGCATTATCATAGAAACGGAAGTGATCCGGGCGGTGGCGGGACTGGGTGTATTCGAACATTACGCCGTCACTGTTATACGTCTGGCTGCTGACGACAGCAACACAGTTGTAGTCCCGGATATTCAGGTCGAGATATTTTTCATCGATCTCTGTCACTTTTTCGACGGTCATGATCCTTTTGCTGTTGACGATCGTCATGTGCAGCGTTTCTTCCAGATATTTATAGATGGAATGCTCTGCGATCTCTTTTGTCAGTCCAGGTACAGCTTCTTTGAGAAAATAGTTGTGGTTGATGATCAGCGGAACATCGTCGAGATAATGGATTCGCTGAATATAATAAACTTCGGCATTTTCCGGAAAGCCGGTGAGAGCTGCCTGCTTCTTGGTCATATGCAGTTCTGTGAACAGAGCGACATGTGTGTGTGCCTCCTGACCATTTCGTGCGGCAGATTCTGTAAAAGTCTCAATTTCCCCAATCGTAAAGGCTGTCTGTTCGGATGGCTGATAAATATTTCGGACACCCTTTCCCTGCATGGTCTGTACATAGCCGTCACTGACCAGAAGTGCAACTGCACGGCGAAGAGTGTTTCTGGAACAATTGTAAACCTGGATCAGAGTATTTTCCGGGGGAAGAAGCTCCTGGTAGGCAAAGGTGTTATTTTCTATTTTCAGTTTGAGATCTTTGCACCATTGATCCCGGCGATCATCACAGGTGGTCTGATCCTGGGATTTCGAAACTGTATCGACAGTATGTACCTTTTTGAAAACGGCACCAAGACACTGTGTGATATCAGCCAGTTCTGGGCAGGACTTGACAGTTTTCTGTGGCTGATCGGTGAGGCAATCTTCCATATGCTGCCAGTAGGCATCTGCTGGTCCGTTACCAAGAAGATGGGAACGACACAGATGCTCGGAATCGTTCTTGGTCTGACACTGGTTTCCGGACAGCTCCTGAACGCATATGCAGTAGCAGGAACCGCGGCAGCAGATATTCCGAAGTGGGATTTCGGCTTTGTCAAGGTCAATATGATCGGTTATCAGGCACAGGTACTGCCGGCAATCCTGGCAGCATTCGTACTGGTATATCTGGAGAAATTTTTCCGGAAGATCACACCGCAGGTAATATCCATGGTAGTTGTCCCATTCTGCAGTCTGGTACTTGCAGTTATGGCAGCACATTTTGTAGTAGGACCGATCGGCTGGAAGATCGGATCAGCGATCTCCGCAATCGTCTGTGTGGCAACAAATACAACAGCAAATGCAGTTGGTGTCGGCGGAATCCCGGGAATCCTTTCTATTCAGCCGAAATATATGGGAAGTTTTGCAGTCTGCATGCTGATCGCATTTGCAGTACCGCTGGCACTTACTTTTATCGTAGGAAAGAAGAAACTTTCTCCGGCAGATATGGGACAGGGAACAGAAGGACAGAATACAGCGGATAGCGATAATACAGAAAAAGTCACAGAAGCAGCAGAACTGAAAGCATTCCTTACAGGAAAAGTGATCTCCTTAAAAGAAGTAGGCGACGGCGTATTTTCTGAAGGTGTGATGGGCGATGGCCTTGCGATCATCCCGGAGAACGACACTCTGTACGCACCAGCAGACGCAGAAGTTTCCATGATCATGGAGGAATCAGGACATGCCTGCGGTCTGACACTGGCAAATGGAATGGAAGTCCTGCTTCATGTGGGAATTGACACTGTAGATATGAAGGGAGACGGATTCAAGTATCTCGTATCCCAGGATCAGAAAGTAAAAGCAGGAACACCGCTGATCCGTTTTGACAGAGACAAGATCAAAGCAGCAGGACATCCGGACGTGACTGTCTGCATCATTACAGAAGAGGGAAATGCAAAGAATATTCAGTTCAAAACAGGCATTCAGGCAGAAGCAAACAAGACAGAAATAGCATCATTTGAGTGAGAAGGGAGCATAACATGCTGGAATTAGGAAACAAAGTAGTATATCAGGTTTATCCGAAATCTTTTAAGGATTCTAATGGTGATGGTCACGGCGACCTTCGCGGGATCATCCAGAAATTAGATTATCTGAAAGGTCTTGGCATTGATTATCTGTGGATCACACCGGTCTTTGTCTCCCCGATGAACGACAATGGCTATGATGTTGCTGACTATTACAGAATCAATCCGAAATTTGGCACCATGGAAGATATGGATGACCTGATCGCCGGATGCAATGAGCGTGGCATCGGACTGATGATGGACATGGTATTCAATCACACATCTACAGATCATGAGTGGTTTCAGAGAGCTCTTGCGGGAGAGCGGGAATATCAGGATTACTATATTTTCAGAGAAGGAACGCCGGATCAGGTTCCAACGAACTGGCAGTCCAAATTTGGCGGGGCTGCCTGGGAATATGTTCCGTCTCTTGGCCAATGGTATCTGCATCTTTATGATGTCAGTCAGGCAGACCTGAACTGGGAAAACCCGAGAGTACGCGAGGAATTAAAAAAAGTCATCCGTTTCTGGAAGAGCAAAGGTGTCAAAGGTTTCCGTTTCGATGTTGTAAATGTGATCTCCAAACCGGAGGTTTTTGAGGATGATCTTCAGGGAGATGGAAGAAGATTTTATACAGATGGTCCTCATGTCCATGAATACATCAAAGAACTGACAGAGGACACAGAGATCGCGGACATGATCACAGTTGGTGAAATGTCATCTACTTCTCTGGATAACTGCATCCGCTATTCCAATCCGAAAGAAAAAGAACTCTCCATGTGCTTCAATTTCCATCATCTCAAGGTGGACTACAAAAACGGTGACAAATGGTCACTCATGGAGCCGGACCGCATGGCACTCAAGAAACTGTTCGAGGAATGGCAGGAGGGCATGCAGGAAGCAAATGGATGGAATTCCCTGTTCTGGTGCAACCATGACCAGCCACGTGTCGTATCCAGATTTGGAGATGAAAAAAACTATTGGAAAGAGTCAGCCAAAATGCTCGCTGCATCTGTTCATATGATGCGCGGAACTCCTTATATCTATCAGGGAGAAGAACTTGGAATGACAAATGCTCATTACAGCGATATTTCCCAGTATCGTGATGTGGAAAGTCTGAACTATTATGAGATCCTTCTATCAGAAGGAAAGTCAAAGGAGGAAGCACTGGAAATCCTTGCAGCAAAATCCAGAGACAACAGCAGAACTCCAATGCAGTGGTCAGCAGATGTAAATGCAGGTTTCTCAGAAGCGGAACCATGGATTTCTGTAATTGATAATTATAAAGAAATCAATGCGGAAAAAGAAATGCAGGATCCGGATTCTATTTACTCTTTCTATAAGAAACTGGTCGAACTCCGCAAAGAGAAAGCAGTGCTCTCTGAGGGAACGATTGAATTTTTTGAGAGAGAAAATGCAGATGTGCTTGCATATAAGAGAAATTACAAAGAGGAAGAACTGGTCGTATTCAACAACCTGACCGGTGGAAAAATCGTACTCCAGACGAAACCAGAGTGGAAAACTTACCATAAACTTCTGGGAAATTATGAAAAAGAGTATGAGATCGAGAATGGCGGCGAGATCATACTGGAACCGTATGAGACCCTTGTACTGGAAAAATAAAAGGAGTGCCTCCACAATATAAAATATAAAAAAGAACAGCCCTGCTTCATGTGTGACAGCGTGAAGCAGGGCTGTTCTGCACAGTGCAGATGTTTTATTATTTCATCAGAAAACCAGGATACCGAGGTGCTCCAGAAGGATCTTGAGCCCAAGGAGAACAAGGATCAGGCCGCCGATAAACTCAGCTTTGCTCTTGTATCTGCTTCCGAAGAAGTTTCCAACAACAACTCCGGCGATGGAGATGACCATGGTTGTGATACCGATGATGGTGATCGCTTCTACGATCGGAGTTGCGAGGAAAGCAAATGTGATTCCGACAGCGAGTGCGTCAATACTGGTTGCGACAGCAAGAACAAGCATATTTTTGTGGTCGGTTGGTGCGTCCATGACATCGACAACTTCCTCTTCGTTCCATTCCCGGACTGCTTCGATCATCATTTTGCCGCCGATGAAGCCAAGCAGGATGAATGCGATCCAGTGGTCAATGCTTGTGATATATTTCTGGAACTGGCTGCCGAGAAGCCAGCCGACAAACGGCATCAATGCCTGAAATCCGCCGAAGTAAAGCCCGATGATGAGTGCCTGTTTCTTGTTCAGCTTTCTCATACCGAGCCCCTTACAGACAGAAACTGCAAAAGCATCCATAGAAAGCCCCACACCTAACAAAAATAGCTCAATAACGAGTGCCATAACAAAATCTCCTTTTCCTTTTTTCTTAAGAAAGTATCTGAACACGCAAAAAGACTCACGTATGCAGCAAAACAGTACAGACGTACAAAAGCGCGGTATGTATTGTTTTGCTGCATACATGAGTCTCATTCATTAAGATTTGCCAGGTACAAAATACCAGTATGTTGACAAATCACACGTTCTTCGTGCAAATTACTCCCTCACGTAGTTTGCTTAAAATCAGATTGTTCCTACTATAACAAATGCACGGTGTGTTGTCAATAAATTTTTTCAATAAAAAAGAAGCAATTGCATAAAGTATGGCATGTGGTTATACTGTTTATGAATAAAGTTAAATAAAACTAACTTAAAATATAAATAAGGAGGCATTAAGTGATGGATATGAATGCGTTTTACGGGATACTGATCCCGTTCATAGGTACCTCGGCGGGAGCCGCCTGCGTCTTTTTTATGAAAAAAGATCTCAACGCCTATGTGCAGCGGTGTCTAACCGGTTTTGCAGCAGGGGTGATGGTAGCGGCTTCGATATGGAGCCTTTTAATCCCGGCGATCGATCAGTCAGTGGAAATGGGAAAATTTTCATTTGTTCCGGCACTGATCGGTTTCTGGATAGGGGTACTTTTTCTGCTGATGCTGGATCACATCGTGCCGCATCTGCATCAGCACAGTGACCAGGCAGAGGAACCAAAAAGCTGTCAGCAGAGGACGACCATGCTGGTGCTTGCGGTCACGCTTCACAATATCCCGGAAGGAATGGCGGTGGGCGTAGTCTATGCCGGATATCTGACAGGGAAAGCGCAGATCACCATGATGGGAGCGCTGGCACTTTCTCTTGGAATTGCGATCCAGAACTTCCCGGAAGGTGCGATCATCTCCATGCCGCTTCGCTCTGAAGGAATGGGAAAAACAAAAGCTTTTGTCGGCGGTGTGTTATCAGGAATCGTGGAGCCGATCGGAGCAGTGCTGACAATTCTTGCAGCCGGGCTGATCGTTCCGGCACTGCCGTATCTTCTGAGCTTTGCGGCAGGAGCCATGCTCTATGTTGTTGTCGAGGAACTGATCCCTGAAATGTCTGTGGGAGAGCATTCGAATATCGGAACGATCTTCTTTGCGGTAGGATTTTCACTGATGATGGTTCTGGATGTGGCATTGGGATGAGCGTAGAATGGAATCACTGATGGTTTTTCTTTTTGACATGCGGGCAATAAAAAAGCTGCCACAGAGGGCAGCTTGCAGGTGTGTTTTGTTGTCTTATCTGAAGGAAATGGACGGTACTGAATTGACAGCAGTGTGAGATTTTTTTACAGTACCGCGATAGATATAGAAGATACCGCCGAAGAATCCGAAGATCAATCCCGCATATCCACCGGTGCAAAGAACAACTGTTGCTTTGACAAGCACAGCCGCCTGGAGGAACGGACAGATCAGAGCACCAGCAAGAAGTCCGATCACTGTCCATCCAAGCACCAGAACAGGGAGAAAAACGGATGCGGTAGTATGTTTCTTTGTATTTTTTTTGATATGATTCCATAAAGACTTATACATTATAATCCCTCATTTCTTAATGAAAGCAGTTGTTTTTTTGATTTGTCTTTATTATAGAGTGCGATTGTAAAATACAAATGCAGAGTAATGCAAAATCTATGTAAAATTATGGGTTTTGATCAAATCAGGTAAGCAGTGAAGCAGGCCTCGAATATTCGCTTGCTGCAAAAGGCATCGGGCGAGATGCTTGCTTTATTTTCTGATGCCGGGATTGATTGTTATATGTTAGTTTATCAGCATCGGATATAAGAGAAGATAGATTTTTCGATGCAGAAATCCAGGATAACCATTGTTTCTCTGAGCGTATATGATCAACTATTCGCAGAGAATTGATAATCTATTAAATCTCGCTGTGGATGTTATAACACAGAAACGGGTGAAGCAGGAAATGGAAATCAATGTATTGGAAAACAGGCAAGTTATTTAGCGAAATGTCAATGATACAGTACACTAGAATATACTGGAAAAAGAGGAGCATATAATAAAGTAAATGTGCTATCTGAAATGAGATCTTTATGCCGGATCAGAAAATAGATAATCTTCTTAATCTTGCAATGGAGGCAACGCCACAGGAACGGGCAAAATCGGAAAATTTGAATGTTGGATATGATTCCACCGCAAAACTATGGGACGTGATCGTGAAATACAGCGGACCGGAAAGTGGCCTTGGCGGTGATGGGATTCAGGTAGTTCCGCTGCTTGGAGGTTATGCAATAGTGACTTTGCCGGAAACAGAGATTGATGCGTACTCCGACAGACAGCAGGTGGAGTTTATAGAAAAGCCCAAGCGACTTTATTTTGAGACGCTTCAGGCGAGAGAGGCGAGCTGCATCCTGCCGGTACAGGCTGGTGCAAACGGATTGACCGGCGAAGGGATTCTGGTTGGCGTTGTGGATTTCGGAGTGGACTATTTTCATTCGGATTTCAGAAATGAGGATGGCAGCAGCCGGATCCTGCGATTATGGGATCAGAGTCTGGATGGAAAGCCACCAAGAGGTTATGTGACAGGAACTGAATATACGAAAGAAGAAATAGATAAGGCGCTTGCACTTGGAGAAACTGAGGGCAGGCGCCTTGTTGTATTGCATATCGAGGAGGCACCAGTGGCGCGTCCGCTGATTCCATCCAGAGATTTCAGTGGACATGGAACGGCAGTTCTTGGAATCGCGGCGGGAAATGGGAGAGCATCAGGCGGAGTAAATCGCGGCGTGGCCTATAAAAGTGATCTGCTCGTTGTAAAAATGGGAAATGCACGGGAAAATTCTTTTCCACGGACAACGGAACTGATGGAGGGGATTGATTATCTGATCCGGCAGGCGGTGAAGATGGGAAGACCGATTGCTATAAATATCAGCTTTGGGAATAACTACGGTTCACATCAAGGGGATTCTTTGCTGGAAACATATCTCAGCAACGCAGCGAATGTGGGACGTTCCGTCATCTGTGTAGGAAGCGGGAATAATGGAAATGACCGGATCCATACGGCGGGACAGCTTCGACAGGGACAGACAGAAACTGTGGAAATGAGTATTGGGACTTATGAGACAACTTTGAATCTGCAGTTATGGAAAGCCTATGCAGATGAGATCGAGATTTCCATAGAAACGCCATCCGGCGAAAGACTGCCAACACTTTCGGAAAAAATCGGCACACAGAGATACCGTGCAGGGGAAACAGATTTATTGATTTACTACGGAAAGCCGGGACCTTTTCAGGTAACGCAGGAGATTTATTTTGATTTTATCCCTGTAGAGACATACCTCACCAGTGGAATCTGGAAGATTCATCTGCATGGTAGACGAATCCGGGAGGGTAATTATAACCTGTGGCTTCCGGGTGGAAATGTCCTGAACCCAGTGACCGGATTTTACCGTCCGATCGCTGCAGAAACACTCACGATCCCATCCACTGCAGCCAAAGTGATCACCGTAGGAGCCTATGACTCCAGACTAAACGCCTACGCCGATTTCTCCGGCCGCGGCGGATCGAATCTCTCATTCCCCAAACCGGATCTCGTCGCCCCCGGCGTAAACATCACCGCCCCCACTCCCGGCGGTGCCTATACCACTGTCACCGGAACTTCTTTCTCCACTCCCTTCGTCACCGGCTCCGCCGCCCTCCTGATGGAATGGGGCATCATACAACGAAACGACCCATTCCTCTGGGGCGAGAAAGTCAAAGCCTACTTAAGACGAGGCGCGCAGCCCCTGCCCGGATTTAATGAGTATCCGAATGAAGCAGTGGGGTGGGGAAAACTGTGTGTGGCAGAGAGTATAATCTAATAAAACGAAACAGCAGGTTGCTTTTTCCCTGCCCTCTTTTCTGTTATGATTAAGGCACCAATAATGGAGGTGTATGCAATGGAAACAAGAAAAGTTATTTTAGAACTTCGCACAAAAAGAGGCTTATCCCAGGACGAACTGGCCGAGAAGGTTATGGTCACGAGGCAGGCGGTATCTCGGTGGGAAAATGGTGAGACAGTTCCAAACACAGAAACTCTCAAACTTTTATCCAAGGAATTTGATGTTTCGATCAACACACTGCTTGGTGAGCCAAGAAAGCTTATCTGCCAGTGCTGCGGAATGCCGCTTGAAGATGATTCGATCATAGGCCGTGACAGCGATGGCAGCCTGAATGAAGATTACTGCAAATGGTGTTACGCTGACGGTACCTATACCTACAGTGACATGGATGAACTGATCAATGTCTGTGTCAGAAATATGGTAGACGAAAATTTCCCGGAAGAACAGGCGCGCTCATATATGAAGGAACTGCTTCCGAAACTGGATTACTGGAAACGATATGAAGAACTCAGTGACAACGGACAGTTCGAAGCATTCAAGAAACAACTGATTCAAGAAATTAACGATCTCCACATAGAAGGCATGCCAAAAGTTGAAAAATTAAATGCGCTTGTCGGAAAGTATGTAAACCTCGAATATCCACTGCCAAATGGCAAAACTGTAAAGTTCCTGGACGACCAGGCAACCTATCTGGGAAATCAGCTTGAATGCGAATTCGGTGGAGACAGATGTTTCGGAGTTCTGGCAAGTATGGATTTTATCATAATCTGCACATACGATGCCAAAGGGACTTCTCCTGAACTGATCCTCTATAAGAAAAGGTAAAGCTGTTGCAGACCGAAGAAAAGCCATGAAGTACCCAATTGTTCTACTGATAGCATAAGGTTATGAATAGAAAAAGTCTAAGTTATCACTTCTGATAAAAAAATAACAATAATGATAAAAAAATAACAGATAAATTTCTGGTGAAAAAGCCTTGTTTCATAAAAAAAGCCATTCTTTTTGATAAAAATATACAATAATAGCTGGATAAAATGAATGATTTGTGCTACATTTATATAGACAGTAATTATAGAACCAAATTATCGAAATTTTATTGTTTTTTTCTTAACAGCGCAGAGGGGGAAAGAAAGGATAAAAAAGATAAGTATGCAGGTTCAAATATTTTATAAGGAAGGTGAGCAATTGGAAAACTATACTAAGTACAAGCTGAAAAGCAGTGATGAACTTACATCAGTGCTGAACGGCAGGGACAACCTGTTTGTGATTGCCTGCAACAAGTGTTTCAAAGAATTTGAAACCGTTGACGAACCAGATTGCGGAGAGTTCCTGGAATTTGCTGCGGAGCAGGGAAAAACCGTCACAGGCAGTGCAAAATTTGATTTCTTATGCAATAAGATGCACACAGAAAGAAAATTACAGGATCTGATTCCAGAAGGTACAGAGAATGTAGTAGTAATTTCCTGTGGTCTTGGTATTCAGACTGTTGCGGATCTGGCTGGCAAGCCGGTCATTGCCGCAAGCAATACCCTTAACTACAGAGGCCATCATGGCATGGCACTTACGAAGAAGAGCTGTGATGCATGTGCACAGTGTTATCTGAACGTTACCGGAGGTGTCTGTCCTATCGTCGACTGTTCCAAGAGTCTTGTAAATGGACAGTGCGGCGGAGCAAAGAACGGAAAATGCGAAGTGGATCCGAACAAGGACTGTGCATGGGAAAAGATCTACCAGAGACTGGCAAAACAGGGACGTCTGGAAGAATTCCTCAATCAGCCGGTACAGGTTCGTGATTTCTCCAAAGTTAATTTCAAGGTTATCAATGATTATGTCAAATCTATCAGAGATAACAGACTGAACGGATACTATGGCGGTGTTCATCCATCAGAACACAAGGAATTCAGTGAGCATGTCGATCTGAAGAGATTCCCGGATCCGAAGACCGTTGTGATCTCCATGTCACAGCATCTGGGAGCTCCGGCTAACCCGATTGTTCAGGTAGGCGACACAGTAAAAGTCGGCCAGAAGATCGCTGAAGCAGCCGGATTTATCAGTGCGCCGGTACATTCCAGCGTAAGCGGAACTGTAGTAGCTGTTGAACCTCGTATGCATGGTACAAGAGGCAGTGAAGTGATGGCAGTTGTCATCGAATCAGACGGAAAGAATACTCTGCACGAATCCGTACAGCCTCATAAACCTTTAGATGAACTTACACCAGATGAGATCATTGAGATTGTAAAAGAAGCAGGAATCGTTGGTATGGGTGGAGCAGGTTTTCCGACCTGTGTCAAACTGAAACCAGCCAAACCAGTTGATACCATTCTCCTCAATGGATGCGAATGTGAGCCATATTTAACAGCAGACCACAAGGTTCTCCTTGAGTTTGCAGATGACATTATTTTTGGCCTGAAAGCAATCCTCAAGACAACAGGTGCCGAGAAGGGTATCATTGTCATCGAGGATAACAAGCAGGATGCCATCGAATTAATGCAGGAAAAAGTTGCCGACATCGGAAACATGGAAGTTTTTGTTGCAAGAACCAAATACCCACAGGGTGCTGAAAAAACTCTCATCAAGCGCGTTATGGGCAGAAAGGTTCCGAGCGGCGGTCTCCCGGCAGATGTTGGCGTTATCGTAGATAATATCAGTACCGTAAAGGCAATCTCTGATGCAATCCAGAAAGGTATGCCGCTGATTGAGCGTGTTACAACAATCACAGGCGAGAAAATCAAGAATCCTGGCAACTTTATCATCAAGATCGGTACAAGCGTAAGAGATCTGATCGATTATTGTGGTGGATTTACAGATGATGACGTACTGGTCAAGATGGGCGGACCAATGATGGGATTCCCTCTGAATACACTGGATGTACCAATGATGAAGGGATCCAACGGTATCATCGCTATTGATACAGATGAGACAAAAGAGCAGCCATGTATCAAATGTGGACGCTGCGTAGACGTATGTCCGATGGAACTTTCTCCTCTGTATTTCGTAAAATATGCCAAAGAAGAGAACTGGCAGGGCATGAAAGACATGAGCGTTATGGATTGTGTTGAATGTAGATGCTGTCAGTACATCTGTTCTTCAAAGATTCCGATCATTAACAGTATCAAAGCCGGAAAAAATGCAGTAAGGGGGATGAAGTGATATGTTGATTACCCAGTTAAAAGCAAAAGAAACGATCACATCACTGGCAGCCGGAAAAAAGGTTTTTATCATTAACTGCCACGGATGTAAAGAAGTTCGTTTTCCGGAAAAAGAAGCTGTTGAACTTCAGAAGGAACTTGCCGCTGAAGGAAATGTAACAGGGATCATGACAACTGATTATATCTGTAATCCGGAAAATATGGAATTACGTCTTAAGAAACATATGAGCAAGATCCAGGAAGCAGATCTGGTTATGGTATTCTCCTGCGGTGTTGGTGTGCAGACCGTTGCGGAATATCTGGATGACAAGATGGTCTGTGCAGCCTGTGATACATACCCGGTACCTGGTTTCCAGGGTGTGACACCATTAGAGTACAAATGTGACCAGTGTGGTGAATGCTACCTGAATCTGACAGGTGGAATCTGCCCGATCACAGCATGTTCCAAGAGTCTTGTCAACGGCCAGTGCGGCGGTTCCAAGAACGGAAAATGCGAAGTAGACAGTGAGATGGAATGTGGATGGGAACGCATCTACAGACGCCTGAAAGAGATCGGACGCCTTGACGCACTGAAATGTCCGACACAGATTCATAATTTTGCGACAGATGATGAAGTAAAATAATCAGAAGCCTGATAAATTATAATTTATAATGATTGGAGCAATGTACAATGAAAATGAAAGAATTATTCGACCGTGGTGAATTTGTAGTTTCAGCAGAAGTAGGACCGCCGAAAGGAATCCATGTAGATGAACTGGTAGAGGAAGCCAAAACATATCTCAAAGGTGTTCATGCAGTTAACGTAACAGATAACCAGTCTTCTGTTATGCGTCTTGGCTCTCTTGCAATGTGTAAAGTACTTAAGGATGCAGGAATGGACCCTATCTTCCAGCTTGCATGTCGTGACAGAAACCGTATCGCTCTGGAGTCTGATCTCTTAAGCGCTGCAATGTTCGGTATTGAGAACATTCTCTGCCTGACAGGCGACCATACAAAGATGGGCGATCATCCGCAGGCAAAACCAGTATTCGACCTTGACTCTGTATCTCTTCTTCACACAGTGAAGCTCCTGGAGTCTGGTGTAGACCTTGGTGGAAATGAACTGGTTGGTGAGCCGCCGAAGTTCTCCAAGGGTGCAGTTGTATCTCCGTGCAGCGATTCTGTTGACGCACAGCTTGCCAAGATGGAAAGAAAAGTTGCAGCAGGTGCAGATTACTTCCAGACACAGGCTGTATTTGAGCCGGAGAAATTCATCAAATTCATGGAAAAAGCAAAACAGTTCGGCAAACCGGTACAGGTTGGTATCATCATTCCGAAGTCTGTTGGAATGGTAAGATTCATGAACAATAACGTTGCCGGCATTCATGTTCCGGATGAAATGATCGAAGAACTGAAAGCAGACAAAGAAAAGACAAAAGCAGGTATCACAGGTGTTGAGATCGCTGCACGTATCATCAAAGAGTGCAAGCCATACTGTCAGGGTGTACATATCATGGCACTTGGCTGGGAATCCAAGATCCCGGATCTGCTGAAACTGGCTGAGATCTAAAAATAAATCTATGATCTGAGTAATTACAGATTATTACAGACTATCATAAAAGCTATCTGAATTTCGGGTGCAGACTCTGCATCCGAAGCAGATAGCTTTTTTTATGAACAAAAATAAGAAGAAAAACTTCAATATAATGCGAAAATATGCTATATTTTTAAGATAAGAGACAGAGAGATAAAGGAGAAATACAATGGGAATCGTAGTAATCGGAGATGTTTTCATTGATATCAAGGGATATTCCACATCCCCTTATATTCCGCAGGGAAGAAATGCAGGCACGATCCTGCAGATCCATGGCGGTGTAGGTCGAAATGTAGTTGAAGATATCGCAAATGTGGAACTGGAGCCGACATTTGTCGGACTGGTCGATAATGATGCAATGGGCGAAGATGTGATCCAGAAACTGAAACGCCACAAAGTCGATACCCGGTATATGAGAAAAGTAAAGGATGGAATGGGAACCTGGCTTGCTGTCTTTGATCATGAGGGAGATGTTGTGGGATCTATTTCCAAAAGACCGGATCACGCACCGATCGAGAGGATCCTGGATGAGCAGGGAGATGAGATCTTCAGGGATGCAGACAGCATTGTGATCGAGATCGATCTTGATAAAGAAATTGTCAAAAAAACCTTCTCCTACGCAGAGAAATATAATAAGAAAGTTTATGCGATCGTATCTAATATGAGCATTGCGATCGAACGAAGAGATTTTATCAGAAGAACGGCGTGCTTTGTCTGCAATCAGCAGGAGGCGGGGATCCTCTTTTCTGAGGATTATGAAAATGTAACACCGGAAGAGATGGCGGATATCCTGGAAGAGCGCATCCGTTCTGCAAAAATTCCGCAGATGGTTGTGACGATGGGCGGCAAAGGTGCTGTTTATGCGGATCAGAACGGCAACAAAGGTATTTATCCGGCGCTTAAAGTAGATGTTGTGGATACGACCGGGGCAGGAGATTCCTTCTTCGCAGGTGTCTGCATGGGACTTACTTACGGAAAAACATTGCGCGAAGCCTGTGGGATCGGTACCAGACTTGCATCAACTGTTATCTGTACATCAGAAAACATCTGCCCAAGATTCATGCCAGAAGAATTTGGACTGGAGAGGTAATGGAAATGAAGAAAGAAAGTATTATTATCGGAATCGCCGGAGGATCCGGCTCGGGCAAATCTACTTTTACGAACAGGATCAAGGCCCGTTTTGGAGACAAAGTAGTGGTGATCTATCATGATAATTACTACCGGAGACAGGATGGGATCCCGTTCGAAAAACGTGTCAAAGTAAATTATGACCATCCGGATTCACTGGAGACAGACCTTCTGGTGGAGCATCTGAAACAGTTAAAAGCAGGCAAAGCGATCGAGTGCCCTGTTTACGATTACAGTCAGCACAATCGTTCTGACAAAGTGCTTACGATCGAACCGAGACCGGTCATTCTGGTGGAGGGGATCCTGCTTCTGGCAGATCCGAGGATCCGTGATCTTCTTGATATCAAAGTATATGTAGAGGCTGACGCAGATGAGAGAATCCTGCGTCGTATTTCCAGAGATGTGGAAGAACGCGGAAGAGATCTGAATGGGATCATCGAACAGTATCTGACGACTGTGAAGCCGATGCACTACCTTTATGTGGAGCCGACAAGAGCAAAAGCAGATATTGTGATCAACAGTGGAAAGAATGATGTTGCATTTGATCTGTTCGTGTCAAAGATCGAGCAGCTTTTGCGGGATATGCAAAATTAAATCATGGTGTGTTTTGTCTGCGGTTTTTGGTCAGTGCGACTGAAAACCGCAGATAGTATGTGGAGAGAAAATGGGCGATAAAGTAGATTCTGAAAACAATAAAGAAGTAGTTCTTGCAGAGTACAGCTACAAAACATTACATAAACTGATCAAATCCGGTGAGTACCGATGGTTCCGTTCAACAGGACGTATGACGCGCAAAAAGTGGGGAAGAGCAGGCATCTTCTATGGAATGCTCATGGACATTGACGAGAAGAAGAAAACAGATGCAAAGCTGTTATGGCGTGATACCCTGGCAGATATTATGACGCAGAATCTTGACAGTGTTTATATCATACTGGATAAACATAACAGGGAATCTTTGTATGTAAGTCTGAGCATCGAGAAGATCTTTGGAATCAGGAAAGATATTCCGCATCCGCTTCTTGCTGTACAGGAACTGGAACAGCCGGAGTCGGATGATTTTTCGATCGAAGAGGTTAAGCAGCTTCCGGAAGGACAGTCGCAGATCAAGGATTCCTGGATTATACCAGTAGGAGAGACGAAGGCAAAGATGTTTCAGAAGACACTTTACCATGTTGTGTGTGGCAGAGAAGATCTTCTGATCTTTGAATTTGCGGATCATACGCATGAGCAGGAGATTCGCAAAAATATTGAGGATGCGCTGGAGATCGCGAAGAGTGCCAATGCTGCCAAGAGCAGTTTCCTGTCGAATATGAGCCATGACATCCGAACCCCGATGGATCTGGCAGTGCTCAAAAAGACTATAAAAAAATTTTTGGAAAAATAAAATAAAAAAATTTATTTTTTTTAAAACCTGGAGGCATTTTGAATCGTCTATAGAGTAGAAAGGAGATGATTCAGATGTCGGACAGGAATATTGGAAGAATGATAAGAGATGCTGCTGACAGCATTCCCATACCGTGGGAGCAGTTGTGGGCAGTGTTTCAGAAGATTCTTCAAAGAACATTAAACGAAAAAGAAAAGTTACCAGACAAAAACACATAATTTTTGAATAACAGGGAGGAAAAGAGATGTTCTGTCCAAATTGCGGTATAGAAATAAAGAATCCGGAAACGTTTTGTCCGAATTGTGGAACCAGACTGGGAAAGGGGGAATGGGAAGTACCAGTCAATGTACAAAATGAACTTCCACAGACAGTGCCTGTAAAGCACAAAAAATCTGCATTTCCAAAGATTGCACTGGCAGTTGTGCCGATAGCTGCTGTAGCTGCCGTGGCGGGATTTTTTGTGTATAAGCAGAGTAAGGTGATCGACCTGAATGACTATTATACACTGAAAGTCACCGGATATAACGGCAATGGAACTGTTGAGCTGGTATTTGATTCAGAGAAATTTGAGGATAAATACAAAGATAAGTTGTCCATGAATGAAAAAAAGGCACGAAAATGGGTAGAAAAGTACGGTGATGATGATTATGTAGAAGAGAGTATAGATTCTTTGAAATCATATGAGCCGGCAGAAAGTATGTGTGATACTCTGGAGCAGGATTTTTATGAAATCTCTCCGGAGACAGGGCTGAGTAATGGAGATACGGTAACCTTCAAAGCTAATGAAGATGCACAGGAAGGTCTGGAAATGGTATATGACTGCAAGATAAAAAACATATCCGATTATGAGGTAGAAGGACTCAAAGATGTGGAAGAGTATGATCCATTTGCTGATTTTTCAGTGACATTCAAAGGAACGAACGGTTCAGGTACTGCCGAGATCACAAAACCGAAAGATGAACTGGGACAGGAACTGGAGTATTCCGTAGAAAATAATGGCAGCTTATCTAACGGTGATACCGTAGAGATTGATGTTCAGAATGCAGAGGATGATTTCGTAGAAAAATATTCCAAAGTACTGACAGGCAGAGAACACAGTGTTGAAGTAAGCGGTCTGGCAGAACCAACTCCAACACCAGTACCGACAGAGGCTCCGTTAGAGGGACCAGCACTGCGCAGTGATTTTTATAAAGATGGACAGATCACAGGAACAGATCCGAATTATATCATTCCGGACAGTCTGGATCGGGTTTTATCATACGAGGATATTTCTCATCTAAACGCAAAGGGATTAAGTTTTGCACGAAATGAGATGATGGCACGTATGGGACGTGGATTCAAAAACCAGGATCTGGCAAATTATTTTAATTCTATGCCATGGTACCAGGTGACCGTATCCCCCGACGCATTTGACAGTCAGGCACTTCCGTCAATCGTTGAGGCAAATGCCGCACTGATGAAATCAGAAGAGCTGAGACTCAATGGCGGACAGTTATATATCAAGTAGACGGGGCAATGACGTATGAGGAGAAAATAACGTGAGATGTGAAAAGTGTGGAAAAGAGAATCAGGAAAATACAAATTTCTGCAGGTATTGTGGAAATCCATTGCAGAAAAACCTGAATGTTCTGGTTCAGAGAGCTAAGCAGAATGACCAGAGTGCTCTGACAGAAATTTACAGATACAGTTCTCCTGCTGTGTACAGAACGATAAAAGTTCTTATCAAAGATGATGACACTGCAAATGATATTTTGCAGGATACATATATCAAGGCGTTTGCCAGACTGGATCAGCTGCAGCATCCGGATAAACTGGTGCCGTGGCTCAAAATGATCGCAAATAATACGGCGAAAGACTGGCTGAAAAAGTCAAAACCGATGTTTTTTTCTGATATATCTTCGGGAGAAACATCCGGTGAACTTCCATTTGAGGAGCGGATAGAATATCAAAATGTACAGCTGAACCCTGAGGTGGAAGTTGACGCGAAGGAAGTAAGACGTCTGGTCATGGAAATTCTGGATCAGCTGCCAGAAGATCAGCGAATGGTCATTGGTATGTTTTATTACGAGGAACTGTCAGTAAAGGATATCGCAGTGATACTGGGAGTAAGTGAGAATACTGTAAAAAGCCGCCTGGTCTATGGTCGTAAAAAGATTAAAGAACAGGTTCTGGATCTGGAAAAACGTGGAACAAAACTCTACACAGTTGCACCATTTGTATTCTTCCTGTATCTGCTTCGAAGAATGCAGAGTGCACCGACAGATGGCACAGAAATGGCGACATTGCAGAGAGTTATGGAGTCAGGAGGATATTCTGCTTCGCAGCATAAAGTTTCGGTGGGTTCCGGGACAGCAGGAAATCAGACTGTTCCAGATCCAGCGGCTGCGTCAGGCAAAGGTGCTGCATCGGCATCAAAAGCTGTTGCTGGTACAGCGGCGAAAACAGCGGCAAAACATGCAGGTGTAAAGATCGCAGCGATCATACTTGCCGGAGCAGCAGGTGTGGGCGGAGTTACTTATGGACTTGTAAGAAATGCAGATAAACTGCCATTTGAATTACCTTTTGCGGAAAAACATATGACAGTCGTGCATGAAGATTCGGCTTCGTCGGATGCCGGGGAGAAGTCTGATGCAGAAGAAACAGCAGGGGCGACAACTGCACCGGAATTAAGAGAAGATAAAGATACTCAGAGGTCACAGGAAGAGCAGAGTGTAGGGAATGAGGAGCCAGTAGAGGCAGAAAACAGCCCGGAAGCAGAGACACCGAAGATGGAGTCCGGTTACTACTTAACCGTACTGAATCCAAATTCCAATCTTAAACAAAGAGTAACAGCGGTGGAGCATGATGATACTTCGATTACTTTCTACGGAAGTTTCTACAGAACAGATGAACTGCCGTTTTCATCTGCAGTAGGTACCGATTTTTTCGAAGATGGAAAATGGACATTCCAGCTTACACCGGAAACGCAGTACTATTATGCAGAAATAGACGGAAATTATCCTGCTTCAAAAGAAGATGCTGTGGCAACCTGTGAGAGGTTGAACGGTCTGGCAGTAACTCTTAAAGTAACAGATGGAAAGATAGACACGATGACGTTTTCATCATAATGTGATCAGAATTTTTGTTTCAGAGAAATACTGAACAGGGAGGAAAAAAATATGTATTGTACAAAATGTGGAAGAAAACTGGAAGAAGGAGAAGTCTGCACCTGTACACAGAATACGCAGACACCACATATGCGTCCGGAGCATATGCAGAAAAGACCATCTTTTGATGGCTTTTCAGAAAAAAACATAAAAGATGCTGAGTGGGCAAAGGAAAAAGGAACACAGGCAGCCGGTGCTGCAAAGGACATTTTTAAGCAGATGATTCAGATCATAAAGAAGCCCGTATCCAAAACAGAAGAAATGGCATTAAATAATTCCAGATCAGAAGGACTCAGACTGATCATTACAAAAGCTGTCTTATTTGTTATCATTGTATGCATTATGATAGCCAAACTGAACAAACAACTGGGTGGCTGGGTAGAAATCCCATATATGAGTCTGGTATTTCTCACACTGGTTATGACACTTGGAATAGACTGGATAGAGGCACTTCTGCTCAAGGCAGTCACAGGACTGTTTAAAGGTGTTTCTACTTCAAATGCAATGTATACTGTAGTTGGAACACGTACGGTATATGAAGTAATGACCCTTATCGTTACAGCAGTACTCTGGATCTGCTCTGAATCTATCGCAATGTTTGTCGGCGGTGCATTACTGCTGCTTACTGTTTACGTTGAAGCCGCTTCATACAGAGCAGCAGTTGATATGAATGAAGATAAAAAAGTATTTGCATTTTTCATTGCAAAATTATGTATGTTCATTGTTGCTGTTATTTTGATTTTATTGATCGGCAAAGATATGATAAGCAGTCTGAGCGATCTTTCTTATTATCTTAACTATTAAATTAAAAAAAGTGCTTTCCCTGAAGAGGGAAGGCGCTTTTTTTATGGGATTTTTTAAGAAAATAAAAAAATAAAAAATTTTTTAAAAAAATTAAAACCTGCCGTGGAACTCAGTCGTCTATATAGTAGAAAGGGGGAAATGGCATGTTGAAAACAGGAGGATAGTCCAAAACACAGACCTATGAGAAACAGAAAATCAAAAAATCAGACAAAAACCAGGAGGAAATAAGTATGAAAGAACAAAGAAGATTTAATGTAATATTGAAAATTATGGCAGTGATTATTTCTTTGAGTATTGTAATAGGATGTGCATCTACGGAATCCGTACAGGCCGCTACGAAGAAATCATCAGGAAGCACATATTATGTAACCTTGCTCAATCACCAGAATGGTGGACGGAGTGCTAACGGAAGATATTGGATGCCGGGAACAAAAGCCGTTAGATATGATAAAAACTCAATTACATTTTACGGCTCATTTTCAAAAGCAAATAAATTTCCGATTACTTATTCAAAAAAGAACTTCTTAAAATATGGAAAGAGAACTTTTAAGCTGACTTCCGCAACAAAATATTATGAGGCGGAAATAGATGGGAACTATCGTATATCAAAGGCGACAGCGTTGAGAACATGTAAGAGATTGAATGGGTTATCTGTCCGCTTAAAAGTAAAAAATGGAAAAATCATTTCAATGACATTTGGTTCATGAGAAACAGAAAATCAAAAAATTAGGAGGGAATCAATATGGATACAAAAGCAGCAGAAAATTATTTAAGAAACACAGAGATGAAATTCAAATTTAAAGCAGGCTCTGCAATGGCAATAGCACTTACTTTGCTGGTTACGATAATACTGGAAGAGATCATAGGAATGCCGGTACATCCATTGGAAGATGTTTATTTTATAGGAGGCATTATTCTGTTGGTAGTGACGGGAGGTATCGTGAAAGCATTAAAGATAGCCGCAGGAGTTTTTACATGGGGATATCTGCTTACACCATTATTACTGTTTGATATTGCAATAGCAATAACCGCTGGTGGATTTGTACTTATCATGCAGATTTTGTTTCCGTTTATTCCAATTGCACTGGATACACTTGGATTATATAAAGAACGGCAGAATGCAAAGATGTATTTGTAAAAAGATATTATGAAAAAAGATCTTTATTAAAAATATACCAACAAAAGGAGAAAATGATCATGGTGAAAGAAAAATTAGAAAAAATGGTAAAAGTAATGTTTACAGGATTGACTATGGCATTGTGTGTGACAGCATTTACTCCGACAGCACATGTGGAGGCGGCTATGCTGGAGGAGAGTGAGTCGAATGATACTCCTGCGACAGCGAATTCATTGCCATTAAATACATGGATGCGCGGTGTGTCACAGGTGTCAAGGGATGAAGACTGGTATCAGATTACAATTCCACAAAGTGGTGCTTCTCAGGTTCAACTTATGCAGGGAGAAGATAACCCATATAGTAATGCTGCATGGGAAGTAAATTTATTTGACATTAACAGACACCAGTTGGGGAATTTCAGAGGAAGATCAGGAAAGACTTATGTTCTTGGGCTGGCACTTGGAAAGTACTATGTACAGGTAAAACAAGATACCAGATATGGAGAGCAGGATACCTATAAATTGCAGGTAAATCACACAGCATCGGATCTGTGGGAAAATGAAATCTATTATGGCGAGAAAACTCCTGGAAACTCCAATATTGTATACGAAAATAAAGTCTATACAGGAAATTTATACAGTACATCAGATGTTGACTGGTATCGTTTTAAGCTTACAGGAAATAACAAAATTTCTCTAAGATTTGCTATGGATGATTCAGTTGCTAATCCGGGTAAATGGAAAGTACAATTATCAGAATATAGCAGCAGAAAAGTTTTGGGAACTTATTATCTGACAACAAATGAAATACTGACTGTAGATAAATGTTCTGGAGATCTTCTGGTTAAGATATCAAGTGAGTATTCTGCAGCAGGCGATATCTACCATTTACAGCTCCAGAAATCCGCAATAAAACCAGCGGCAACACCAAAGCCAACACAGAAACCGGCAGCAGTCGTAAAACCAGGCACTACCAGGATCACTTCAATCAAAGCCGGAAAATGCAAAGCCGCAATCTACTGGAAAAAAGCAAGTAATGCAACAGGCTACTATGTATACCGTGCCACAAGCCCACGCGGAAAATACACAAGAATAGCAACAGTAAACGGAAAAACCAGCTACCTGGATAAGAAATCTCTGAAAAGCAAACGAAACTATTATTACAAGATCGTATCCATCAGAAAATCCGGCTCCAAGGTGCTGGTATCCAAAGCTTCCGCTTATAAGGGTGTGAAGATTAAATAATTCGAATTAAAAAATCGGGCCCAAGCTTAAGTGCTTGGGCCGGTTTGGTTAATCTAGAATGTAAAAAATAGATATCTTTATGTGTTAAGAAATATGATTGTATGGTATAATCCGATTTTTTACATTTGATAAATATGCGTTGCGCTATCTATTTTTTTTGTCAAAGAACAAATATTTCTCATTTTTGATATTGGGACAATCTGTTTGGATGTGCAAAAGCCAAAAATTTCGTGTAATGCATCTGTGAGTTCAGTCCTGGTGTAGATGGGCTGATACCCTTTTCCTTCATACTTTACAAAATCCATCTCCTGCAGTGTTGACAGGATTTGATCTATGGTATATTTATTGTCAAGTTTCTGCTCAAGGTAATGGTAAACAATCAAAGCGATAAAGCAGGTAATGAAGTGGGCAAGGATTCTGTCTTTTCGTTTTACGTACACAGGTCTTGCCTCAAAATCTGTTTTCATAATGCGGAAACATTCTTCTATCTGCCAGCGCCTTTTGTTTACTTTGATGATTGTTTTCGGTTCATCTTCCCGATTTGTGCAGACAGCATAAAAACCGTCATATTTTTCCTCTTAGTCAATCCACTTCTGATCGATGTAGCTGACAGCTTTTTTTGCAACTTCCCCATCCTGGGTAGCGTGGTCTGTTGCAATAAGATGTTTTGGATCATTTTTTCGGCCCGTTCAATCTGTCCGTTCCTGATGCTGCGTAAATAATCCCGATATTTAATAGAGTAGGAGACAACCAGCTGCTGTTCAAGTTCAATGACCTTTGTCTTTCCGTCTTCATGGATCTCAGTCTTTTCTTTTATCCATCTGCTTTTAAAGAAAATCTTTTCTTTATCGTCGTTATCGTCCAGTTCCCGGATATCGTATTCAGTCATGGAGGAACTGCCAGATAAATACCATCCGGTTGGTTCCAGTGCCCATTTCTTCAAATGGGATTTTAACTTTTTGATTGACTGTGTAGTGATGAAGGAGCGGTTTCCGTCTTTTTTGTCATAAGTGTTAAAGTACCGGCTTGTGGCAGAAGAAAGACCAGAATCCGTACAGACAACTACCTTGACAATCAGCGATTCACGTAAACTGTTTTCTGGGCATAATAGGAAATAGAGTATTTAGTTTTTGACCAACCAAGTCTCATGAAAATCACCTCTTATCAATTACACCACAACATAGCGCAACGCGTAAAGATAAAATTTAATTTTGACAAAAAAATAAAGCCAGTAAAGGCTTTGCGAGGTGTTGGAGGAGAAAAGACTGTCAAACCTCCTACCTCTTCAGGTAGTGAGATGAATTGTGGATCTGAGCATAAATGCTCAAAAGAATCTGGTACATAAAAAACGCTTGTTCTGGTAGCAGGTTTGTATTATACTAGAACAGAGAGAACAAAATGATCAAAAGAAATGATTGAAATTATTTATCAGTAAATTTTTTCATGAACCATCCGCAGGATTTCCACAATTCAAATCAAAGAAGTCATCAAGAAAATCTTATACAACAAACGTAGTGAACGGAAATATCTTTCTGGAAGGAAAATATTTGAAACTGCCTAAGATGACGGCTATCAGGATAAAGCTTTACCGTCCGATATCAGAAAAATTTCTGGGGATTGATTTTGCCATGCATGGGATGTGTGTGTTTTCTACCGGTGGAAGAGCCGGATATCCGATGTTCTACCGGAATACAGAGAAAAAGCTTGCACAGGAACAGCGGAAACTGTCCAGATGCCAAAACTGGATGAGAGGATAACGAAAATGGGACTTATTAATATAATTTCAGATAGAAAAAATGTAACTACTAAGCGAGCCAGGAGAAAGTATCAGGCAGCAGAGAATATTTGAACTTTTTATAAGATAAAGGGGGAAATCATGATGAAGAAAAAATTTATTAAGTTATCTGCAATACTGTCGGTTGTCTTTCTTGGAGTGCTGGAGATGGGATGGCGCTTTTTTAACATGGTGGTCTGCTGCAAAAGAGGAGAGCAGAAAAAGGAAAGAAAGAAATGGTTTGAGCTGTCTCATATCAGGGAGAATCATCCCCAGAACGGTTATGCCAGAGAATACAATGAGAGTAAGGCATGGTGTTTTGAGCAGAAAATGCAGGACTGTTATATCAAAAGTATTGACGGACTAAAGCTGCATGCATTATATCTGTCGGCAGAAGATGCAAAACGGATCGTCATATTAAGCCATGGATATCGTGGCAGCCGGTTTGGCACCTTGTCGTTTATGGCAAAATATCTGCATGAGCATCAGTGTGATGTCCTGTTTATGGAACATCGCTGCTGCGGTGACAGCGAGGGAAAATATATCACCTTTGGAGCAAAGGAACAATGGGATGTGCAGCAATGGGCAGTCTATGTATCTGAACGAAATAAAGAGAAGCTTCCGATTTATCTGTACGGACAGTCTATGGGTGCTGCTGCTGTACTGATGGCATCAGGACATACACTCCCGGCAGAGGTAAAAGGCCTGATTGCGGACTGTGGTTTTCAGTCTATGGAAGGACAGATGCGTGATATGGCAGCCAACTGGTTCCACCTGCATCATATTCCACTGCTGCTGATGGAACTGGACTGGTTCTGCTCTCTTGTGGCAGGATTTCATATGAAGGATGCAGACACTGCAGAAGCCATGAAAAAAAATACAAGACCGGTTCTTTTTTTCCATGGAGAGAAGGACACCTATGTGTATCCGAATAACTCTTTTCAGAATTACATGCTCTGCAGGGCAGAAAAGGAACTGGTGATCATACCGGGAGCACGGCATCTGTGCAGTGCCTATGCAGATCCGGAACTGTATAGGCACAAGATGATGGAATTTTTTGAGAAGTACGATTAAATGGACATAAAGAATCCTGACCGGGATTTATCAGACATAGTACATAACAGGAGAGATACCTTTGATCTGTTATGTTAAATGCCTGATAAGTCCCGGTCAATTTTTTGTAAAGTGTTCATTAAGTCCCGGGGGTACTGGTATTTCCCGAGAAGGTATGATATTTTTTCACCTGAAGCATACAATAATGTTTTTTCTATCTCGGATAAAGAGGAATACCGGGATAATGGAGGTTATCTATTATATGAGAAATTATTATCCTTTGACGGCAGCTCAGAAAATGCATCACAACTGGATCATGGATTATGGTACACAGCAGGTATCTGGCGTAAGTGTTGTGGCTTCTGTACAGGCAGATCTGGATTTTGGATTACTGAAGAAATGTATTCAGATGGAAATGGAGCGTTCAGATTGTACGAGAGTCCGTTTTACGAAACCGGATAAAGATGGAAATGTAAAACAGTACATTGAAAAACAGGATCCGCGTGATATTGAACTGAAGGATCTGTCAGGAATGGAAAGCCTGGCAAAGGCAGATGAGCTGATGCAGCAGTGGGCGTATGAAACATTTGACGGAGACAATATCCCGATGTGTGAATTTACCATGCTGAAGCTTCCGGAAGGATACAATGGTTTCTTTTTACATATGGATCACAGACTGATCGATTCCTGTGGGCTTGTAGTTATGATAGGAGATCTGTTCCAGTTATATACGCATTACAAATATGGAACAGCCTGTCCGCAGGAACTGGTTGATTTTGAGACGGTTCTGAAAAAAGATCTTGCAAAAGCGGGCAATGAAAAGCGTTTTGCAAAAGATAAAAAATTCTGGGATGACCAGCTGGATACACTGGGTGAGCCGTTATATTCTGATATTCAGGGACCATCTGTATTGGAGGAAGCAAGAAAGCGTCATGGAGATCCGAAACTTCGTGCTTCTGATATTGAGATGAACGAGCTGTTTGTTGCAGTAAAAGATTATCATCTGGAACCGTATGCGACACAGAATCTGATGGATTTTTGTATGAATCATCAGCTTTCCATGACGAATCTGCTTCTGCTTGGCATCCGTACTTATCTGTCAAAAGTAAATAACGGCCAGGAAGATATTACGATCCAGAATTTTATATCCAGACGTTCTACTCATGACGAATGGACTTCCGGGGGAAGCAGAACCATTATGTTTCCGTGCAGAACAGTGATTTCACCGGAGACGGATTTTCTTTCAGCGGCTTATGAAATCCAGAATATGCAGAACCGAATTTATATGCACAGCAATTACGATCCGGCACTTATCGTGGATGAGATGAGAAAGAGATACCATACACCGGAGCATACCAGCTATGAAAGCTGCTATCTGACCTATCAGCCAATGCCGGTAAAGGTGGAAAATGAAATGCTTGGAACTGTTCGACAGCATGCCAAATGGTTTGCAAACGGTGCTGCAACCAAAAAAATGTATCTGACCGTATCTCATACTGAGGATGGCGGCATGAACTTCTCATATCATTATCAGACTGCTCATCTTGAGGAGCATGACATGGAACTGCTTTATTATTATATGATGCGTATTCTGTTCAAGGGGATTGCAGAGCCAGATATGAGCATCGGCGAGATTATGGAACAGGTATAGAAATCAAAAATCAGGAGGAAATGAAATGAATCAGGAAATGGAATTCAAAAATATTGTAGCGCAGTACAGCAAAGTGAAACCGGAAGAAATGACAGGTGAGATGAGATTCCGTGAGGATCTGGGATTTACTTCTCTGGATTTCATGTCTTTTCTGGGTGAACTTGAGGATACCTTTGACATTGAACTTGAGGAAACCGAAGTGACAAAAATTACAACTCTTGAGGAGGCACTTAAGCTTCTTGAGGAGCTTCAGTAAGAACTAAGTTGTGTGTGAACGGAGCGAACAGAATTAACAGAATATCAGTCCACAGAACAGTGAGGGAGGAGAAAGATATGCTGATCAGGGATATATTAGAAGAAAGTGTACAGAAATTTGGCGAAGTCAAGGCAGTAAAATGGCTTAACCGAAAAGAGATTCTGGAGAGAAGTTACAGTGAAATGATGAAAAATGTGATTTCCACCAGAAAAGGACTTCTTGCAGAAGGTTTTGAGGGAAAGCATATTGCATTGATCGGAACCAGCTCTATAGAATGGATCGAAAGCTATCTGGGAATTATTACAGGATGTACTACAGCGGTGCCGCTGGATGCAGCACTCCCGTGTGAAGAACTGATCGATCTGATAAACCGTTCCGATTCCGAAGCACTGTTCTTAAGTCCGAAACACAGACCGTATCTGGAAGCATTTCTTGCAAACTGTCCGAAACTTCAGAAAGTATGGATGCTCCAGGAAGATGTGGAGGATGTACCGGCGGATACATATAGTATCAGCGAACTCAGAAATTCAGGAAAGAATGCCGAAGGAGATGCTTCCTGCCCGGATGCAGAAGATATTGCGACAATTATCTTTACTTCCGGAACGACAGGAAAGAGCAAGGGAGTTATGCTGACACAGAATAATCTGGCTTCCAATGTTGAGGCAGTCAAAATCTCGGCAGAACCCGGAACAGCCATGCTCAGTGTACTTCCGATCCATCATGCATTCTGTCTGGTCATGGACTGGCTGAAGGGCTTTTCTCAGGGAGCGACCCTCTGTATCAATGACTCCCTGCTTCATATGATCAGAAATATGAGCATTTTTAAACCGGATCTCATGCTCATGGTTCCAATGATGATTGAGACGATTTATAAGAGACTGGCGGCTGCTGATCCGTCGATTCCGAAAGCTGTTCTTGCAGAAAAAGTATTTGGTGGAAAACTGCACACGATTTTTACCGGTGGGGCACATCTGGATCCTTACTATATTGACTGTTTTGCAGAGTACGGTATACAGATACTGGAAGGCTACGGTATGTCGGAATGCTCTCCGGTCATCAGCAATAATACACCGGAAAACAATAAGCCGGGTTCCATCGGAAGACCACTTGAGAATGTGGAAATCAGATTTGAGGATGGAGAGATCCTGGTAAAAGGTACAAGTGTCATGAAGGGATATTATCAGATGCCTCGTGAGACAGAGGAAACGCTGAAAGATGGCTGGCTGCATACCGGGGATAAGGGATATATTGATAAAGATGGTTATCTTTTCATTAATGGCCGTGTGAAAAATCTGATCATTCTTTCCAATGGCGAAAATGTATCCCCGGAGGAAATCGAGAACAAGCTTGCATTGAATCCGCTGGTGGGCGAAGTCATTGTAACAGGCGAGGACAATGGTCTTACAGCCCGAATTTATCCGGAACAGGCAGTTGTGGAGGCAAAGGCACTGGATACTGAGATGATCAGGTCACAGCTTCAGGCATTTCTGGATGAATACAACAAAAACCAGCCGACTTACCGTCGCATTACAGGCCTGGTGATCCGAAAAAATCCGTTTATCCGCAATACGACAAAGAAGATCAGGAGACAGGATGTTCTGATCGACGAGCCGCAGGCATAATAAAAACCCGTCTGAGTACTTTCACTCAGACGGGTTTTTATTATGCCTGTATGCGGGGCAGTCAGGACAAAAGAGGCAGCATGCCTGCCAGGAAAATCTGAGTCAGAATTTCTGCAATGACTTCTGGTGCAAGATCAAAATTATCCCGGGTCCATTTGTGAAGCACACCGATCGTGCTGCCGATCGCGCAGGTGATCACGTAAGATATTTCTTCTTTTGTGTGTCTGTCGGGGCTGGCACTGGAGGTGGTAGCGGTGACATAGTGATGAAGCATGGTCAGCATTTTTTCAAACAGATCATTCCCGTGAGGGGTGCTCAGAAGACCGGCAAGGAAGGGATTTTCCATTGTATAGCGACAGATCGTCAGAAAATAGGACTGACAGATATCGCGGTCATTTTCCGGATGAAATTTTTCCATTATAGAAAAAACATCATGGATCGTCTTTTCCTCAACAGCAGATACAAGAGAGGGGATATCCTGATAATGATTATAAAAAGTACTTCTCGCGATACCAGCTGTTTTGGTGATATCGGATACGGTGATCCGGTCAGGAGCTTTTTGCTTTATGAGTTTAAAAAAAGCTCCCAGGATGGCTTCGTCTGCCACAGAATATCTTTCATCAGGAATTGGATTTTGCATAGTCGATTCCCTCCAATATCTCATAAATATAGTGTAACTGTTCAGTACCCTCACAGTTACGGGTCAAAATGCCTTCTGAATAGTTACAATATAGTACAGTATAACACAGATCCGGAAGTATAAGAACAGGAAAATAGCATGTCAGAATGTCTGGTATTAAAGTTGAAAGTGAAAAAATCCATCTTATCCAATGAATATATAAACTTGCAGGCGGGAAAGTTTTATGCTAAAATACTTCAAAAATGAACATTCTAAAAATGAACAATTCAAAAACGGAAGAAAGGAAAAAGGACAAAATGGTAAGTATAGAATATGTACACAAATTGCTGGAATTCTATAACCAGCTGTGCAGTCCGCTGTGTCAGCAGACTGGCATCCCGCAGACTTCGATGGATATACTGATGTTTCTGAAAAATAATCCACAGTACAAAAATGCTGCAGATATTGTAAAGTTTCGTGGAATCAAGGCAAATCTGGTATCTGTCCATGTGGAACGACTGGTGCAGGAAGGATATCTCGAACGCCGGGAGGTGCCGGGAGACCGGAGAAAGACAGAACTGATCTGTACAGAGAAAGCAGCACACGTATGGAAGCAGGGATGTGAAATACAGAGGGTATTTTTCGAAATGTTATTTTCCGGGGTGCCTGAGGAGTCACGAAAAATCTTCGAACGGGTGATGGAACAGACAGAGAAAAATCTGAATATGTATCAAAGGGAGAATAAAAAGAAATGAGTATTTTATTAACAGTTATTGTTACATTTTTTGCCGGTATGGGTGCTGGTCTTGGTACCGGATTCGCCGGTATGAGTGCGGCAGCGGTTATCAGTCCTATGCTGATTACCTTTTTGGGAATGGATCCATACATGGCAGTGGGAATCGCCCTGTCTTCGGATGTACTGGCGAGTGCCGTGTCTGCATATACCTATGGAAAAAACAAGAATCTGGATGTGAAAAATGGTCTGATCATGATGGTTACCGTGCTGTTGTTTACGATATTTGGAAGCTATGTATCAAGCCTGGTACCATCCACAACAATGGGAAACTTCTCTGTTTTTATGACCTTCCTTCTTGGTATTAAATTTATCGTCCGCCCGGTCATGACTACGAAGGAGGCCATGACGCAGATATCTGCAAAAAAACGTGCCATGCAGTCTGTCATCTGTGGTATTTTGATAGGCTTTATCTGTGGTTTTATCGGTGCCGGCGGTGGTATGATGATGCTTCTGATCCTGACATCGGTTCTTGGTTACGAATTGAAGACAGCTGTGGGAACCAGCGTATTTATTATGACCTTCACGGCTTTTACCGGAGCCGTCTCCCATTTCGCCATCGGCGGTACACCAGACTGGTCGGTATGGATTTTGTGTGTAATCTTTACATTTCTTTGGGCCAGAATCGCAGCGGTATTTGCCAACAAAGCAACTCCAAAGACATTGAACCGCGCGACGGGAGTGATCCTGGTGATATTGGGAGTTGTGGTTATGGCATTTTCGATGATAGGATAGAATAACAGTCACAGCAAGAATGCCGAGGCATTCTTGAAAGCAGTCAATAAGCTTTGAGTAACAGATAAAGATTAAAAAAAGGAGAAAATAGTGGATTTAAGCAAAATATCTATAAAAAAAATCAGGGAGCTGATTGTGTTTACGGCATTTCTTGTGGTTGCCCTGTGGAAGTTTGATGTGGTGCTCGGTGTGTTGAAAGCAATATGGGGGATTATATTTCCGTTTATACTTGGTGGAGCAATCGCATTTCTGACGAATGTGCCAATGAGCTTTTTGGAAAAGACAATTTTTAAAAATGTAAAAAAGGAAAATAAGATAGCAGGAAAACTGGCAAGACCAACAAGTCTGCTTCTTACTATTGTATTAATAGTTGGTGTGATCGCATTGGTGATGTTCGGAGTGATTCCGCAGCTTACGCGAACAATGGGAACTTTGATGATGAGCATTTCTGACTTTATTCCGCAGATGCAAAGCTGGATTCGAGAATTTTTCCATAATAACCAGGAAATTATGAAACTGGTAGATCAGATACAGTTTGATCCGGATCAGGCAATCAGGTGGGGAATAAGTCTTCTTGGCAACGGTGCCGGAAATATGATGAATACGACGATGTCAGCTGTGGGTTCCATAGTCAGTGGATTAGCGACTTTTTTTATTGCCTTTTCTTTTGCCTGTTATGTCCTTTTTCAGAAAGAAAAGCTGCACTTACAGATCAGAAAAGTATTTTTCGCATTTCTTCCACAACAAAAAGCAGATGTTTTTCTTAAAGTCTGTTCTCTGACATATCGGACATTTGCAAACTTTCTTACAGGTCAGTGCCTGGAAGCTGTGATTCTCGGATGTATGTTTGTTATCACACTGAGTATTTTGAGGATGCCATATGCACTTTTGATTGGAGTGTTAATTGCATTTACAGCATTGATTCCTATTTTCGGGGCTTTCATCGGATGTGCAGTAGGAGGCTTTTTGATCTTTATGGTAAGCCCGAAGCAGGCAATTTTATTTATAATAGTATTTCTGGTGCTGCAGCAGATTGAAGGAAATCTGATCTATCCGCATGTTGTTGGTGAATCTGTAGGGCTTCCATCAATCTGGGTGCTGGCAGCAGTTACAATCGGTGGAAATCTTATGGGGATTGTAGGCATGCTTGTTTTCATCCCACTGCTGTCGGTATTTTATACTATTTTTCGGGAATACGTGTATCTGCGCTTGAAAAAACAACATATCAAACGGGTAACAACGACAGAAATAGAGAAATATACGGAAGAGGATCATCCAATCCAAGCAGATAATCAGAGAGAGGACTGATTGCCAGGACCGCTGAAGTGAACATTAACAATAAAAGAGTTGCATAGAAGGGATAAAGCAGTTTATTATTGATGTAGACAGATGCGAAATGTATTCTGATCAAGTCAGAAGAATACGGAGGAAAATATGTTCAAGTTAATTCATCATATAGCCATTATTGGAAGTGATTATAAGAAATCGAAGCATTTTTATGTGGATCTTCTCGGATTTGATGTGATCAGGGAGAACTATCGCAGGGAGCGCGATGACTACAAAATTGATCTGGCCTGTGGAGAACAGGAGATAGAACTTTTTATTATTAAAGATGCGCCTGCAAGAGTAAATTATCCGGAAGCTCTTGGCCTCAGGCATCTCGCATTTAAGGTAGATAGTGTAGAAGAAGTGGTAAAAGAATTAAATGCCAGAGGTATTGCCACAGAGCCTGTTCGAATAGATGACTATACAGGTAAAAAGATGACGTTTTTCCAGGATCCGGATGGGCTGCCGCTGGAAATACATGAGTGAATGACAGGGGGCATTGTATTATGAGGGAGTTACTCTATGGGGCAGCATATTACGATGAATATATGCCGTATGACCGGTTGGAGAAAGATGTTGCCATGATGAAAAAAGCCGGGATCAATACGGTTCGGATCGCAGAATCCACATGGAGCACCTGCGAACCGCAGGAAGGAGTTTTTGACTTTTCACATGTGATCCGTGTAATGGATGCGATGGAAGAGGCGGAAATTAACGTAATCATAGGGACTCCGACTTATGCAGTACCGACCTGGATGGTGAAGGCATATCCGGATGTGCGCGGTACGATCAATGGAAGTCTGGGGGCGGAGTTTGAATAACTGCGCGTCGCATTCTCGTTACTTTCAGTGATGAGTTAGGCACGCAAATTTTTTACAAAAAACATAAAAGAGAGTTTTATTGGACTTAAAAAGAGTT
>OLWA01000465.1_pt1 | contig 50653 bp, 52 predicted proteins | sample 1673251 | NCBI WGS metagenome assembly OLWA01 (sample SAMEA3178937, study PRJEB25190) | human gut metagenome | biome: human gut; feature: human-associated habitat; material: faeces | place: Austria | collected 2013 | reverse complement strand
ATTTTATTCCGTGTGTTGTATTCGGACGTTCCGCTGAGTTTGCAGAGAAGTATTTTCGTCAGGGAATGCGGGTTTCTATTTCAGGTCGTATTCAGACAGACAGTTACACGAACAAGGATGGTGTAAAGGTATATACGACAGAAGTAATTGTGGAGGAACAGGAATTTGCAGAGAGCAGAGCTGAAAGTGATGCGAACAGAGCAAACTTCCAGCATCAGGCTGCACCGGTACCGAGTGCGGATGCAGGAGATGACTTTACCAATATCGCGGATGGTATTGATGAAGAATTACCATTCAACTAATAAAGTGTTTTGAAATTAAACTATCAATATGTAATTTTTTCATTCTGAATAAAATGGATCTCAAAATATTTTTGAGATTTACAAAGAAATATATGTAGTATACGATTGCATTTGGAAAGACTGAATGTCATAATAGTCTCAAAATAAAATTGAGACTTGCGGGAGGAATGTATGAAAAAAAATGTCATGTTAGAACTTCACAGAAGTTCTGAAGGAAATGAGAAAACTATTCAGGAGTTAAAATCATTAATGGATCTTATCATGGGCGATATTTCCGTAAGAGATGAACCTGTCATATCAAGAACCCTGGTTAAATTATCGTACGATCCTGATCTGATTATCAGGCGGTTAAACCGCAAGGTAGGAAGACATAAAGCTTATTTACATGAAGGTAATTGGGATATAGATAGTTATGAAAATATAGACGAATATTTCAATGACGACTCTTCACGTTCAACGTGCGTGAAGCTAGAAGATCTTGAACAACGTATACAGAAACGTGGTGCTGCACAGGTTGCCAAAGAATTAGAAGTATCACGTGCAACATTATTCCGAAAGATAAAAAAAGCAAGAGAAAATGGATCGGATATTGTTAAGTAGTCTCAAATTAAAAAAGAGACTCACACTCTAATTATCAATTCTATTGAGAAAACTTGATGATGGAAAAATGTTTACTTGTATAAAATTTTTTCAGGTGCTATTAATAGCACCTAAAAAAACTCCTAAAAAAGAAGAAAAAATTGACTAAGATATATATCGTGGTATATACTAATATTGAGAAAAAGAAAGGGGTGACGTATCATGATGACAGCAAAAGTTTTTGAAAATGGAAGAAGTCAGGCAGTAAGGCTTCCAAAAGAATGCAGATTTGCCACTGATGAGGTAGTTGTAAATAAGATCGGTGACATTGTGTTACTTATGCCAAATACAAATCGTTGGAGTTTTTTTCTCCAAGCGGTAGATCTGTTCTCTGATGATTTTATGGAGACAGGAAGGGATCAGGGAATGGAACAGGAGAGGGAAGAATTATGAGATATATGTTGGATACGAATATCTGTATCTATGCGATTAAGAAAAAGCCGGAGGAAGTGTTCAGGCGATTACAACAACATGATCCATCAGAAGTATGTATTTCAGCAGTCACCTATGCAGAATTAATGCATGGCGTGGAAAAAAGTAAAGCGGTGGAAAAGAATCGCCTTGCTCTCACGTTATTACTGGCCAACATTGAGATTCTGGATTTTGACAGTTTGGCTGCGGAAAGTTATGGAAAGATCCGGGCTGATTTAGAAAAAGCAGGAACACCAATCGGTCCATTGGACATGATGATTGCCGGTCATGCACGGTCATTAGGATATACGGTTGTTACAAATAATACAAAAGAATTTGATCGGGTAAAATCATTGAAAGTTGAAAATTGGGCAAATTAGTTGGAAGGGATGATTCTTCGGAATCGTCCCCTTTTTAAGTTTGGTATCAAAATTAATTTTGATACCATGTGGAAAGCAGATCAGAAGAAAAATTTTCTTTCAAAGGGAAATCTTCCTTTTTCGTGTACCATTCCCACCCTCTTCCGATCCGGAACGGATCTCCCTCTCCCTGCCCCCTCCCAGGGAGAAAAAGAGGAGGAAAGCCTGCGGGCTTTCCTGAATTAAAGAGACCACTCTAACCCGCCTTGCTAAGGTGGGGATTTTTTTCTTCAAAACAGTTCTTTTATACTACCGTTCCTGTTATGCAAATATGAAAAATTTCGTTGTCAAAAATGTGAGGTGCTATTAATAGCACCTTGAATTTTAATAGAAATAAAAGCTGTATTTTAAACGATCAATTTGTAATTTTTCCTGGCAGGAAGGCTGTGAATTACTACAATAAAAAGCAATGAAAAATGATGCAATGCATTTATTGACCCAGTATGAGCGATATGGAGTATTGAAAAGAAAAGATTTCGTTCAGTGCTTTATAGACGAAATGGACATTGACCTGTCATTAGTGAGTCGGTATAATGAGTGGCTTGCGGAGCAGGGAGACGCAGGATGTAAGACAGCCCCGCAGGACTGCCCCCCCTTTTTTTTATGTTTTAAATTGCGGAACTTATAAAACGTATTCTATAAAGTACCACATACCGCCATACTCCACCACTCCCCAGTCAGGCAGTGGGCGTTTCTCTTTCAACATTTCCCTATACGGCTGCTGGGCATCGTCTTCGATGCCCCATTCCTCCATATAGTTCGAGAAATTGTCTCTGAGATCTTCTTCGTCAAATACTACCGAACCAAGAGAAAGATGCTTTTCCGCCTCTTTTCTGGTACAACCATCTTTTACCAATATTTCAATTTCTTTTGCTGTCATGTTCTTATCCTCCTTAAAATTCGAGTTCGTCCAGTTCCTAGACGTATTTCTTTTTTCCGATCCACCATTCATAATCTGGATCGATATCTGCCCTTTGAAGTCTTTCCAATACCTCGTCAAAAGAGACCTCATAAGGCTCTTCAGGATCAATGAAATCGCAAGAACTTAGCTCCTGACAAACCCAGGAATCCCCGTCTTTCCAAAATTTGGAGGTGTATACATACTTACCCCCATTATTGCCAAGGTCCGGATCATAATCGCTCCAGTCCTTAATCGTTATGGTCTCTCCCTCCATCACGTTATACTCTTCTCCGTTCACTGTAATTGCATGGCTCTTCATTTTCTTATCCTCCTTTTTTCGTTCCTTGCAAGTATTATTATAGTCTATTTTCGTATACTTGTCAATAGTCTATTATCGTGTATTTTATTTTCTTTTATACTCCATAATATCGGCTGGCTGACAATTCAACAGCTTGCAGAGGTTGCATATCACTTCGCAAGTGACATTTTCATTTTTCGTCAGCTTGGCTACTGTATTGGAATGTAGCCCGTTATTTTTTAGCCATTGCTTATTAAGTTCTTTCTTTTCTAATACTTCCCATAGCTTGGAAAAGTCTATATATCCATTCTCGCCATAATTAGCCATGTAAAACCCTTCTTTCTATATTTTATTTATATCATATATGATAATAGATTCTATTCATACAGTCAATATCTATTTTTGTGTACTATTTGCACAAGTTGAGCATTGTTCTAAGCGTCTATTTTTGTGTACTTTGTCAATTTACAAATCGTCTATTTTCGTGTATTATAATAACTGTAAACAAGAGGAACACAAAAACAGAGGAGGAAATGAAAATGAAAAAAATCATTGTTTTTTTAGTAAGTGTATTAACGTTTATTCCGTATACAGTAGCGTACCTGTTCAGTATGAAAGATCGGGAGGATATGTTGACTCCTGGTGAATGGCTAGGTCTCTACAAAGAATATAAAGTAGAGGACGAGGACGGGGAAGAGTAAAAACCTGAGACAGTCACAAAAAACAAAAGCCGCCGGACATCCTGCAAGACTACGGCGGCACCAATCAAAAGAAAGGACGCTAAAAGATATGAAAGAGATTTTAAGAAATGCAGAAGACAAGTTAAATAAAAAAGGTTATTGCGTTGCAAATATGCTAGCTCCTTATAATGACAGCTACGAAGTTTACAACGGAGATATGCAAGTCGTAATAGACCATTTATCACTTGCACAGCTTGCAGATCTTGCAGAGCTTTTATAAAAGAAAGGAGTGTTGGTTATGATCATTGGAACATGTGAAAACGGCATGAAGTGTGTATACGACTTGCCGGAAGAGATAAAAACAGCCGAGCAATTAGAAAGGCTTATCCGTGGATATAACGACGGAAGACTTGCAGAAAGTCAACGGGAGGAATTGCATGATCAGCCCAAATTATTAGGGCTTAATGGTCCGATGTTTAACGGATACGGCATTTTAAGATCATCCGGCGAAACGGTCGCTATTATCCGATATGAAAAACCTTAATATTAGCCGAAACGCTCCGACCGTGGAGCGTCCGCAACGATTCGCCCCGTTGTGCTGATGATGGCAGGCGAGAAGGGATGGTAAATATTATGATGTAATTAACCAAGATGCCCACACTGTATTAAAAAACTGTAAAACCATATCCTGTGCAAAAAGATGAGTAACTATGAATTTGTAGCCACACTGGAGCCATTGCGCCGGGTTCGATCCCGGGCGGGTATTAGGCTTGCAAAAGCCGCGTAACAATAATATAATTTTAACAAAACGAATGGAGTGATAGACGTAATGAAAACAGAATTGTATAGATCATTTGAAGGAAAATTAAATATTGAAACCCAATCAGGATATATCATCTATGAAATTTCTGATTATTATGAAATTGAATTTGTTTCTTTAGGGACTGGAGCGACAAGTAAGTTTAGAGTGTCTAAAGATATGCAATTTGATTTTACAGACAAGTGCAAAATCGGAGAACTTGATGTTGGTGTTTGCGATGGCACTATTAAGGGACAGGCGTTTTATAAGGAGAAATGGTATTCGACAGAACTTATTAACAAAATGCAAAAAGAACATCAAGATTACAATTGGAGGAAATATATATAGATGTGTTAAAAAAGCTATTAAGCCGTTGGAGTTCCGCAGGTTTCCCGCCTGCGGATTTTCCGTACTTTTACGCATGTCCGGATCTGGTCCGGCAAGGCTCACGACTACAATTAAACCAGACCACCCGCCCCGGAGGAACGAAGGCAGAGACGAAAAAATATAGCGTATATATAGCCGGATAATTTCCGGCTTTTTCCAGTACAAAATGGACGGGAGCGGATGCCATGCAGATGAAAGTCATAGAAAATCTTTACCAGTCAGTCAAAAGCAAAGCATATGACTGCATATACTGGGATGATGCCCCGGTCACATCTCAATCCGGCGGAGTTGTTGCAGCATATTCCGCACCGGGCAGAGGTTAATATTCTGTAAAAATAAAGCCAGCATCGACTTTCCGGTATTGGCGTTTACTCGTATTCTTTTCGTATCTGTTCCATACGTCTACTTATTGCGTTCCGGACGGATTCCGGCAGATTCTGAAAACGTGGAGCGATTCCAAAGAAGTTGGACATAACCAGGGCGGCAAATGCATTTTCATCTCCTAAATCCTTTCGTTTGCCATAGGCGGAAACCCACTACCTTCAGGTGGTGGGAGGAGCCTTGTGAATCTTTAGCCATTAATCCTGACTTTTAATAGTGATGATTATATCTGTTGTCTATAGTTTACACCTTCAGCTTGATATTCACTAATGAATGTTATATAATATCTTTAGTGAAATATCAATAAAGGGAGTACAAAAAATGGAACAGATGACAGTTACAGCTAAAATACAAATATCTGTATCAGGTACAGACAGAGTGTTATTAGATAATACCATGTCTGTCTATCGTGATGCCTGTAATTATGTTTCTGATTATGTATTCCGCACACACGACTTAAAGCAGTTTTCCCTTAACAAAATTCTGTACTCAGACATTCGTGAAAACTTTGGTTTAAAATCTCAGATGGCTCAATCTGTATTTAAGACTGTTATTGCAAGATATAAAATAATTCTTGAAAATCAGTCCGAGTGGATTAAGCCATCTTTCAAGAAACCTCAGTATGACCTTGTATGGAATAGAGATTATTCTCTTACACAAAACCTTTTTTCGGTAAATACATTAAATGGTCGTGTTAAACTACCGTATTTTGCCAAAGGTATGTCTAAATACTTTGACCATACAGTTTATAAGTTTGGTACTGCCAAGCTCGTAAATAAACACGGTAAATATTTTTTACATATCCCCGTAACCTATGATGTAGAAGAAGTATCTCTTTCTGATATTTGTAATGTTGTTGGTATTGACAGAGGAATTAACTTTGTTGTTGTAACCTATGACAGTCATCACAAGTCTGGATTTGTTAGTGGAAAAGCTATCAAACAGAAACGTGCTAACTATTCCAAGCTTCGTAAAGAGTTACAGATGCGTCAGACTCCATCTTCAAGACGAAGATTAAAAGCTATCGGTCAGCGAGAAAACCGTTGGATGCAAGATATTAATCATCAAGTATCAAAGGCACTCGTTGAAAACAATCCAAAGCATACTCTCTTTGTACTGGAAGATTTGTCTGGTGTTCGTAATGCTACAGAACGAGTTCGTACCAAAGATAGGTATGTGTCTGTATCTTGGTCTTTCTATGACCTCGAACAGAAACTAATTTACAAGGCAAAGCAGAATCAATCTGCAGTAATTAAAGTGAATCCTCGTTATACAAGTCAATGTTGTCCTGTATGTGGGCATATTGAGAAGGCTAATCGTAACAAGAAATTACATCTGTTTACTTGTAAAAACTGCGGTTATAAATCTAATGATGACCGTATAGGGGCTATGAATCTGTATCGTATGGGAATAAACTATCTTGCAGATAGCCAAGTACCTAGTACAGTTATGGTTGAGTAAACTCTACCATAAAGGGTGTTGTCAACCATCCTATGATGTAACGCCACTTTAGATAGCGATATCTATCGGGGTTAAAGGTCGGAGGTGTAAGCCGTTATTACGACTGGGCAGTTACAAGCCCACCACCTTTAGGTGGCGGGTAGTTGACCTTTTCCATTCGTCAGAAATAAATTTTTCTTTTTGTGGTAGTGAGTCCCCCGAACACTGCCCGCCCCGCCACTTTACCAGCAAAGCCCCCCTTTCATTTCTCCGGAAGAAAGTGAAAAAAGCAAGTTGGTTGCAAGTGGAGGAGATAGCAAAAAGGGATGAAAATCCGGTCGGTGCTATTAATAGCACCGACCGGGAAAATTTGGTTTGATAAGGAGGTATGAGGCATGAGATTTAAGCATTATGGCATAGAAGTCAGTCACCAACGAATAGGGAGAAAATTTGAAGACTGCTTAAAGGAAAAAGGAATTCGATATATAGAACTTCCATTACTTGAAGATAAGGTATTGAGATATGAATACGAGGGAAAGAGAAGATATGCGTATATCGCACCTGCGAACGGCAGAGAGGAATACCTGGAAAATGTATATATTACGAGCGAGATCCCGGAAGATCTGAGTTGGTCAAATATTGAATTAGATTACAGGATTCAGAGAGAGAAAGAAAGCCCGATGCTTTTGCCCTCACGGGCAAGGGTACTGTATGATGCAGCAAAAGAATTAGTACGGAAAGAGCAAAAACCGACGAGCATAATGGAACTGCTTACACCCGTAGACAAAAGAGAGTTGAAACTGGCATTATTAAATGCGTATGGTGTTAGCTGGGAAGAACTGAAAGAAATGGATCATTATGATCTGGATGATTCGGAATTAGATGAATAAGATGAAAAGGATAGATCCCCCATCGGAGCAGTAACTCCGGTGGGGATTTTTTCTGATCAAAGAAGGAATGTCTGTCTCTGCTAGAGTCTCATATTTATTATGAGACTGACCGGGCAAATAAAAAAAGCATCCCGTAGCAGGATGCCTTTTTATCAGGAGTTCAAAACGACTCCGTCTTCATACAACCAAAGTTATTATAACAGAAAGTTCACCCGAACGCAAGTTCTTTTTTTCGTGTACCATTCCCACCCTCTTCCGATCCGTTCCGGATCTCCCTCTCCCTGCCCCCTCCCAGGGAGAAAAAGAGGAGGAAAGCCTGCGGGCTTTCCTGAAAAGAAGCGACCACCCCAGCCCGCCTTACCAAGGCGGGGGTTTCTTTTTCCCGTCTTGAAGCGTTCCGTTTTGGCTGCCACATTCCTGCCCCGAAACTGCCAGGCTGCCTGTCTTGCAGCTGCACAGGATAAGTCAGATGAGCGAGCCTGTAAAGGATAAAACGAGCGTGACCGTCCTTTACAGGCTCGCTCATCCGCCTTACAGGCAGCCCATGCAAGACGGCAGGACCGCCCGGCATTCCCGATCAGGGAAGCAGTATCCATAAGGGAAGCTTCAGGACGGTAAAAAGAAAGAGCAATGCGGTCTTCATGCAACTATCAGGTCGCACCACAAGGTGCAGAAAGGAGTTCAAAAATGAACAGAGTAGAAAAACTGAACGAGGAACTGAAACGGAGAGGGGCAGAATTTACTGTCAGAGAGCATGAGAAGTGGGTCAATGGAGTCTACTACAAAGGACTCATGTTATGGTCACGTCAGAACAACATCAACCCTATCATTTATGATGCGGAGATTCTGACGGATGCGAAAATTGACACGGCAGTCGATAAGCTGATTCATTTCCATGAAATGACGGCAGAACCACCCATTGAGTATGAAGAGATGATGAATCCGGACTGGTTTCGCAAGCATCTCACCATCCGGCTCTATTCCAGTCGGGCAAAAGAGCATTTCGCAAAGGAACAAGTCGTTTATCGGGATTGTCTGGACATGGCAATGGCACTTTATGTATTCATTCCGTGTTCTGATGAGTACAGCGAATGTGGGGCGGCTGTTCACTATGATGTGCTAGAGGAACTGGAACTGACGGAGCAGGAAGCATTTGAGATTGCGAAAAAAAATATAGAAAAAGAGGTCGTATACCGTTCTATGGAACTGATGATGGGAGAATTACTGACGGGGGAAAAAATGGAGTTCAATGAAGTGGATGAAGAGGGGATGAATGTGCTGACCAATACACAGCGGATGTATGGAGCAGTCGGTATCCTGACAGAATCCATACAGAAAAAGCTGGAGGGGAAATGGATTATTCCCAGTTCCGTGCATGAATGCATCATACTTCCGAACACAATTCCACTGGAAACTTGTGAGACGATATTAAAGGAAGTCAACGACAAGCAACTACAACCCGAAGAGGTGTTAAGTTACTCCGTGTACTGGATTCAGGATGGAAAGCTTACAAGGGCATAAAAAATTTTCGGGGCTTTGACACAAAGCGTCAAAGCCCTTTGAAAGGGGGAAGGAAATGATTGCACAGTATACCTTGGAATTAAGAAATGGTCTGCCCAGTCTTGTAACCGAGAAAATCCACTACATCAGTGAAAAAGGGTATATCAATTCAGAAACCGTCATACAGCTTTTAAATGATACCTTACGTCTGAACAGGAAAGCAGAAGAACACGTGGTCATGCTTGCCTTGAACACTGCCTTGGATATCATCGGTATTTTCCCGATTTCCCACGGAAGTCTGAATGAAAGCCACTGCAGGGGACGGGAAATTTTTCAGAGGGCATTTCTTGTGGGGGCAAATGGGATGATTCTTGCTCATAATCATCCCAGTGGTCACTTAGAGCCTTCCAAAGAAGACCTTGTACGCAAAGAAGAGTTGCAACAGCTTGGAAAGCTGATGGGAATTTATTTACATGATTTTCTGATTGTAAGTACGACGGGAGCAAAAAGTCTGATGGATTGCAAATCAGAATGAATCTTGCTATACTAAGAAAAAAAGTGTTGACGTGATAGGAAAGGGAGAGATATTATGGCGAATCCGAATAAGGAAACCCTGCTTGCTTTTCAGGAAGTTGAAAAAATGCGTCAGCATCCTGAAAGGGTAAAAAGCTATCAGTCTTTTGGAGAATTGCTCCAAGAGGTACAAAAACAGAACGAGAGGAAGAAACACCTGTAAGGTGTTTCTTTTTTTGGTTGAAATTATACTAAAATTTTAGTATAATTTTTATTGGAAACCCGTCCGCATCCATTCCATGGATTGTCAGGACGGGTGGAGGAAAGAGCATAAGGGGAATCTGACCCCACGCAAGCGTGAGGCCCAGGCAGTGCCTGGGGATTCCATGGGGACAGGAACTTTAACGGTTATATAAAAAATATGAATAGTAATATATGGGAAAATAGGTTATGAGTGAAGTGAAAATAAGGAATTTACCGCCATATGTTTTGGAGAAACTGACTGAAGAAGCAAGGAAGAAAAAAATTAGCAGGGAAGAATATATACGAATTATCCTGACGCAGACTGCCATGATGCCGGAAGTGAGATTACTGGATGAAAAGTATCAGAATCTGATCCATGAATTGGCCGGGCGATTAAAGTATCAAAATGAAGTGTTAGAAAAAGCGATTGAAATCATTGAGGCAAACAGTTAAAAGAAGAAGGTGCTATTAATAGCACCTTAAAAATTAAGAGGCTATTTATGAAAAAAATATTTGAGTTAAAAGAAGAACAAATAGAAATCATCCGGGAGGTAATGAAGCAACATCCAGAATGTAATACAGAAGCTGCAGCAATCAGATATATCATAGAATCCTATAATTATGAAAAAAGTGAAGCAGAACGAATTTCGGAAAAATTGGAGCGATTAGAATATGCAGTGAAGGAAACGGAAAAGAATAGTCATGTACTTATTGATGTAGTGAATACGATATTGTTTCAGATGAATATCAACCATCTGGTTTCTCCTGGAGCAATTGAGCATAATGTAATTACGGAATCGAAAAAAATCCATGAGAAAAGCCTGAGAAAAAAGAAACAGTATAAGGACAATAAAAGGAAAAAATAATGAGGTGCTATTAATAGCACCTTAATTTTTAAGGAGAAAAAGATGGCTGGAATTGTATCGGGAGTTAATGTTATTACGGAATTTGAAACACCGGAATCGGCAAGTTATTCAGGATATATTGACTACATGAATAAAGAGCAGGGTAAGCAGGAACAGTATAAGGAATATAATGATTATCTTGCAAAAACAGACAGCTTATTTACGATGGAAAAGGATAATCTGAGTGAGAATGAAATTAAAGAGTTAAAAAGCTTATTTGAAAAAGCTCAGGAAAATGGGAGTGTATTATGGAAAACGGTGATATCATTCGATAACCGGTGGTTGGAGCAAAACGGAATTTATGATATGAAAAGCGATATCTTAAATGAAACAAAAATGCGTGAGGCAATCCGAAAAGGTATTGATGCAATGCTGAATAATGAAGGTCTGCAGCACGCATTTTGGTCTGCAGGGATTCACTACGACACGGATAATATTCATGTGCATGTGGCCACGGTTGAACCGATCCCGATGAGACAAAAGAAAACTTATAAGCAATATGAGGTTAGTAGAAATGAAAAAAATAAGCTGGTGCATAAAAAGCCAGTTCTAAATGGGAAGGGAGAGCAGGTTGTAAAAGAGGAATATGTGGGGGTATTTAAAGCATCCAGTATTAAGTTATGTAAGAGTGCTATTGCAAATGAGATTATGCAACAGAGGGATGTAACGTTAGAAATTAATAGTATCATACGGGATCAAATTCTAAAAAATAAAGCAAATATCAGTTTTCGTATGGATCCGAAACTGCAGGAGCAATTTTTTAAAGTATATGAAATGTTACCGGATTGCCCGAAGAATATGTGGAAGTACGGCCAAAATATTATGAAACCCATCCGGTCAGAAATTGATGAATTATCGGATTTATATCTTTCAGTGTATCACGGTGAGGAAATGAAAAGGATAAAAGAATTACTGAAAATTCAAGCGGCACGATATATGGCTGCTTATGGAGATACTGGAAAAGATTATGGAACAGGGAAACTGGAAGATCTACATAAAAGATTGGGAAATATCATATTAGCAGAAATGAGAACTTTCGCATTGGAAGAAAAAGAAAATGAGCAAGAGAAATTTGATGGAAAGGAAATAGAAGAAGTACTTCCTGTGGAAATGGAAGAAATAGAAGATGCTTCTTTGGAAGAAGCAGTTTATAGCAAATGGACGAAAGAATATAAGGAAGCTAGAAAAAGTTTTTATGGATCGGCACTCGAAGAACCGGATGAGGAAAGAGGTATCTGGCTTTATGAGCAGGAAGCGGAAAAAGGGAATGTGCTTGCACTTTTCGATTTAGCAGAAATATATAAGAATGGAAATACAGAAGAAAAAGAGAAAAGTGCTGTGTATTATCAAAGAGCTGTGAAGGGGTGGAAGGTATTAGCGGAAAAGGAAAATTTAACGAATCATCAAAAAGGAACAATTTTATATAAACTTGGAAAATGTTATGACCGTGGATATGGGGTAGAGCGAGATGCAGATCAGGCAAAAAAATATTATCAATCTGCAGAAAGTAAAGGAAACAACTATGCAGCATATTCTTTAGGGAATATCTTTTATTATCAAGAAAAAGATCAGGAGACTGCATATGAACACTATAGGAAAGGTGTCTCTGCTCAATATCGAAAGAATCCATTTGGTGATTATCAATTTGCTGTTCTATCGGAAAAAGGAATCGGTGGAAAAGAAGGAGAAGTACAGGCAGAACAATATTTTGAACAAGCTTTAAACGGATTTATACAATTGGATAAAGATATCAATGATCCAAAGTTAGAATATCGAATGGGGTATATGTTTTACCAAGGAATTGGAACGGAACAAGATACGGAAAAAGCGTTGGGATATTTAAAAAAAGCAACGGTTAAGGGTCATGCATACGCTGAATGGCTGATTGGAAAAATTTATTTAGAAAAAGGGAAAAAGGAAGAAGGAATAAATTGGTTAAAGAAAGCTGCAGAACATGAAAATCCTTTAGCTCAATATACGATTGGTAAATTATATTTAAAAGGGGAAGAAGTCGAAAAAAATCCGATGAAGGCTAAAGAACTTTTTCAAAAAGCAGCACAACAGGAGCATGAATATGCCCAATATTATTTAGGAAAAATGTACTTATTGGGAGAGGACACGGAGCAGAATATAGAGGAAGCTGTAAAATGGTTTGAAAAAGCTTCTGAAAATGGAAATCAGTATGCACAGTACCAGTTGGGAAAAATATATTTAACAGGAATTAATGGAAACCAGAATATGAAAAAAGCTTTAGAATGGCTAAAAAAATCTGCAGAGCAGAATAATCAGTATGCACAATATATGTTGGGAAAGATTTATATGAATGGGATAGGAGTCGAGAAGAATCTGCAGGAGTCTGTGAAGTGGTTTGAAAAGTCTGCAGAGCAGGAGAATGGATATGCCCAATATTATTTAGGAAAGATCTATTTACAAGCCGGAAATATGGAGAAAGCAGGGAAGTGGATTGGCAGGGCCATTAGAAATAGAAATGAAGCAGCAATCCATTTGTATGTAAATGAAGCAACGAAATTAGGAAAAATCAGTGTGGGAAAAGAATTTGAAAAGGTAAAACGAAATTTTAATAAAAGTATGAACCAATTTATCAAGTCATTAAGGAAAGATTATGAAGCATGGAAGAATATAATGGAGCATGACAGAATGCTGGAAAAAGAATTAAATGTAAGCAGTACAGAAGAATTAACAGTGTGAATGATATTTTCTTTAGGATAAATAGCGAGAATCCTCAGTTATTCAATTGCTGAGATGAAAGCAAAATTTTGTTGTAATTAACACTCCATTCAACCATCGAATTTGTGGACATTGAGTAAGACTTAAGAAGAATTACTTCTTAAGTGTTGATGGTTGAAGCAAGAAGCTCTGTAATATTCAAATTACGAGTAGGTCACAGAGGAACTAAAAGGACATCAAAATAGAGGGAATTATTACAGGGTGCTATTAATAGCACCCTGTTTTATGCTACAATAAAAAAAGAAAAATCGGCGTGAAATGAAATGCGTAATGATTGAAAAAATACTAAGCTTTTAGTATAATTAAACTGTAATAAATAATAAAAAAAGGAGAAAAAAGATGAAAAGAATAGTGTTTTTTAATCTAAAAGGTGGCGTTGGCAAAAGTGCCACCAGTACAGCCATTAGCCATATGATGGCGAAAGTTTTTGGAAAAAGAGTTCTCTTAGTGGACATTGATCCACAGGGAAATTCTTCAAGTATTTTCTCAGAGACAGACTATTTTAAGCTTTTGACAGGGCAGATGAAGCAGAAGGTATCTATCCAGGAATTACTATTGGATTCAGAGATGGATCCGCATGAGGGAATTTTAAAAACCAAATATGAAAATTTAGATGTAATCCCGGCTTATTTAAGTCTTGCAGAAGCAGAAGAAACTATTAAGGCAGACAAGGTGCTGCCTCAACAATTTAAATTAAAAACCCAGTTGGATAAGTTGGATGAAGAGTACGATTACTGCATTATGGATTGTAGTCCTTCACTGTCAATCCTTAATATCAATGCATTGGTAGCCGGGGATGAAGTCTATATCCCTATGGGAGTAGATGCAGGGTCGATTATGGGGGCGAGATCGGTGAAAAACCTCGTCCGTATGGTAAAAAGCTATCATCCAAGATTACGCATCATGGGAGCATTTTTTACAAGATATCAGCAGGGAAAAGAAGTGTCAAAACAGGCTGTGAATATCTTTAAGGGGATTATGCAGGATATTGAGTTAATTCCTGTTACGATCAGGAACAATAAATTAGTCGAAGAAAGTTCCTGGCTTCAACAGCCCTTGTTGGAGTTGGATGAAAAAAGGACGGGAACGGCTACGGTAGACTACCTGTTTCTGACAAAGTATATCTTAGATGTAGATAAAGCTGAGTGTACCGAAAAATATTTTGAGTATGTTGAGGCTGAAAAAGCATTGAACAGAATGAAGACATTAAAAAGTAAAAAGAATAGTGGAAAAATCAATGAAGAGCAGTTAAAGGAACTGAAAAATTTGAAAAAGAAATATGAGGGAAAGAAACTTAAAGACTTTATGCGTTTTGGGGAGGAAGTATAATGGGAAAGTTTAAAGATTTTATGGGAGGCACAGGAGCAGGACTCCTGAATGAGGCATCAAAAAATTTGGCAAAGAATAATATGGAGATTACATATATTCCAAGGGACGAGATTTACAAAAATCCGAAAAATGAATACTCTATTTCGGACATAGAAAATTTAGCAGATCTCATTTATGTAATGGGATTACGTGAACCGTTAGGGGTTAAGCCAGAAGGATCTGGATACAAATTAATCGAAGGTGAGCGACGTTTAACTGCAATTGATAAGCTGATTGCAGATGGAAAATGGGAAGGTGATATTCCATGTATTATCAGAGAAAAAGAACTGAAGGTTAATCTTGATATCCTTTCAGATGAAGAAAAAGAAATACTGGAAATTGCCGGTACGAATGCCGGACAGCGAAAATATTCAGAAGCAGACTATTTATTTGAAGTAGAAAAATTAGAGCCAATTTATAAAAAGTTAAAAGCCTCTGGAATTGGTGAATTTACTTATGAGTCAGATACAGGAGAAAAAATAACGCAATCGTTGACTGGAAAAAAGAGTCGAGAGTTACTGGCTGAAAGACTGAATGTGTCACCAGCTCAAGTTGGGAAAATTTCCAAAGTAGCAAATAGCGGAACGGAAGAATTAAAAGAAGCAGTAAAAGATGGAACCGCCAATATTGCAGTAGCTGCAGAAATTGCAGCGATGGAAAAAGAAGATCAGAAGCGTCTGATAGAACAACATCAAAAAGAAAATGGAAAGGCAATCAGTAAGAAAGACGTTGAAGCTTTTAAGAATGGTAAGTCTTTAGAAAGTAATACTTATACTTATATATTGGATGATAAAGAATTTATGAAATTAACTAAAAAAATTCGTAAATTGCTGAAGTCAGAGCCTAAGACCATGGGGCAGGAAGAATATATGGACGTATTAAAAAAGATAAGATCATTAGAAAAGCTGTTTTCGTAAATTCTACAACGGAAAATGGAAGGGTGCTATTAATAGCACCCTTGGATATGAAGGAGTTTTTTATGAAAAAAGTTGTAAAAGTAAAAGCACCGAAAGAAGTTGCTGAAGCTTATAAAATGATTAAGAAAAAGATTGATTATCCTGTATTATTGCAGGATAAATGGGCTTTTGAAGATTTCCTGCAGTTGAAAGAAAAGATTGATATTATGCTTGGGATAGAATCCTTTTCAGCTCCAGGATATATTAAAAGAGATGATAGCATTACTGTATATGTTGAAGAAGCACTTTTGGATCAGTTAAAAGAAAGAGCAGAGCAACTGGGTGTTAAAAGAAATACTGTAATGATCCAGGCAATAAAAAATTATTGTACTTATCATGGAAAAGAGATAGGTATTAAATTTAATTGGTCATTTTGAATTGTATACACAATTCTGATGTGAGAAGCAATTTAGGTATGATGTGAAGAGAAAATAGATGGAAGAATGACCTTCAAAAATAAATTGTGTCTGAATTGTATGGAATCTATTATGACAAATAGTTATTTGTCGTATAGATTAGAAAAATAAAAATATGGGGAAAAGGTACAAAAGATGGTATACGGCTATGCAAGAGTTTCTACACGTGAACAAAATCCAGACCGGGAGATTATTGCAATTAACCGGTTTTGTGACAGCATGGGGATGGCAAACGTCAAAGTGTATGTGGACAAATCTACCGGGAAAAATTTAAACAGGCCAGAATACCAAAAAATAAGACGAAAGATAAAAGCTGGAGACTCACTGATTATTCCTGAAGTTGATCGATTAGGAAGAAAAAAAAAGATATTTTAACAGAACTTGCTTTTTTTGAAAAAAAGAAAGTAAGAGTGCTGATTTTGGAAATTCCAACTACGTTGATTGATTATGATTCATTGGATAACCGTTTTGCAGAACTGATGGTAGATATGATTAACCGTCTATTATTTGAAGTATTTGCAGCTTGTGCAGAGTTTGAGATGGAGAAACGTGAGAAGAGGCAGAGGGAAGGATACGAAGCCCTGAAAGCAAGAGGAGAATGGGATAAACTGGGAAGACCAGTCAAAATGACGCAGGAAGAATTTCTGAATAAGTGGGATCAGAAGGGAAAAAATGTAACGAATAAGGAATTTGCAGAAAGTCTTAATATATCAAAAGGGACATTGCAGAGCTATAAAAAGAAATATTTGAAAGGGAAAAAGTGAATATATGGCATTAATTGATAATGAAAAATTATATGAAAATATAGAAAAAAAATTAGAACTGATAAAAGCTGTAAAAGAGCAGCCAGTAATTATGAAGCCATTTATTAAAGATTTTACTTATCGCTTTTGCTGGTCCAGTAATGCTTTGGAAGGAAACACGCTGTCTCTTGATGAAACGATCTGTTTGATTGATTATGACGAAGTAAGATCTGGTCATACATACACGGAATATCAGGAAGCAAAAAATTTGTATAAAGCAATTAAAAAGCAAATGCTTCCATTGCAAAAAAGAGAAATTACAGAAGCTTGGATCAAAGAAGCAAATGGGGAAATTATAGAAACGGATGGAGACTATAGAACAGGATCGGTATATATAGGGAATTTAGTAGAAGCTGTTTACTATCCACCAAATGCAGAAAACGTTCCAGAATTGATGGATACGTTTTTGAAAAGTGCTAATTTTGAAGGAACTTCAGTAAAAGAAAATTTAGAAAAGATAGCATTGACCCATATTCAATTTGAACGGATTCACCCTTTCAAAGATGGGAATGGAAGGGTTGGACGTATGATTTTGAATCAGCAGTTGATTAATAATGGGTTACTCCCTGTTACATTTAGTGCTAAAGGAAAATATAGGCAGGCATTCCGGATCTATGATAGAAATAAAGATACATCCAGTATTGTGCATATCATAGGAAAAGCTCAAGAAGAAGCTATTAGTAGAATTACGCAGTTAGATATTTCCCTAAAAAAGAGCTTAGATATTAATAAGGGAGAACAATTTGAGTGGTGAACACTCTTTAGTTTTATCTTCTTTTTGTATATTTTTAATTGTGTGAGGATTAGAGGAGAATAAAGATAATGGGAAAAAATGTAGACTTATGTGATAAACCGAGTGATCGAAGATATCCCAATAGCAAAGAAAAAAGATTTGTGCGTAGGAAAAAATTTTTTTCTTTGCTTCTAAAAATTATAACTATAATTGTTTCTGCTTGTATGTTAGGTGTAATATTGAGCATTGAAAATTCAGTAGTAATTGAAGATACAGTAGTGTCTTTTATTTATCAATTTATATTTCGAATACTTGTTGCATTCAGTGTTAGTATTATAATAATATATGGATTCCTTTGCATCAGGTGTTGCAGACAAAGCATCCCTCTTTTTTATATGACAAATGTCTCACAGGAAAAATTTATACGAGACGATTTTATTTATGCATTTGACAGAACAAATATCGTTGTAGAAATAGTTCCATCGATGTATAACATTGAACCAGAGGCAACATATGAAGAATTTGTTCGATTATTTAATAAAAGAAGTTGCTATGTATTAGATGAAACGATCTACGAATGTATTAATGTATTTTCGCAAGAAAGTGGAAAAAGAATCAAAGGAGATATTCCGAGAGAACTTTTAGAGAAATTATTTGACACGATGAAAAAGGAAAGACCTAATATACCGGTGACAGAAATATGTATTATGAATATTCCGTGTAACAGATATTTTATTTTTAATAAGGGAATGGAAGCAACCGGTCTTGAAATCTATTCCTTTTTGGATTCCATAGAATTTCTGCCGCAGTCAGACTGGTATAATATCTTTTGGTATGCAATTTATAAAGGGAAAATACGTCATGAAGCATTCATTGGGTATAACATAATTCGTAGAGACGATTGCGAATTGAAAAAAATTGATAGGTGGAGAACGTTAGGGACTTTATATAAAGGGAAAACTGCGGATAATGATTATTTTAATATAAATGGAAAGATTCGGATAGTATTACTTTCTGAGGCAGAGTACAATGAAGAATTGGAGAAAGGATATGCGGACATGCAGGCTAGGAGGACAAAAAATGTGAAGAAAGCCTTTGCTGACATTCGCAAGGATTATAGCTTATGATATATGAGATCATATCTTGACATTTTTAAAAATCTATCCTACTATAATTATAAGAAAGCACTGGGTTGCACATGGAGCAACGGAAAATCCATGGCGATGCTATTGCGATCATATCAATATAGCGATCCGCGTGATACGGTGTCATGAAGACAATATCATATCCAGTATGAGGATTAAGGTCATATGCTATTGTTTTGAAAGTTAAAACTAACAAAATGAACGCCAGTGGTAATTCTAAAGGGAAGCGGATGCTTCCCTTTTTACATTTGGAGGAAAACTAGTGGGAAAATCACAAATAATAAGAAAAATCCATAGTGCAGCTATAAATTATAAATCGTATTTTGTTGGAAACACCTATGACGCAAAGGAGAAGATAAATGTCGGTAACAATGTTTAATTGTGGATTTGGAGACTGTTTTTGTATTGAGGATGAATATGTAGAACGTCCGTTATATGTAGATTTTGGAATTATCAGCGGATCGTTGAAGAGTCCAAAAGGACTAAGAGAATTAAGTGAAATGAAAATAGGATTACATATGTGGCAGCAAAAAGAAAAAGATTTTTTACTGACGCATTTTCATGAAGATCATTATTCAGGAATTTTATTTTTACATCGAAAGAAGTATTTTCAAGATAATATGAAATTTAATACAGTTTATCTTCCGAATGTATTTGATCCATCGTTTCAGAATACAATTTTATCAGTGATTATTAGTACAACCAACAAGTCTGTTTATCGATTACCAAAGTTGGATTTGGTAGAATTTTTAAAAATTTTATGTGACAACAAGTCGAAAATAAGATTAATTTCCCGTGGAGATCGGATCAGTAAAGATTTGATTGCTTTATGGCCGGTAAAAAATTTGGTAGAAGAAGAATCTACGACGGAAATATCAAATCTTATAGAAAATAGGGTGATTAATGCTTCAGATGTTGAAAATTTAATAAGTATGGCCACAAATATAAATACGGCTGTTGGATTAATGGTTAATGGAGAATTTGAAAAGGCGAAAAGAGAGTTAGAAGCTATAAATCCAAAGGAAAATCCTGCATTATTGGCTACGTTGAAAAAAATTAAAAGGAAGGGAAATAAATTAAATGAGCTTAAAAATGATATAAGTATTGTATTTCAAAATGAAATTGATCAACGGGCAGCATGTGATGAAATAATGGAAAAATATGAATCAAGAGATATTCTTTTCACTGGAGATGTTTCAAAAAGTGTATGGAATATGATCACTCATATGCCAAAGTGCGAACCGAAAGACTTAAGGATGTTTGCAAAATATCACTTAATAAAAATTCCACATCATGGAACAGAAAGTTACTATTATAATTTCGAGGAATATATAGTTCCTGGGAAGACGGTATGCTTAATACCGAACGAACCTATTGAGAAGAAGGATAAGAATGGGAAAACGCACGTATGGGGGATAGCTGACGATTATAAAGGTGATTTAAAGGAAGCCCATGTATATACTTCGCAGAATAATATTTCCAGTTGGAAAAGCACAGGAACAAAAAAAGAAATGATTGGATTTGATTTAATGAAAGTATTATAAGAAATTGGTAAAAATAAGATATATATCAAACGTTTTGTCGGCATAGAGGCAATGAACCTAGCGGATGCTCAACTGTATAAAATGAGAAGAAAGCCCTGGAGTTGCACCTCCAGGGCTTTCGATTTGTGTACCGATTGAATACACTCTCTTTCTTAGTCTCTACATTATAGCATATAAGAGGGGCTAATACAAATATATGATTTTTAACTGTAAAAAAACTAGAAAAATTCCTAATATTTTAGCTGATAAGTTTCATCCAGTAATTGTTGGAAGAATGGCAATATGATATAATCGGATATGTTGTCGCACCCAATCTGGCAACAGAAAGGGGGTGCCTATGTTGGAAATGCTTATATCTTTCCCAGTTTCCATCGGAGCGGGTATTGTATGTTACTATATCTGCAAATGGCTAGATGGAAAAAAATAGCGGCAATTAGCCTAACCGGATTCTCAACCGTACAAAATGAGAAAACCACACGAAGTACCAGTTCGTGTGGTTTTTTTGTGCCTACGTGGCACTTATATCTTTCCTTAGCCTCTACATTATAGCATATAAGAAAGGCTAATACAAGTATATGATTTTTATTTCAAAAAATCCAAAAATAGAAAAAATTTCTGATATTTCGGCTTATAGCTATCCAGTAATTGTTGGATGAAAGGCAATATGATATAATCGTATATGTTGTCGCACCCAATCTGGCAACAGAAAGGGGGTGTCTACATGTCAGAAATCATATCTCTTCTTGTGTCCGTACTGGCAAGTGTAGTTGGCTACTACATCTGCAAATGGTTAGACGGAGACGACAGCGACAACTAACCTAGCGGATGCTCAACCGTACAAAATGAGAAGAACCCTCAGTAGTGGCTGCTACTGGGGGTTCATTTGTGTCTACATGACACATCATATCTCTTCTTAGCCTCTACATTATAGCATATAAGAGAGGCTAATACAAGTATATGATTTTTAGGTTGAAAAAATTCAAAAAATAGGAAAAATTTCTGATATTTCGCTTATAGCTATCCAGTAATTGTTGAAAGAAAGGCAATATGATATAATCGAATACGTTGTCGCACCCAATCTGGCAACGGAAAGGGGGTGCATCGTTGGAATTGATAATCTCTTTCTTGATTTCCGTTGTGGCTGGTATAGTTAGCTACTATATCTGCAAATGGCTAGACGGAAACGACAGCGACAATTAGCCTAACGGATGCTCAACCGTCTTAAAAAATGAGAAGAACCCCCGAGGAGCGGCTACTCCTCGGGGGTTCGTTTTGTGCATCGCTTGGATACAATCTCTTTCTTAGCCTCTACATTATAGCATATAAGAGAAGCTGATACAAGTATATGATTTTCTAGCTGAAATAATTCTTGCATATTTAAGCAAACTACTCTATCAGATTGCACATTGACAACCAATTATATAATTGTTAAAATCTACCTAAAGGCAAAAAATTAAGAGATGATTGGTGGTCATCTCTTAATGATAGGTTAATTATTGTATATATCACCCAATAACCTATTGTTTAGCTCCGTGAAGATAGAAACCATAACCATCACTATCCTATCCACACCCCGCTTCCATGAAAATAGTAACATATGAGTAACTTTTTTTCAAGACAGAAAAGCGAAAAGAATGTGAAAGAGTCATGGAAGCGGGATGTATGCGGAGCATAGATCCTATTTTTTACGATAAAAATAAAAAATGGAAGGGAGGTGGACACCGGTGCAGCGTATCAAACTGGAAGTATTTAAGAAATTTTTTAAGAAGGACCTGACAGGAAATGAGATCGATTTCCTGATTGCTCTTACCTATGTGCAGGATAATAGAGGGATTGCCCGTGGGGTCTTTTACAAAGATATGATGGCTGTAACCGGTATGTCCACCCAGGCATTCTATGACTGTAAACGTTCCCTGGAAGAAAAAGGGATAATCTCTGTCCAGAGAAGAGAGCAGGATTATGATATTACGTTGATCGGAAATGATTTTTCCGGATATACAGAGGAAGATTACCACCTGGGGAATGTAAAGTATATCAGAACAAATATGAAGTTGTTCCGGGATACAAACTGGAAAAAATTAAAGCCGACACAGAAATTGCTGGTGATGGATCTGGTCAATATCAATACTGCAAGCAGTATGAGAACCTACCGGATTGCAAGGAAGAAATTCGTAGAAAAGTACACGGAACTTCTGCAGGTAACAGGCAGGACACTTCAAAAGTATATGAAATTCCTGAAGCTGTACTTTTATGTAGGATTAAAAGAAGGAATGTATTATATCACGCTTCGCAAGCAGTTCTGCAGATCTGTCGCAAAGACAGAAAGTGATCAGGTGAACCGGCATCTGTTGGATACCGCCTGCAGGAGAAACCGGATCAAGGAACCGGATGAGAGAGAAGCTGCGGATATCCTGACTGTGATCAGCAGATACAGGAAAGAAATACGGGATAGTTTTTGTGATGTAGTAGACGTATTCGGGAAAATGTTGGAAGTTCTGAATGCAAATATACCGAACCGGTCAAAGTGGAAACGGAGGCTGAAAGCTTCCCTGTACCATAAACTTTTAAGGGAAGAACTTGGGTTGGCATAATAAAAAAGAATAGTAGTCTCAAAATTAAAAATGAGACTTAACCGGATAAGATCTAAGAAATATGCTTAGGTCTTGTTGTGGTTGGGAAAAAAGAAGAAAAAAAGGAACAAAAGAAAAAAAGCAGGAAAATTTTGTCCGGATCTGTCATCCGGATCAGGAAATTCCCGCTTTTTTCTTTTTTATCGTAATTTTCCATTCAAATTTTGAGGTAGTATATGATAGTTCATTCAAATTTCAGGTCAATGGAAATTAATCTAATTCAAGAATTGAGGTAGATAATAGATATTCTATTCAAGTTCTGGGCCGTGTGGATAAGCCTAAAAAGCCTGTAAATACAAGGAATAGCAGGATATCGGAAGAAAATTAAATCTTACTTTCTCTTAAATCCTTATTCTATAAAATCCATAGTTACCACAATTTATCCCAAAATCTAAAAATAAGGGGATTGCCCTACGGGCGAATACTTGTTGGTTGAACCAAAACCGCTATCTATTAACCTGTATGTAATTCCAATTAAAAAAATACATAACAGTAAAGAAAAAAATATCTTGAAATATATAGCAATCTAAGATAAACTGATATCGAAGGACAGAAGAGTATACTTTTTTGTCCTTCTTTTTTTCTATCATACTTGAGCTATATTTTCAAGTATTTCTTTAAAAGTTATCATTTTTCAGCAAAAAACATTGAAAATATTTAATTTTTTTCCTGGAACAAAAAAGTATACTTTTTTATCCCTTTTCATCCTGTGTCGTTACCCCGGCACAGAAAATGTTACTCCCACGTTTTTCACATTACATTGAAAAATGATGGTTGCGAACATTTTTCTTTTGTATCTGGAGCAGCCAAACGGCTGCTCTTTTAATTCCCAACCATCAGGCCAAAACTGAATAGAGAATTGGAGACTTCATAATGGTATCACAATTAATTATGATACCAAAATAGGTGCTATTCATAGCACCCTTGAATCTCAACGCAGTTGCAGGTACTGCGATAGAAAAACTGTAGCAGATTGTAAAGGAGCAGGATTGCATTTTACAATGTGTGGTCTTTGAGAAAATGTAAGCTTGCTTTTTGCCGGAAATTTACTATACTCTAATTAACGGGACTCATACTTTAAAAAAAGAGAGGGAAAGACTATGAAATGGTTCAAGGAACATAAGAAGGCAGCAACCATCGGATTGGCAGGGATTTTTCTTCTTGTCCTGATTCTGATCGGGTGTGGGGTCGCATTCAGCGATTCGGGAAATGGATCAGATCAGAAGGAACAGAAAGCCTCTGTAACCGACACAAAAAAAGAGACTGCAGAAGAGAAGAAAAGTTCTGATGCGGAAGTAAAAAAAGAAGATACTGCAAAAGAAGAGGTCTCTGAAGAAAAAAAAGAGACAAAAGAAGAGGCAAAAAAAGAAGAAAAGACAGAAAAAAAAGATGATACCAAGAAAACCGGTACTGCATCCGCTACGGCTACAACCAAAAAGGAAGAAGCAAAACCTTCCTCCAGTAAGTCATCCAGCAGTTCCAGCACGAAGAAGACAGAGACAAAAGCAAATAACTCCAGTTCTTCCAATAGCAGCAAGCCGCAGCATACGCATACCTGGGTAGCCCAGACGAAAAATGTCTACCATGAAGCAACGGGACACTACGAAAATCAGTGGGTACAGGATTCCGCAGCTTGGGATGAAGATCAGTATACAGAAAAAGTGGTCTGTGGATGTGGGGCAGTATTTGACAATGACAATCAGTGGGAACATCATAGTTTAAATACAGATTGTATTTACGGCTATTCCGTACTTCCAGTAAAGACTGGAACAATCCACCACGAAGCAACAGGTCATAATGAGCAGAAATGGGTGCAGGATTCTGCAGCATGGACAGAGACCGTCACTACTGGATATAAATGCAGCGGATGTGGTGCGACAAAATAAATTCGTATTCTTTAGGAAAAAACTATGAAATGGTTCAAGGAACATAAGAAAGCAGCAAGTATCGGATTGTTTCTTCTTGTCCTGGTCCTGATCGGCTGTGGAGTCGCATTCAGCGGTTCGGGAAATGGATCAGATCAGAAGGAACAGGAAGCATCTGTAACAGATGAAAAAAAAGACACTGTAAAAGAGGAAAAAAGTTCTGATGCGGAAGTAAAAAAAGAGGATGCTGCGAAAGAGGATGCATCTGAAGAGAAAAAAGAAACAAAAGAAGAGGCAAAAAAAGAAGAAAAGACAGAAAAAAAGGATGATACCAAGAAAACCAGTACTGCATCAGCTACGGCTACAACCAAAAAAGATGAAGCGAAAGCTTCTTCCAATAAGTCATCCAGCAATTCCAGTACAAAGAAGACCGAAACAAAATCCAACGGATCCAGTTCTTCCAGTAGCAGTCAGAGTAAGCCGCAGCATACACATACCTGGGTAGCCCAGACAAAAAGTGTGTACCATGAAGCAACGGGACACTACGAAAATAAGTGGGTGCAGGATTCCGCAGCTTGGGATGAAGATGTTTATGCAACAAAGGTGATCTGTAATTGTGGAGCAGTGTTTGATTCAGTTGATGCATGGGGGCAACATACTGTTGAAGGTTGTCGTCAAGGATATTATGTGGATGACATAAAGATTGGAACAGTCCATCACGAAGCCACTGGTCATAATGAACAGAAATGGGTGCAGGATTCCGCAGCATGGACAGAGACTGTTACTACTGGATATAAATGTAGTGGATGTGGAGCGACAAAATAAAAAAGCAGAAAAGAAAATAGAGAAATAAGCTAGGGAAAGACTTTGCAGATGCAGAGTCTTTTTTTCATACCCTAAATACAAAAAAGAAAGGAAAAAGTCATGAAAGTAGGAAAAAGACTAACCGCTTTCTTCCTGGCAGTGATGCTGATCCTGACCAGCAATGTAACTGGTTTTGCCGAAGAAACTACGGCAGATCAACAGCCGGAAGAAGCAAAAAGTACCTATCTTCTGACCGTAGATGCAGAAGATAGTACAGTAACCGTAAAAGGGGATCATGTTGAGCAGAAGACCGCATCAACTTATCAGATTGAAGCAGGAAGTGAGGTAGCAGCAAGTGTTGCTCCTGCGGACGGAAAGGAAATAAAGGAAGTCCGTGTCAATGAAGAGCAGATGGATCTTGCAGATGGAACCGTTACCTTTTCCATGCCGGAAAAAGACAGTTTGCTGCAGGTAACGCTGAAAGAAAAAGAGCGGGCTGCCGAAGAAGCGGAAGAACCAAAGCAGGAGGTATCGCAGACAGAAGAATGGGAACTTCCGGATGAGGCGGAATACCAACAACGGTTACAGCTTGCAAAGGCATTAGGCGTGGAAGACTGGCTGGATGAAGAGGGATGGCTGGATGATGGCTACTTTGCCGGAAAGAGTGATCTGGAATTAACAGAAAGCGGTGTAGTGCCATTGATTCGCAACAGTATTACGAATCCTAAAATGTCAAGAGCCGTAACTCTTTATAACAAAGTTACTTACAACAATATTTCCTCTGCAGAGTTTGCGGTAGACGGAAAGCTGGCCTTTTGCTTGGAGTACGCAAAGACAACCCCACCAGCAGGGACAGCAACGGGAACACCAACCGAGATTACAAATTCCGGAGTAAAAGCAGCCATGTATTATGGCTACAATGGACCGGCTGCAGCACAGTATAGTTTCAGCAGCACCTCGCAGGCCGTTCTGGTCACGGCCACACTGAGCAGCTACTACTACAGTGGACAGTCTCCGTTTTCAAGTGCAACCAGTGGAAATGCACAGAGTACCGGATTTACAGCTTTTTTTAACTTTGTCGAAGCACATAAGGCTTCCGTACCATCCTCCTTTAAAGCCTATGCGGTAAGTACGGGTTCAAATACCCAGCATTTAGGATATTGGACGTACGCACCAACCGGAACCATGTATCTGACTAAGACATCGGCTAATACAGCAATGACGGACAATAATAGCTGCTACAGTCTTGGAAATGCAGTCTATGGGGTATATTCCAACTCGACCTGTACTACAAAAGTAGGTACGTTGACTACTGGAATGAACGGTGTATCCAATCCGATCTCTGTCAATGAAGGAACGTATTATGTAAAAGAGACCTCCGCTCCTAAAGGTTACAAATTGGATACAAAAGTACACACCGTAAAAGTAACCAGTGGACAGACGGCAGTAGTCAAAGTCCAGGACGCCCCGCTGAATGATCCGGCAGCCATTGAACTGAATAAGATTGATGCGGATACCGGGGAAACCGTACAGGGTGCAGCTTCCCTTGCCGGTGCTGAGTTTACTGTTAAATATTATAAAGGTTTCTATACAGAAGGAACCCTTCCGAGTACGGCAACCAGGACTTGGGTGATTCAGACAAAAGAAGTTACTTTGGATAATGGAAATATCAAATATACTACTCGTCTGAATGATAAATATAAGATTTCTGGCGATGCATTTTATACCACAAATGGTATTCCAACACTTCCACTTGGAACAATTACCATTGAAGAGACGAAAGCTCCGGAAGGATATCTGCTTGACGGAGCTTATCTGCAGGCGGCAGGAAGTACCACCAAGCTGTCCGGCAAGTATGTAGCACAGATCACGCAGACTGGACAGGCTGCAAAATTAAATGGTGGAAATGTCTACAGCATGAATGACAAGGTTGTAAAAGGAGATATTGTCATTGCAAAGTATGCAGAGAATAATGCAGAAGCCGGAAATGGATCATCCGATCTGAAGCGGCCGTTAAAAGATGTGAAATTCCATCTGACCTCAAAGACCACCGGAACGGTTTATACCATCAAGACAGACGATCAGGGGATCGCATCTACCCAGCAGCTTCTGGAGGAAGACAAGCGTGGAAAAGAAGGGGCGTTGCCATTTGATACTTATACGGTAACGGAAGAAAGCCCTTATGAAGAGTATGACGAGGCAGATCCATGGGATGTTACCATTGATGAAAATTTAAAGACGTATTACTACATCTTAAGAAATGACACCATCGATGCCCCGATCAGTGTAGTCAAGAAAGATGCAACGACTGGAAATATCATTCCGGTTGCCGGAGCAAAATTCCAGATTTTGGATGCAGAGAAAAATGTCATTTCCCTGACCGTCCCTTATCCGTCCAATAAAAAGATGGATACCTGGGAGACAGATGAAACTGGTTCTTTCTATCTGCCACAGAAGCTGGAATATGGCACGTACTATTTACGGGAAGTAAAAGCCCCGGAAGGATATCTGTTAAATACGGAAGAGATCCAGTTTAAAGTTACTGCAGAACGGGACTGGGAGAATCCACTGGTCGTAGAATGCGAAGATGTTCCGGCCATGGGAAAAATTCATCTGAAAAAAACCGATAAGGAATCCGGGGAAACACTTGCCGGAGCAGTATTTCATGTAATTGCTGCAGAAAATATCACCACACCGGATGGCACACTGCAGGCTGCAAAAGATGAGGTCGTAACGACACTGACAACCGGATCAGATGGAACGGCTACCAGTGATGCATTGCATTTCGGAAAATACAAGCTGGTCGAAACCAAAGCTCCAAATGGTTATGTTGCATCTGAAAAGAGCTGGAATGTCACCCTGTCATATGCGGATCAGGAGACAGAGATTGTTACAGAAGACATAACGGTTACCAATACTCCAAATGAAGTGAAAGTGAAAAAAGTAGATGCAGATTCACAGGAAGCACTTGCCGGAGTAGAATTTCAGGTTTGGAAAAAAGGAACGTCTGCGAAAGATACCTATACAACCGGAGAAGACGGAACCTTTACCGTCAAGAGACTTGCTCCTGGAACCTATTGCATCCAGGAATCCAAACCGGCACCGGGATATGAGCTGAATGAAGAGATTCAGGAGATTACTGTTAATGCAGATGGAACATTCGGTGGTGAAACAACTGCAACCGTAACCTTTACAGATAAAAAGACAGTGATCACAGAAACCAATGCGATCTCAGCCGATACGCTGGGAAAAGAAGGACTGCCAAAGACAGACGCTAAGATTACCGATACTGTTTCAATGCAGCACCTATATAAGAGTGGACAGTATAAGTTAAAAGCCCTATTAAAAGACCAGGAAACCGGAGACTCCTATCTGGTCAATGGAAAAGAAGTGACAGCAGAAAAAAACTTTTCTGCAACTGCCTCTGCTATGAATGTGGACGTTCTGATCACTGCCGATCTTTCCAATGCAGTAGGAAAAAAACTGGTCGTATACGAATATTTATATCAGATTGTGGACGGAAAAGAATTTCTGATCTCTTCCCATGAAGATATTCATGACGAGAAGCAGACGATCACGATTCCAAAACAGGAGATCCGGACTACAGCAAAAGATAAAAATACACAGAAGTCCGAAGGCATTGCTAAGAAAGATGCAACGATCATTGATACCGTAAACTACAGTGGCCTGATCGTAGGTCAGGAATACACCGTGAAAGGTGTTCTGATGCTGAAAGGTACCAATGAACCATTGTTAGTGAATGGAAAGAAAGTCACAGCAGAGAAGACTTTTGTTCCGGAAAAATCTTCCGGATCCGTAGATGTAGAGTTTACGTTTGATGCATCCGCACTGCAGGGAGAAGCAGTCGTTGTATTTGAACATCTGTACGTGCAGGATGTTGAAGTGGCCTCTCATACCGACATCGAAGATCAGGGACAGACTGTGGACTATCCTGAACATGAAATTAAGACCACAGCAAAAGATAAGGATACACAGAAGTCCGAAGGAATCGCTAAAAAGAATGCAACGATCATTGATACTGTAAGCTACAGTGGCCTGATCATGGGGCAGGAATACACCGTGAAAGGTACCCTGATGCTGAAAGGTACGAAGAAACCACTGTTAGTGAATGGCAAAGAGGTCACCGCAGAGAAGACCTTTGTTCCGGAAAAATCTTCCGGATCCGTAGATATAGCGTTTACGTTTGATGCATCCGCACTGCAGGGAGAAGCGGTGGTTGTATTTGAACATCTGTACGTGCAGGATGTCGAAGTGGCAGCCCATACCGACATCGAAGATCAGGGGCAGACTGTGGACTATCCTGAACATGAAATTAAAACTACAGCAAAAGATAAGGATACACAGAAGGCTGAAGGAATCGCAAAGAAGAATGTAACGATCATTGATACTGTAAACTACAGTGGCCTGATCGTAGGACAGGAATACACCGTAAAAGGTGTTTTGATACTGAAAGGCACGAAAGAACCACTGTTAGTGAATGGAAAAGAAGTGACAGCAGAGAAGACTTTTGTTCCGGAAAAATCTTCCGGATCTGTAGATGTAGAGTTTACGTTTGATGCATCCGCACTAAAAGGCGAGTCCGTGGTTGTATTTGAACATCTGTATGCAGATGGAGTAGAAGTTGCTTCTCATACTGATATCAACGATAAGGGACAGACCGTAACATACAAGCTTGGAAAACTGAAAGTTACCATGCCGAACCAGAAGAATAGCGGTCTGATCACTGCATTAAAAACTGGCGATATGCTGACCGTAACACCGTATATTGTGCTTCTGATGCTTGCAGGAGCAGCAATCCTTGTACTTGCAAAAAGAAAAAAGAAAGAGGTTATAGATGAAAAATAAATGGAAAAAAGGGATTCTCTTTTCTTTTTTATCGCTGTCAATCATCACTTCCCCACTGCAGGTTTTTGCAGCGGGGAAACCCCTGACAAAATCGGTCACGATTGTAGCCGATTCAAAGGAATATAAAAAAGAAGCGGAGAAAAATTTTCAAAAGAAGATTACTGAAAACGGGAAGAGTTACGAGCTGGCTGATATCGCCTATAACATTGTCGATCAGGAATACACGGAGACTCTTACCAAAACAGTAGAAATGCAGAGTGAACCTCATCTGACTATGGAAGAAGGAGGGATCACCTATGCTTTGATATCAAAAAATAAAGAAGAGACGGTCAGGCAGGCTGCAGCAACGCAGACCGTGACTGGCTGGGATGAATACGACCATGCAGTGACGGCTGCAAATGTTCCGTCAACGAAAGTGGTTCATGCGAAAAATGACGTGACCGGAGAAATGGAAGATGTCACCTGTTCTCTGACCGGCATCACACAGACCGGGACAAAGACGGTCACAAATACCATGTCCTTAACTTTCAGTGATTATGATGCCTCCTATTATGAATGGAACGGTCATCTGATTCCAAGAAACGACAGTACTCCGGCATTATCCGGGTATGAAAATGAATTATTAAGCAGCGTAGGGGCTGCATCCGGAAGCCGGATCACCTCGATCAGCTGGGCTGGAAGTCCTTATACAGGAGCCAATGGGGTTGTGTATCGGGATGCAACAGCAAACGTAGAACAGCAGATACAGGTGTACCGGGCAAATTATTCGGGAGCGATCACAACCCCGGAAGAAAAAGAAGTGATCTATACAGCAACTTACTCAGCTCCGGATCAGGATGGATCTGTTGAATATAAAGTAGTTGCGACTGCAACTTATAATCCGGTATCTTCCATGGTTCCCATGGTTGTAGCCGGAGTGGGCATCCTGATCTTCATCTTTCTTGTTGTTGCAGTCTTATATATTTTGCGGAAACGGAAAAAAGAGAAGCCTGCAAATACTTAAAAATAAAAGAATTTTACATAAAAAGGAGAACGAAAATGGCCAAATTTTTTAATGGACTTCAAGCACTGGCACAGGAATATCAGCCTTATGTGTTAATTATAGCAGCAATCATGATTATTGGATGTTCTGTATTGAATATGATGCCAGGAGAAGAGAACCGCTCGAAAGCCCGAAAATGGATTCCTAATATTTTGATCGGAATTGCAGGTGTTATTCTTGCATTTACCATCGCAACAGAATGGTTCGCAAAATTTTAAATGCAGTGAAATACATAGTTTGTTTCCGGGTGCTATTAATAGCACCTGGAAGAAAAAGGAGCTTTTGAATGAAAAAAATGGCAAGTGAAATTGAACTATATTATAGCGATGTAGTGGCTGTAGAAGCCTCGATCCAGGATCCGGAGTGCTATCAGATTTATCGGATTGATGTTCCACAGGGACAAATCGTCCCTTTGGATGAAATTGTATTTCCTACAAGAGAAGAAGCTGCAGAACAGATTCGGGAATATGGATTTCTCCAACTTTCCTATCCAATGCTGCAGGACGAATTAAGACGAATGAGGTATCTGTTATGGAAGATAAACGCATCGTAAGAAGCAGTAACAGCCATACGTTACGAACGCAGAAGATTCTTTCCAATAAGAAAGTGATCACTGCAATATTGATCCTGGAGGATTTCTTATTATTGGCTGTTTGGAACATCCTATTAAATTTTTTTGGAAATCTGATCACAACTTTGAAATTCCATCAATCCATAGATCACCAGCACATGATTCAGGTGTGGTTTTATACCGGTCCAGGTGCATGGAAATTTTATATTATTTTCGTGATTTTTGTAGCCGCCTTCGATGCACTACAAGCTTACCATATTTACACTTCCTTTTCGGAAAAAGATATTAATGTGGGACAAAAGGGAACGCAGCGTTGGACTACAACAGAAGAAATTATCCAGCAGTACAAAGAAATCCCGGACAGAGATCTTCCATACGACGGAGATCCGGGAATCATCATTTCCAGGATAGGAAACAAGCTGTATATTGACCCTTCACCGGTGAATAACCTGATTTTTGGTATTACCCGTTCAGGTAAAGATGAAATCTATGTAAACCCATCGGTAGATGTGTATTCCAGGGCAAAAAATCAGCCTTCTTTGATTATTGCTGATCCAAAGATAGAAACTTACCGGGTTGCAAAGAAAATTTTAGAGCAGCGAGGGTATCTGGTCTATCTTCTGAATCTGGACGATCCCTTGCACTCGATGGGCGATAACCCATTGGATTCAGCCATTCAGTATGCAAAAGCCAACGAAAATGCAAAAGCAATGGCTGTAGCTCGTGCCTTTGCATTTTCCATTTTTCATTCAGATGCGGAAAAGTCTGAACCGATCTGGGCCAATACGGCAACCGATCTCTTTACGGCTCTGATATTGGCACATATCACGGATGCATTAAAAGAGGATGAAGTCGAAAATGCCAGAAGGTATGCAGCTTTTCTGGAAAAGCAGAAAGAATACCTCTATCTCACACCGGAAGAACAGAAAGTGGCAGTAGAAGATTATGCAAAGGCGATCTCAGAAGGAAAAGATATCACGGTTCCTTCCATTTTAACGATCCCAACCGAAGAATCGTTCTGGTATTTATACGAAAATGAAAAAAAGATCAATATTTATAGCATCATCAACCTTTTTACAAATTTAGTGCGAATCAAAGATGAAGAAAATCCAAATGTCTCCCAGTTAGATTATTACTTTAACAGCAGAGATGATATGGATATTGCAAAACTAAAATATGCAACCATTGAAACTTCTTCTGATCGAACCCGTGGAAGTATTTACACCAATATGCTTTCGCAATTAGGAGTTTTCATCGATGAAAACATCGCAAAAATGACGGCTGAAAGCACGTTGAACTTGAAGGAGATTGGATTTGGGGAGAAGCCGGTTGCAATCTTTTTGGGAATCCCCGATTACGATAAAAGTAATCACTTTATTGCAAGTACCTTTATCCGTCAGGTGTATTACGTGAATGTGCAAAGTGCAGTCAGAAAAAATGGAAAATGCGACCGGAAAATCAAATTTATTTTGAACGAGTTCGGAAATCTTCCACCGATTGAAGCAATGGAAGAATTGATTACCGTCGGAGCAGGAAGAGGAATCACCTTTGATTTATATGTTCAGTCGTTCCAACAGCTTACAAAGTTGTATAAAGATGATGCAGCAACCATCCGGGACAACTGTGGTAATAAAATTTATATTAAGTCAACCGACAAGGATACTCTGGAAGAATTTGTTCAAATGCTCGGAAATGAAACCATCATTGACGTACAACGAACCGGGGAACGCTTATCCTTTGACAAGCACATCATGGAATCTTCTGCTGAATTGTCCCTGCTGAACTTAAATCAGCTTAAAAACCTGATGGAAGGAGAGGTTGTGATCGATCGTACCATGAAACGTAGGGATAATCAGGGAAATCATATCACTCCCTACCCGATATTTAATAGCTTCGAGAATGGGAGAAGATTGTTATACCGATATGAATATTTGCAGGATTCATTTCCAGATGCAGATTCCATTCCGCTTTATTCCGTGTTGACAGAATCCAGGGAACATATCGACTTGTCAGATCGAATCCTCGATTACAAAAAATTTACATCTGGTGTAGGCACTTCTATCCCTGTAATGAAATTTCAAGATCTCGAAAATTATCAACGGATCTGTGAAATTTTGAGCAAGGTATTGGGAGAAAATTATCAGGAAGAGTACTCCATAAATGGAAGTATCAACATCCCCCTGCTTTCGTCACTGATCGCAGAGAATCGTCATATTCCTGAAGAAATCAGGATGAGTATTTTAGGTCTGATTGAAAGCGAGGTGGCATAATGACACAGGAAGAAATCTTCAAGATTCTGACAGAAAATGCACAATATTTTGATAATAATAGTATTTTTTCAATGGCCATCCGCTCCATCGAATGGCTCATTGTAAAATTTTTGAAATGGCTTGTAAACCAGTGCGAAACTTTATTTAGCATGACGATTGGATTAGTGGATTTTACCCACTATTCTTCTGTGCAGGATTTTTTACAGGAATGGCAGGGGTTATTTGTAGTTCTGTTGGGAATTTCCCTGATCATAATAGGCACAATGTATATTGTGAACTGGGAGAAGAAACCCACCTGGATCCAGCTTGTTCAAAATGGATTGATTGGATTCTTCTTCATAACCTCTTCCTTCTATATCCTTGGAAAGATCAATACTACTTTAGTTCAGGGAACGGATGCCGTCATAGAGACTTATGGTGACGGAGAAGGAAGTGGCTCTGTAATAGTCAGAGATAACCTCTTTGATCTATATTATGCTGATAAGCAATATACCAATGGACTTGCGGATATTACAGACAAGGGAATGCCTCATTATGAGTCCCTGACTGATTCTGACATTGATCAGATCGACTTTACAGAGATCATGGATCCTGATAATAGTCGTTTGAAAAGTAATTCTTCAGATATCCTCAAAAAAGAAATCCTTTTCACGCAGGAAAATATTCCTGCTGAAGACCGACTGACAGACGTTACTTATGACCATTTCGGCATTACCTGGCTTGGAAACGGTTATTACCGGTATACCTTCCAGTTTTTTACAGCCCTTATTACCTTTATTGCGTTCCTGATCATTTATATTATCCTCTCATATAAAGTGGTTCGTTTTGTATGGGAAATTATTATGGGACAATTTTTAGGAATTATTTATGCTGCCAATCTTACCAGTTCTCAAAAAATTTTAAAGACATTGGACTGTATCAAGAATGCATATTTAATGATCCTTTTGTCTACCATCTGCATGAAATTCTTTTTGCTCATGCAAACGTACTTAAATAGTGTAGAACCTTTTAAATCCCATGCTATTGTTCGTTGCCTGTTAATTCTGTTCAGTGCTTTTTCACTTGCAGATGGTCCGAACATGGTGGAAAAAATGACAGGATATGATGCAGGACTGAGTTCCGGATTTGGAAAGATGTACGCCCTGATGAGAGGTGCGTCAATGCCGTTACACTTAGGTTCCTCTATCGCTCATACCGGGATTTCCTTTGCACAACAGCACGGAATAAAAAATGCCATGAATAACATGAGCGAGTCTTTAGCTGGTGCAGATGGTCCAGTACAAAATGGAATGGATGCTGGTTTAAATTCTTCCGATTCCTCTGATTCTTCTGGAAAAGCTACAGGAGATGGTGAAAAGGGAGGCGACTTAAATCAACAGAATACTACCCAACAGGAAAATTCAATGAATCAAGACGTGAACTCTTCTGAAAATTCCATGAATGAAGCTTCCATGACAGCAGATTCAACTAATGAACTGGATCAAAATGCAGCTACACCGGATGATACCCAGATGGAGCAGTCTGGTGAAACCGACTCCATGAATCAAAGCAATCCGGATTCTTCCATGGGACAGGATTCCCACAATCCTTCCATGGAATCCCAAAATGAACCTGCAGATTCATTAATGAATCCTGCAATGGATGATTATGTAAATCAATCTCTGGGAGAGATGGAGCAGATGAATCCTTCCGGTAATATGGCAACAGATTCCAAACCAAATACAACCTATACCGGTGAAGGATTGAATCCATCACCAAGTGTTCATGGTTCTGAAAATTTAAGTACTGACCAGAATGTTCCACCAGATATTCCGTCCTCATCCAAGGATCTATTTTAACCTGTTTAGAATACAGTACTGCAGGGTGCTATTAATAGCACCCTGCAAGAAAGGAAGAAAATTATGTCCGAAAATCGTTACATTGTAACGCAGGAAATTAAATCTGAAGCACAGTATAAAAAAGGGTTTTACTCCAAAGATATTATGTTCGTGGTTGTTTTTATGATGGTATCGTATTTTCTTAAACCGCTCGTTGCGACCAAGTTACAATACCCTTTTTTAATTGGTTCCCTTTTGATTGCAGTCTTTCTGAGAACCCCTGCGATCTACAATAAAAAGAGAAAAACGCTGGACAGTTTAGTAATTTATATGAGGAGGGAAAATACCGTGTACCACCCAATCTTTAGGCAGAATAAAATTTCTGCCAGCGATCAGGATAAAAGAGGAAAAGTAGCATCTACGATTTTAGATTTGATAGATTTGCGTAATTATAATGAACAGCATCGTTGCTTTCAACGAAAAGATGGAAGTTACATTGATTTTTTTAAGATCAAAACCCGTGATAGGGGGAATACGGCAGAAAATGAAATTCAGTATGATATTTTGAAATTTTTAAAATTATTGCAGACTTATGAAGGTTGTCTGAAAATCGAATCACTGAATTTTCCAACTAACACTTCAAAGCAACAGGCTTACTATAAAAAGAAAATTGAAAACTGCAAAAATACCGCACAAAAAAGATGGCTGACGATTGCTCAGAAAGAGCTGGAATGGGTTGATCAGCATACAACGAAACGAGAATACTATCTGGTTTACTATGCTGACACCATGGATAAATTTGTAAATCTCAACCAACAGATCATCAATAAATTACGTTTAGGGCAATATGGGATGCTGGAAGAACTCTCGCAGGAGAAAAAGGAAGACATCTACTTTAAACTCTTCAACCCAAGTTCCATCATCCGGAACACCGCTTACGAAGAATAGGAGGCTGCCATGGCAATATTCAAAAAGAAAGACAAAAAAGAAAAAGAAATCCTCTTAGACCGTCGGCTTCTGTCCTATATCCAGCCGAAAGGTGGCATTACATACCGGGATGAGAAATTTATATCAACAGGAGATACTTATATCTGCTGTATCCATATTTACGAATTTCCCAAAACGATCGGGGATTTCTGGCTGGAAAAATTAATGAACATCCCCAATACGATCGCTATCATGGATATTTTGACAGAAGATACCGTACAGGTAAAAAAGAATATCAACCTGTCCATGAAGGAACAGAATGTACGTTACCGGGAGTCAAAAGATTATAGTGAGAAAATGGATGCCGAACAGCGGTTTAACGAAATGAAAGCGTTATATCAGGAATTGGAAACCATGGGACAGGTCCTCAAAAGTGTTGCAATCCGTATTTTTATCGCAGACCGAAACCGATATGATCTGGAAGAACGTTCCAAGGAAATCATGGACTCGTTAGAGGCTGATGGATTTAAAACTACGGTATTCCTCAATGAAGGGAAAAAAGAATGGGCTGCTCTTGTAAAAAGCTTAGAAGAACAGATGCAGGATCCTTTTCATGTACCGGGACAGGCTTTGACATCCAAACAGATTGCTGTCGGATACCCTTTCCGTTTTTCTTCCCTGGAAGATCCTTACGGAAAATATTTAGGATATACCGCCTGTGGTGGAAACGTAATCTTTTCCCCTTTTACCAAAACATCTACCAGATCCTACTATAACAGCATCGTATTTGGCAACATGGGATTCGGAAAATCGACCCTGCTGAAGAAGTTATTTGAACAGGCTGCCATGGTCGGTGATTTTGTCCGTACCTTTGATATCACCGGTGAATTTGCTCCGCTGACCATCGAAATGGGCGGACGGATTATCAAATCCGGAGAAAAGATCATCAATCCATTAGAGATACTGAAAGCTGCAGAAACTGAACAGTTGAGCTACCTTACAAATATCAAGCGACTCACCGTATTGTATAAATGTATGAACCCGGATTATACCATGCAGGAAATTACCATGTATCAGAATACCCTGAAAGAATTGTATCTTTCCTTTGGGATCGATACTGCGGGAATTGTAACCGGACTTCCTGCAAAAAGTTATCCGATTTTTTCTGATTATCTGCAATTCCTAAACCAAAAAGCGGTGGAGTTAAGCAAGATGGGGGGAAATGCCTTGCAAAAACAGGTCATTGCTGCAGATATGCTCACCCTCAACCAGATTAAAAAGGTCATTGAAAGAATTGTAGATACCTATGGATACCTGTTTAATGGACACACAACTTTTGACAATATCGTAGATGAACAGATTGTCACCTTTGATATTTCCGGCTTGAAAGATCTGGAAGACAATGTATTCGATGCCGTCATGTTCAATATGCTCACGATGTGTTATGGAAACTGCGTCACAAACGGATCACTAATGAAAAAGAAGTACGAACAGGGAGAACTTGCACTGGATGAAGTGGCCCATACGCTGATTATTGCTGACGAAAGCCACCGATGGCTGAACTCTGAAAAACCGGATCTTGTCCATGAAGTCAATGTATATCAGAGAGAAGCAAGAAAATTTTTTGGTGGAACGCTGTTTGCCAGCCAGTCGATCCGTGACTATGTGCCGGGTGATACAAATAAGAGCGGCTTGACCGAAATTAAAACTCTTTTTGAGTTATCTCAATATAAATTTATTTTTAAACAGGACAGTAACGTTCTCCCTAAGCTTCAGACGGTATTTAATTCTGAGCTGACTCCGGATCAGTTGCAACGTATCCCTTATTTGGAGATGGGACAGTGTCTCCTGTGCATTTCAGGAGAACAGAATCTGGAATTTAAGGTCCATCTGTCTGCTCAGGAAAAGAAGTTGTTTGCTGGTGGTGCATAATGGGGAAACTAAAAAAATTATTAATTGGTGGAGGAGCAACGGCCGTAGCCGGAGCTACCGTATTGTTGATTTCCTGTGTAGGAATTGCATCAGCAGTAGCCGGGATTATTGGCGGTAACAATTCCTCTGATAGCAGTTACATAGATAATGTATCCATTATGGAAGGACTCCCTCCCTGGGTTACATCCGAAATTATTCTTACCTGTCTTGATCTTCAAGACAAATATGGAATTTACGCAAGTGTAACCATTGCTCAGGCTCAACAGGAAGCTGGGGGAACCTGGGATGGAGCTTCACTGTATGATACTGCAGCGATTGATCACAACCTGTTTGGGGTCAAAGCAAGCGGGGGAACATCCCAATGGGAAGGAACTGTGACCTGGGACGGAACAGCCGGTACTACCGGCACTTACCGGCACTACGATTCCTATCCACAGGGGCTTAGGGACCGGGCCCGTTTATTATTAACTTCTTCTGCTTATACGGAAATTGCCAAAACGGCCAATGAACGGAGCGGATCCGCAGCACAGTTGGAAGCTTTAAGCCGAAGTTCCTGGTGCGAAGGACAATACAGTACTCTGCAAAAATTCATGGAACAATACCAATTAACCCGTTTAGATTCTATGACGATGGCTACCTATCAGGCACAATACAAGGGAAATGGGGGAAGTGCTTTTACCGGGGGCTTTGTTTATTATAATCAGGCGGATGCCCCTTGGGGGGATCTACGCTATGTAGCAGGAGATCCAATCCGCAAAAGCGGGTGTGCTGCTACTTCCCTCGCCATGGTCTGGGCTACATACGGAAAGGATGCTTCTATTACCCCACAGACTGTGTTCAGCATCGGGAATAAAAACGGGGCATTAAGTAATGGGCTGTTGTCCCGTGGTGGCTGCGTCACAGCTACCAACAACGATCCAAAATTTGGCTGCATTGCCACTCATAGCTTAAACTGGTCGCTTGCTATGGATGCACTTGATAAAGGGGGTGCTGTTATGGTTGTAGGCACTGGAAAAGCCCCATTTTCCTCAGAAGGACACTGGTTTGTCATTATCGGATACAACGGTGGGAAAGCTTATCTTGCAGATCCCGGACATCGTGCGTGTACCTGGACGGAAATTGGCGGTAACAGCTCCGGGGAATCGTTGACCTATATCCAACAACAAACCCAGGACATGATCATATTTACACCACGATAGGAGGTTCTTATGAAAAATTTTATAGAAAACCATAAAAAAGGCATCGGAATTTTTTTTATTTTTATTGCAGTCATCTTTATGGCTTTTTACTTTCTGATCGCTGCTTATAAAAAAGCTCAGATTCCACCAGAAACACTCCGCACTCCTGAAGAAATTCAGAAATTGGAATCTGATACAGGAAATGATACAATACCGGATCAAAATGAAAAAGATGCAGAAAAAGAATGGGATGGAGAAAGTGTCGGCCTTGATTTTGAACCTGTGGATCTCGGAAACTGTGATCTGAATCAAGAGGTCCGGAATCTGATCGATGATTCCGTTGCTGAACTATCCGAAGAAATGCAATGGTGGCTCTATGCAGATTATGGAATTGAAAATGTAACAAAAGTCGTATGGAATCAAATTGCTACCATCGACTACGAAGGAAAAAATATTGTACTGCAATACCATGTAGTTGCAAGTCAAAAATGTAACATTAAATGTATGTACTCTCAAAAAGATAAAACATGGAGTTTCTATAAATTCAGAGGTCAAGGAGATGATTAAATGGCACGATCTGTATATATCATGTGCGACGATTGCAATAAAGAATATTGTGTAAATCTGGTTGAAAAAAATAAGAGTCTGAAACAGACTTCTTATCTTGCTGAAGCAGAATTTGTTCTGAAGCATGGAGATCTGTCTGATTTCCAAAAAAGACAATTAGAACTAGCCCGTCAATCTGGAAAAACCATCCTGACCCAAGCAGATCTTTCCGGGATCCATCCAAAAAGAGGCTTAAGAGCCAGAGAAATCAGTTATGACTTGGAATTATGATACTTCAGTAAAAAGAAAGGGAACAAATGAGTAATGCAAGAGCCAATGCTGCGGTTTATGATCAACGCAGACGCAAACTGAAAAAAAGAAATAAACGCTATTTTCAAAGAATAATGATTGCACTGATCGCATTTTATGCGATCTGTTTAACATCGAAGATGTGGCTGAAAAATAATTATAAAAATATTGATATTACCCCGATTGGAAGCGTTGTAAGCCAAAACAACCGCGAGGTTACATTAATCAGTTGGAGCTATTGCAGGGATGAGCGGAAAATGGAAGTGCTGCTCGGAATATCAAATACTGCTTATGATGGGAATGATACCTATGAATGGTCCGCTGAAGATAAGGACGCTGGATCGTTAAAAGTAACCCCTATCATCGAAGAACGAAATTTTGTTGTGCTTCAGCTTACTGACCTTCCTTCCCGTATTACAGTCATTTCCTTAAGGATGGATCAGTCAAAAACACAAGACTTTGAGACGATTCGTCTGTATGCAGCACCGGATCGGAACATGAAAAGTGTTGCTGATATAAAAGTAAAATCAAAAGAAGAATATCAGATTCAGCAGATTCAATCCGAAATTGAACTTGCAAATGAAACGATTTCTGATTTAGAGGAAGAAATTCGTAAAAATAAATCTACGATCCGGAATTTAAATACAGCGATTAATGATGCTGAAAGTGATCTGCAATATCAGACTTCTTCCGAAATGGAAAGCACCAATCAAAAAATTTCTACGTTGAGAAGTCAGAAAAAGAATGCAAATGAAGCGATTGATACTGCAAAAAACAAAATTCAGGAGCTAAATGAAAAAATAGAAAACCTGAACAAAGAAATCGATTCTATCTCATCATCCGGGAGGTGATTTTTTGAAAAATAATGATATGGCTACATCAAAGCAGCTTGCTTATGCAAAACGAATTGAAGAAACTTTGGATGTTCAGATGCCATCCTCAATGGATCGCTATACTATTTCGCAATTTATTTCCGCTTATCATAAAGAATTTCTTCAGAAAGAACGGGAAGGAAATAAAAAAATTGAGTCAAGAATTAAAGAAGAAATTCCCATTGCGTATATCGCACGTGAAATGGGTTTTTCTGTTGTAAAAAAAGGCCGCTATCTTTCATTGAAAGAACACGATTCCGTAATCATCGATACAGAAAGGAATTGCTTCTGGAGAAACTCCAGAAGCGGCCGTGGATCTTCTATTGGCCGTGGAGGAAGTGTCATCGATTTTGTGGTAGAATTTTCCACTCTCGATTCAAAGGAAGCTACTCGTGACCTTGCACAGCGACTCACAGGTGTTTCTGTTACATTATCTTCACATAAAGTACCTGTTCAAAAAGCAACTTATGAAAAAAAGGAATTGGAACTTCCAGCTCCTGCACAACATATGCGGAACGTATTCGCCTACCTTACGAAAAGTAGATACATCGAACCGGATGTGGTACAGGAAATGGTGTCTCGAAAAATATTATATCAGGATCAACGGCATAACTGTGTATTCGTAAGCCGAAACGCTGATCAGAAGCCTGTATTTGCCTGTCTCCGTGGAACCAATACATTTCAACGGTTTTTAGGAGATTTAGAAGGCTGTGACTATGAGCATTGTTTTCATATTGACAACCAAGCCTCTAAACTGATCATCACCGAATCACCCATTGAAGCTCTCAGTTATATGTCCCTTCTGCAAAAAGCCGGGAAAGACTATCATCAATATGATTACCTGGCATTGGCTGGAACAGGCAAATATGCTGCAGCCATGTATCACTACCAGCAAAAAGGCTACGAGGAACTGGTGATTGGAACAAATAATGATGAAGCCGGAAGAATGGCGAATACAGCAATCCACCAGCTCTTTCAGGAGATACCGGTAACTCTGACCGACCAGTATCCTGAACAAAATGACTGGAACGATGAATTAAAATATGTCATCAATCATGGATTCCGGACAGATTACATTCCTGAAAAAAAAGAGATAACCGATGCTTTGGAAGCTCGCCTGGATGCCATGATGATGCCGGATACTGATGAACTGAAGCCGGAATGCCTCAACTTTTCCTCTCAAATGTTAGAGGAAGTAAATGTTCCGGTAGAAGAAATGGATTTGTATGTCAGTAACTACATAGATCGCAGCCGACAAAAAGATCCACAAGCCGGATTCAAAGAAGTTCTGCAAAAAGAACAAGCTTCTGGACGGAATCCAGGACATCAGATTCTTCGTAATTTTAACCAAAAACGCTTTTTTCGTACCGAAAAAACACTAGAATCTACCCTGTCAATTTAAAAGAAAATTCCGGGTGCTATTAATAGCACCCTCTTAAAAAGGAGAAAAAATGATAATATTTGTTGGTGATGAACTAAATGGATACTGGTTTAATGAAGTCGTATCCTCTATTGAAGAAGAAGTTATGATGATTCCGGAAAACCCGCATATAGCCCAGCAGATTAATGGAATCCTTTCAGTATCCAACTGTACCTACATTGTATTTGATATTTCACAATACATTGATCCATCTGAAGAAATAGCCGCAACAATTATAAAAATCTGTCAGGCTAATAATGCAACACCGATTATCCTTGCAAGCGGGTATCTTCCTAATTCGGAAATTATAGTGTCTCTGATTGATCAGGATATACACTATTTTATTTTTGATTCTGAACAGGGAAAAATAAAAGAAGAATTTTTAAAATGCGTAAACGGATTTTACGCTGCTAATGGAATTGATCTGATTGAAAATGTCAAAGAGAATATCGAAACAGTCAAAGAACGAGTTAAAAATTCTACGCTAATTGGAATCGGGGGGATCAAAAATGGAATAGGTACCACAACTCAATGTCTGCAGTTGGTCCAATATATCCAATTTTGCGGATATTCTGCAGCCTATATCGAAATGAACAGCACCCGTTATGTTCAACAGTTATTTGCTTCTTATGATGATTGTGAAATAGTGGATGAAACGCTTGGACATATTCGATATAAGAACATTGATCTGTTCGATAAGCAGGAGAAAATTTCCGACATTTTACAACTGGGATATAATTTCTATGTCTATGACTACGGAGTTTTTACTTCCCCTGATTTCAACAAGACTTCTTTTCTTGAAAAGGAACTAAAAATCTTTGTTGTCGGCTGTAAGCCGAACGAATTACACTTTACACAAAATGTATTACGCAGCCTTTTCTACCAGGACGTATGCTACATTTTTAATTTTACACCGGAAGCAGACAAAAAAGAACTGTTAGAGATTATGGAGGAGAAAGCGGAACGGACTTTTTTTGCTGACTGGACGGTTGATCCGTTTACCTACAGCAATTCAGAAATTTACAGCAAAATTCTTCCGTTGGAGATTCTCAGGGAAGAAGAACCGGTTAAAAAAAGCTTTTTCCCGTTTTTCAATAAAAAAAGAAAATAATTTTTCTTTTATTGTAGCAGGGAAAGGAAAATATAATGAAATACAAACAGAATCTTGTTTCCGGAATCAAAAAAGAAATTGCTTTTGAAAAAGAACAGGAACTTTTAAAAGAAAAGCACCACATAGAAGATCCGGATATTGTCGTAATTGAAAAAAATAATTTTTTTAAGCTGTTTTTACATACTGGTAGCCGGATTATCCGGCTGACCGCTACAATTCTTTTGTTGGTCTTGGCCGCAATTGGATTAACAACTATAATCTATCCGACTTTACGGAATGATTTTTTCATCATTCTTTACGACCTGAAAGACCAACTGATCTATTTACTTGGAGTATAAAATATGACTATAAATGAAAAACTGAAAAAATTGAGAACGGAGCAGGGATTATCTCAGAAAGAACTTGCTGAATTATTAAATATAACCCAGGCCTCCGTATCTGACTATGAACGTGGCTTACGCCCACTTAAAACGTCTGTTATACAGGCCTATGCAGAAATCTTTGACGTCGATATGGAATACCTGAATCCCATATCGGATGGAATGGATATGCAGGACATATTAACTGTACTTTTCGCCTTGGATGATCGGATTTCTCTTAATATCGAATGCAGACCATCTGGAAAATCCTATATTATGTTTCAGACTGGAATTATGGACGAATTTTTACTAGAATGGAAAGAGATGAAATCCAAACTTACCCATGGCCTGATTTCAAAAGATCAATATGACCAATGGAGAGCAATACTTTTACAGGAGGATCAAAACAATGTTAATTAAAAATCAAAATTATGGAGAACAGGAACAGGAAATTTTCACCATATTTGCCCATTATCAGAACTGTGCTTTAGCATACGATGAAGAAGAAAATATGTATGTTCACGTTGGGGATTTAGAAGCTTTTCCAATCGGAACGCAGGCAGAAAAGAGTTCCTTTGTAAGGCTGGAAAAAGAAACCTTACAAAATGATAGTTTATACGAAAGGCTGAATGCATATGCCGAAAAAATTAATCTGGGAGCGAACAACCTCTAAATTACAACTTTATATAACCCAGGATCGCTATGAATTAAAAACCCCTTTAATGACCATCCCTTTTACGAGCAAAAGTAAAATGATGGTCTATCTACAGCAACGCTATCATTTAGATATGCAGGAGTACCGGCAAATTTATGATGCAGGTTTTCTTACTGGTACTCCTGTTAAGAAGGAGGATATCAAAATGACTGCCTCATCATTCAAGCCAATAAAAGAAGAAAATTTACAAAAAAGAAATGGGAGCGAACTGGCACAAAAGAATCAGGAAGAAGCCCGTGAGAAAATTACAACACTTGCCAAAAATTTTGAAGCAGATCCTTCCACACTGGCAGACTACTTACAGTTCGGTTCACGTTTTTACAAATACAGCCCTAAAAATACACTGCTCCTCTATGCACAGAATCCTTTTGCAACCTATATCCAATCTTTTGAAAATTGGAAAAAAGAGGGATGCTCTGTACTAAAGGGAGAACATGGATTAAAAGTCTGGGTTCCTGTCAGTGCCACTTTTATTGATCTGGGAAACGGAAACAAAGTGCAATTATCCAAAGCAACTAAAGAGCAAAAGAAGGCATGTAAAGAGGGGAAGCTTCCCAGCGAAAAGCGATTGGTAGCATTTCGTCTTGGAACGACCTTTGATATTTCGCAGACCAATTTTCCTAAAGAACGCTACCCGGAACTTTTTAATATGGGATTTAACGATGCAGATCAGCGGATGCTCTGCAATGCTGTATCCGATTTTTGTCAAAAGCACTTAGGCTATAAGGTAGCCTATGACACAGATCTCCGATCGATCTCACTACGTGGAGCTTGCAATCGTTTAACCAAGGAAATTACTTTGAATCCAAAACTCAATGATTCTCAGCGTCTCTCCACTCTCACTCATGAGATGGGACATGCAATCCTGCACGGTGATTCCAATACAAAAGGAACTTTTCAAAAAGAATTTGAGGCTGATGCTATATCGATCATGTTTCTTGGAGACTTAGGGATAAAACCAAGTCAATCCCGGATCCAACATTTAAGCCAAAGCTATAACCGGCTGAAAATGGATTTTTCAGAATCTCTCGATACCGTTTCTGAAGAATCTTTCGATGAATCTGTTCAACAGATTTTTGCACCGGTATTTGATACCTATAAAAAATATGTGGATCATTTTTACCAAGAAGTAAACGCATCACTTGAGAAACAACGGGAAATGGAAAAGATGACTCCACTAAGTGTAGAACAGAAGACTTTAATTAAAGATTGCTCTTCTCTCCTGCTCCAGGAATATCCAAGTCTTTCTTCTGATACGATGCAGGATTTTTTAAAAGACGATCTGCAGTTACGAGGCGGTGAGTGGATGCAAGAAAAACTGAACGAATATCTGTCAGATAAAAAGAACCCTTCCTTTGATCGGGCATCCCAACTTTCTCAAAAGCTGCACTCTTTTTCAGCCAAACCTAAAGAGATTAAAAAAGCTCCAGCTTTTTCTGGCATAGAATTATAATAAATTCTATCCTATGGCTTTCAATTTGTAGCCTAGGTTCCATTTTCTTGACTTACACAGAAAAGATATCGTTGAACTATTTTAATTAGAATCTGAGCCGTTTAAGAAGGTGCTATTAATAGCACCTTCTTTTGGAGACAACCATTGTTTGAATTTTTCAAAGATTCAAATAATGGTTGAATCACTTTGGCTCTAACAAAATAAAAAAGGAAGAGTGTATCTCTCACTCTTCCAACTGTAATAAATAATAATTACAACTTAGAACATTGTCTAAGTCGGAGATATGATTATATTACCAATTTTCTCTTATACTGTCAATCGGAGTGACAGCATATGCAAAAGAAAGAACGAATTGACGGAGCTGTTTATGAGCGTAATTATATTTATAATTTCCATTACCATCTGATCTGGGTAACGAAGTACCGAAACCCCGCTTTTACAACGCCAGTGCTAGTAAATGAGGTCAACTACCCACGACCTTTAGGTCGTGGGTAGTTGACTTCTTTCTCCTTCTACACTCTATCTTCGTTTCCAAAACTATCAACTTGTAATTTTTAATGGTACCGCATATTCACGTGGAATATAATTGCGGACACACTCCTGCCCCTTTTTTTATACGAAATATCTATTTTATATAACGTCACCCGATTGATTTCTTCCACTGCTCCTTTTATAACCCGGTTATTCAGGTTCGCAAAAGTTTTATACTTATCCTGACAATCACAAGCCTCCCGGATATACTCAACACTTAATTCAACATCTACTCCATTTTTCGGTAAGACTTTTAATTTGATCCTTTCCATCAGCAATTCAAAGATACGAATGGAATACACGCTTTTCATTGCCAGTACGGTATCTAAAGTATACTGGGTATACTTTTCCTTTAAATTCAATAGATAAGGCTTCAATTCATCATTTAATTTTATTGCAACACCTACATCACTCTGATAGACACATTTGGTCACCCATGGAATCTTGATCCATTGAGTCTTTTTTGCATCTTCGCTTTTTATGTAAACTGGATTACTGATGATGTCACTCGTCACCTCATCAATATCCCTGTATACATTACTTTTAGAAATTCCGAATAGATCTGCAATTTCAGCTATCGTAATAACATACGTTTTTAACTCTTTATCATCATACACTACCTGCATGATTGCTGAACGGATCAATTTAGCGGAATTGAGCTTTAGTCCCTGCTTTCCGGTAATTAATGTATTCGCCTGGACTACATACTGATTTTTATCTACGCTGAAGTCAAATGAAAGCTGACCTTCAAGAGTTTTTCCGCCTCGTCCCATTTACATATCCTCTTTTCCTAAGATAGAATCATTATACAGCAACTATTACATTAAGTCAAGGTTTGTAATTTTTACTACTTTCTGTTTTTTGTGTAATTTTAAAACTATCAATTTGTAATTTTTTCATCTTTAATAAAATGGATCTGATATTGTTGAATAGTCTCAAATTTAAAAAGAGACTCGCACTCTAATTATCCAAGTGTGTCGTAAAACCCCTAGCTTTAGCTGTAGGGAGTGTCAATTCCATTTTCTTAACTGACAAAATCAAAACTATCAATTTGTAATTTTAACTGTTTTCCTTTTTCTCTAAAACTATCTTTTTGTATTCCTATCACTATCAATTTGTAATTTTAAACTATCAATTTGTAATTTTACATTCTTCCCTTTTATGATGTAAACCGCTTATTTTCAACGATTTTCTTTACTAATCTCAGTTCTCCTAATTATAAATTAATAAAATATCTTATTATATTTATATACATATAGTTTTTAAAACTATCAATTTGTAATAAAAACCAACATTCTTATTGTTCTTACACTTACCAGTGGGTCGTGATCAAATCTTCTATTGTTAATTTTTCTTTTTTTTGTACTATTTCTACTTCATTCGGATCTGTTTCGGATTTCCTTCTCTCTATTCGTTCCCAGTGAAAAAATGAAATGAAAGTCTGTTGTATGTTTTCTGAAAGGAAATGCTCCCCCAATCCACTTTAATAAAATACACATTTTTCTTCGTACCTATTTTCCTATAATACTACAGTTTTAATTGTGAAAACAAGAAATTTTCAGTTGCCATGAATGTGAGGTGCTATTAATAGCACCTTGAATTTTAAAGGGTATAAAAGCTGTGTTTAAAACTATCAATTTGTAATTTTTTCAAGTATGAAAATAAGTTTTTTACTACAGTAAAATAAAAAATAAGGAGGGGTTGAAAAGCTTGATTTTATTGTAAAAATACTAAAATTTTAGTATAATTATATTGTAATAAATAATAGATAAGAGAGGAGATATTAAAAATGAACAATTTGAATTTTGATCAATTATTTAAAAAATATGACTATGTCGTATTTTTTGACACGGAGACCACTGGACTTGATCCGGAATGCAGCTACATAACAGAGTTGGCCGCTATTAAGGTGGTCAAAGAAGAAGAACAGGGATGGGTTACCGATATAATCAGTAGCCTGTTAAAGCTCCCGGAGAATGTTGTAATACCTGAATTTTTGGAAAAATTAACAGGGATTACAAATGAAGTGATCCGAGAGGAGGGACGGGATTGGAATATGGTTTACAACGAGTTTTCTAGTCTGTTTGAAAAAGACAGAAAAGGACTGGTAATTGCATATAATGCACAGTTCGATCTGATGTTTATGCAGCATCAATTTCCGGCTTTTAAAGAGCTGGATGTGGATTACTTAGATTCCTTGACTGTTTTCAGAGAAATCGAAGCATATCCGCATAAGTTGGCGGATGCGATTGAACGATTTGATCTGCAGGGATGTAGAAATTCTCATTGTGCGGCAGATGATACAGCCGCATTGATAATGGTTACAGAGGTGTTAAATAACCGATGTAACCTGTTGGATTATATTAATCGTTTTGGGTATGTTCCTAAATACGGAAAGCCCAAAAATAAGATAGATAAGATTAACTATTTTCCACAAAACAGGAGGTGAAAAAGGTGAAGATAAAAGAAGTCAGAGATGAATTTGGTGTACTTCAGGTTGTGGATGAAGAAAAAAGAAAAATCTACGATTACTGTAATCGTAGAAAGATCGTGACCTGGAATGCACCAATAGTTGAGGATGGACAAGATTCGCATTCCTGGTGTTTATATCAGGAGAAGGGAACGATTGAGGAGATTGAAAAGAGGATGCAGACCTGGCGAAATGGTGTAAAGCTTGCTTATGCTGTAGTAGTTAGGTTTAATGCATCGAAAAATGATCCGGAAAAAATAATTTGGAACCGGATTGTAAAATACGTATCCAGTCACCCGACAGAATTTTTTGATCAATGGGGAGACTGGAAAAAAGATCTAATTATTAGCGACGATAAAATAAAAAAGATGGGAGAATAAAAAAATGAACAAAGTAGTTTTAGTAGGAAGATTAACAAGAGATCCAGAAGTAAGATATTCACAGGGAGATCATGCTACAGCAGTTGCAAGATATACAGTTGCAGTAGATCGCAGATTCAAGAGAGACGGTGAGCCGACAGCGGATTTTATTCCGTGTGTTGTAT
>OLWA01000442.1_pt1 | contig 52202 bp, 42 predicted proteins | sample 1673251 | NCBI WGS metagenome assembly OLWA01 (sample SAMEA3178937, study PRJEB25190) | human gut metagenome | biome: human gut; feature: human-associated habitat; material: faeces | place: Austria | collected 2013 | reverse complement strand
CTATTGTTACCGGAAAGCCTCTCTTCTGCCAGTCTATTATTCCACTGTCGAGATTTACCAGCGAAAAGCCTTTTTCGGCAAGGAGAGAAGCGGCGGCAGCCGACCTACGCCCGCTCCGGCAATAAACATATACCGTCCTCTTCTTTTCAAGCGCACTTTCTGCGGATGAAAGAAAATCATCAGACTTGAAATCGATATTAAGCGCTCCGGGAAGGTGTCCTTCAGCGAACTCTTCGGGGGTGCGGACATCCACCACAACCGGATTATTATTCTTTATACCCTCAGCAAATTCCGGAGCATCAACCGTCTTAAAAGTGCTCCCAGATCCGCCGCATGCACCAAGAGCGCCGACTGAGAGAAGAGACGCGGCAAACAAAGCCAATAGTTTTCTTGAAGTTTTCATAGCGTAAAAGTACCCAAACTTTCGTATTTTTGCAATGAGACCTTAATTTTTCATTGACACACCAACCCGAATAAAAATGACCGGAATAACGATAGCAACGTTGATTGTATGTGTGATACTAGGTATTGCACTGATTATACAGCTGCACAATCTGAATGAGACAAGGAAAAGAGAACGCATACTTCAGACGGAAAAAGAAGACGCCGTACATGCCCGGCTGATCGCCGAATCACGATTGCGTGAGCTGGAGGCAAGACATAACGTGGAATACGCTTCCTTGCGCAAAGAGAGCGAGCTAAAGATCCAGATAACCCGAGAACTGTCAGCCCAGTCTGAAAAAAATTTCAGATTGATGGCAAACGAAATCCTGCGGCAGAGCACCGAAACCCTGCGCAACGAGAACTCATTGCGTCTGGGGCAGCTCATAGATCCGCTCCGTGAGCAGATAGAAGGCTTCAAACGACAGGTCTCAGAAACCTACTCCGCCGAGGCGCGGGAAAGATTCTCACTGCAGCAGAGAATCAAAGAGCTGATTGACGTAAACAACTCCATAGGAAAAGAGGCCAGAGAACTTTCGTCGGCGCTCCGTGGAAACACCCGAACTCAAGGAGCGTGGGGAGAGATGGTACTTGAAACCATCCTTGAAAGATCCGGCCTCCGGAAAGGAGAGGAATTCACCGTGCAACAGACTGAAGATGAAAACGGCAAGGCTTTACGCGATGAAACCGGCAGAGCGCTCCGCCCGGATGTGGTGATAAACTATCCGGAAGGACGCGTGATGGTTATCGACTCAAAGGTCTCCCTCACGGCATTTGTGGACTACATGAATACAGATGATGAAACCGCCCGAAAAATAGCAGCAAAAGCCCACCTTGATTCCGTAAACAAACACATCGCCGAGCTTGCGGCAAAGAACTACCATGATTACGTGGGAACCGACAAACTCGATTTTACGGTTATGTTCATACCCAATGAAGCTGCCTATGCCGCCGCAATGACTCTTGACCCCGGATTATGGCAAAAAGCGTTTGACCGACATGTAATCGTGGTCTCCCCCACTCAGCTCATCGGCTTGCTGCGGCTCGTAGCCCAGATCTGGAATCAGGACCGGCAAACGCGCAATGCTCTTGAAATAGCGGAAAAGGCAGGTGCCATGTACGACAAATTCGTGGGCCTTACCGAAGACCTAAGCCGTGTCGCCTCATCTATTTCATCGGCACAAAAGACATGCGACGCCGCTATTGGCAAACTCAGCCGCGGGCGTGGGAATCTCGTGGGACGCGCACGGGAACTCCGCGATCTCGGAGCGAAAACGAAGAAAGAGCTTAAAATCACCAGTGAGGACACACGGCCGCCTCTGTCTCAATCGGAAGAATTATCTCAATCAGAAGATTGCGGTTCCTATTCCTCAGGCGACCTCGACTCATAATCCTTAAGTATCACCCGCAGGCGCTTCCGGGCATAATATATACGGCTTTTGACGGTTCCTACCGGAAGTTTCATGTGTTGCGCGATTTCTGAGTATTTATAGCCAGAAAGATGCATGGAAAACGGTATTCTATAACCCTCGTCAAAACTGCTTATCACCTCATTTATCTCGTTCACTGCGTAAGAGTTTTCTGGCGAAGCGATACCGGAGTCCTGAGGAAGATTCAGAAAATATAAATCGTCCGAACCGTCGAGCATGGTTGCACTCCTCACTGTGCGCCGATAATTATTAATGAAGATATTGCGCATGATAGTGAAAACCCATCCTTTAAAATTGGTATTTTCAGAATATTTCTCTTCGTTATCAAGCGCTTTGAGCGTAGTGTCCTGAAGTAGATCGTAGGCATCGTCGCGGTTAGAAGTAAGTATGTAGGCAAAATTCAGAAGATTCGTCTGCAATGCGACAAGACGCGCCTGGAATTTGTTGTTTACCATAGTCAGTGTGTATTTGAAATATGTCTGAGACCTTTATACTCTGAAAACCTCTCTGAAAAAACAATTGTTTCGGCTTTTAGCTGAGTTTGAGGTTCTTTAGCTATTTTCAAACTTTTTCATATCGATTTTAACATTACGGCCCTTAGGAAGTTCAAAATTGTGCAAATGGCAAAAAATCTGGCCGTCCTCCTCGCTGGAATCCGCCAGATAATATCTATTTGATAAGAGTATGCGTTTCGTGTCTCGTCATGCCGGTTTTCACGACTTATGTTCTGACAGCACGTCGCCCCTCAATCCATTCTTTCTGATGGGTAAATTACTGAAACAATAATATTATTGTACTTAAATGATATGGTAGCGACCTTTTTCCATGTATTGAATGAGAGAAACGAAAATAATAAGTAACTTTGCAGAAATAAACCGCGGCATTTCATCGCGATACATTTTCGGGCTGAAAAAACATGCCATTGATAATGGAACAGACAGACAAACACTTTATTCTTGATAAGCGCTATCTGCGCATGGCCTCTATCTGGGCCGAGAATTCTTACTGCACACGCCGACGTGTGGGAGCATTGCTTGTTAAAGACCAGATGATAATATCAGATGGATTCAACGGCACTCCCGCAGGTTTTGAAAACATTTGCGAGGATGAGAACGGTATCACAAAACCTTACGTGCTCCATGCCGAGGCAAACGCCATAACAAAAGTGGCGCGAAGCAATAACTCGTCGGCCGGTTCTACCCTCTATGTCACCGCTTCTCCCTGCATGGAATGCTCCAAGCTCATAATACAGGCCGGAATAATCCGTGTAGTGTACCGCGACCTTTACAGGATAACAGATGGCCTCGACCTTCTCAGACGCGCCGGGGTAGAAACCGTACATATACCCGACTTAGATTAAGCCGACGGCTCCAGAAGCCAATATTCACCCGACTTTCACATCTTGCACATTACTTTACACCATCCATCATCAACACGATGAACATAGATTTCAAAAAAACATCAGTATGGATTCCCCTTATGGTTGCCGTGGCTTTTGCCAGCGGCATTGTTTTGGGTGCCAAATTTTTCAGCATAGACATATCGGAAGGACAGAACAAACTTGGTACGGTTCTTCAATACATCGAGAATGAATATGTGGACAAAGTCGATACCGACAGCCTTATCGAGAAAACCATTCCCGATATCCTCTCAAAACTCGACCCGCATTCAGCATATATCCCTGCCAGCGATCTCCAGGCCGTAAATGAAGAGCTTGACGGTTCGTTCTGCGGCATCGGCATTCAGTTCAATACCCTCAACGATACCATAACTGTGCTTGAGGTCATATCCGGAGGCCCTTCGGAAAAAGTAGGAATCATGGCTGGTGACAGAATAGTGGAAATCAATGACACTGTGGTCAACACCAAGGAATGGACCGATACTAAAATCATTTCACGCCTCAGAGGCCCTCGCGACACAAAAGTAAAGCTTGGAGTACTTCGCGCCACGAGTCCCGATATGCTTGAATTTGAAGTAACCCGCGGCGATATTCCCGTGGCCAGCGTGGAATCAAGCTATATGCTTAATCCCACCACCGGATTTATCCGCGTAAGCAAATTCGGCCGCACCACTTTCGAAGAGTTCCTGAACGCCTTGGTTGATCTGCGTAGCCGTGGGGCCGAGGATTACGTGATAGACCTTCGCGGAAACACCGGAGGGTACATGGAAATAGCCATACTGATGGCCAACGAATTTCTTCCTGCAGGTAAACTCATTGTCTCCACACACGGACGCGACGGAAGAGCCGAAAGTATGGCTTTCAGCGACGGCAACGGCGCATTTGCCGATTCAAGAGTGGCAGTTCTTATTGATGAATACTCAGCAAGCGCAAGCGAGATTTTCGCCGGAGCCATCCAGGATAATGACCGGGGAACCATCTTAGGACGCCGTTCATTCGGCAAAGGACTGGTACAGAAACAGATTTCACTCCCCGACAGCAGCGCTCTCCGTCTCACAACAGCAAGATATTATACTCCATCCGGACGTTGCATTCAGAAAACATACACTCCGGGCAACCTTGACAGCTATGGAATGGAAATAGCCGAACGCTACAGCCATGGCGAAGGCTTCAGCGCCGACAGCGCTTATATAGACAAATCGGTTGTTTACCATACGGCCGGAGGACGCGAGGTTTACGGAGGTGGCGGCATCATGCCTGACATCTTTGTGCCTAACGACACAACCGGTATCTCATCGTATTATATAAATGTGTTGAACGCCGGAATGCTTCAAAGGTTTGCATTCAGATATGCCGACGTCAACCGGCCCCGTCTTTCAGACGCCGCTACAGTGGATGAAGTAGAAAGCTTGTTGCCGAACGACGACCAGCTACTTTCGGATTTCGTGGCCTTTGCAAAAAAAGAAGGGGGAATTGCACCGCGCTGGTACTATATAAACCTTTCACGCGACTTAATTGTTAGTCAGTTAAAGGCGCTGATTGCACGCGACGTTCTTGGCACATCGGCTTTCTACGAAGTTATAAACCGTCAGGACAAGGCCGTGGAGCGTGCGCTTGAGGAGCTTAAAAACAGTGAACCCACCCTCAACAAACAAGCGCCCGACACTACAACCGTGCGATGATGAACAAGAATGATATCCGCCTGAGAATGCGCGCCCGCAAGAGTCTGCTTGATGATGATGAACGTCAGAAAGCGGCCCGAAACGTATTCGACAGGCTTGAACAGCTTGCCGCCTTCCTGATGAGCGACAGGATATTGATGTACAATTCCCTGCCTGACGAACTCTCCACCCGTGAATTCCTCACCAAATGGAGCGGAAAGAAACACTTCTTTCTTCCACGGGTAAACGGTATAGACCTGGAGATTCTTCCATATAACCGCACACGCCTTCGTTCCGGAGCGTTCAGAATCGAGGAGCCGGAAGGCGACGACCTCGCCGATGCATCTGAAATGGAAATGGTGGTGGTACCCGCGGTAGCGTATGACCGCAACTGCAATCGTGTGGGAAGAGGGAAAGGATATTACGACCGGCTACTCTCCCGTACACGCGCACTGAAAGTAGGAGTAGCCTACGATTTCCAGCTTATAGACGAGTTGGAGGCTGACCCGTTTGATGTGCCGGTTGATATCGTCATCACTGAGTCGGCCATCATTTACCGCAGACGCTGATTGCCACGTATGGCTTTCGCTTCTTCATTCGAAAGCCCCCTGTCACGCTTACGGCACTTTGGAATTGGCACGGTTTTTAAGTACCTTTGCACCTGAATTCCAAATAAGGCTCAAGAGATGGTCTCCATTCAAAATTTAAGCGTAGAGTTCAGCGCCAAATCACTCTTTGACAATATAAATTACGTGATCAACCCACGTGACCGCATAGCGCTCGTGGGTAAAAACGGCGCCGGCAAATCCACAATGCTTAAAATCATTGCGGGTATCCAGCTTCCTACTTCAGGTAAAGTTTCCATGCCCCGCGACATTACCGTGGGATACCTTCCCCAGCAAATGGAACTGAACGACACTCTCACGGTTAAAGAGGAGGTAAGAAAAGCGTTTGCCCACATTGACGAACTGAAACGCAAACTGGACGAAGCCACCGAAGAGCTCTCCTCGCGCACAGATTATGAAAGTGAGGAATACCATGAGCTGATTGAGCGAGTAAGTTCTCTCTCCGAAAGAATGGCAATGGAGCAAAGTGAAAACTGCGAGGCCGAAATGGAGAAAACACTCACAGGCCTCGGATTCGTGCGAAGTGATTTTGACAGACCCACATCGGAATTCTCGGGGGGATGGCGCATGCGAATCGAGCTCGCCAAACTACTCCTCCAGCGCCCTGATGTGCTCCTTCTCGACGAGCCAACCAACCATCTGGACATAGAGTCGATACAGTGGCTGGAGCAATTCCTTACAAACAAAGCCGGCGCTGTGGTTCTTGTGAGCCACGATCGCGCTTTCATTGACAATGTAACGAATCGCACCATAGAGATCTCCTGCGGCAAAATCTATGATTATGCCGTAAACTATTCCCATTTCGTAGAACTGAGGAAGGAAAGAGTAGAGCAACAGATGAGAGCCTACCTGAACCAGCAGAAACAAATTCAGGAGACCGAGGATTTCATAGAACGCTTCAGATATAAGGCCACTAAGAGCGTCCAGGTGCAAAGCCGCATAAAGCAGCTCAGCAAAATAGAGCGCATAGAGGTTGACGAAGTAGACAATTCCCATATCAATCTTCGTTTCCCTCCGGCACCCCGTTCGGGCGACTATCCGCTGATACTTGACAACGTGGGGAAAGCATACGGCGAACATCAGGTTTTCGACGGGGCAACTTTTACGCTCAAGCGCGGAGAAAAGATAGCTTTCGTAGGTAAAAACGGCGAAGGAAAATCCACCCTTGTGAAATGCATAATGGGTGAGATTCCATTTACCGGCTCACTAAAAATAGGACATAATGTCAAGATAGGATATTTCGCGCAAAACCAGGCCTCAATGCTCGACGGAGAGCTCACGGTATTCGATACGATTGACCGTGTGGCCACGGGCGACATACGCACAAAGATACGCGATATTCTCGGCGCATTCATGTTTGGTGGCGAGGCATCGGATAAAAAGGTGAAGGTGCTTTCAGGTGGAGAGAAAACTCGCCTGGCCATGATAAAGCTTCTTCTCGAGCCCGTGAACCTTCTTATACTTGACGAGCCTACCAACCATCTTGACATGCGCACCAAGGACATCCTTAAGCAGGCTATCCGCGATTTCAACGGCACTGTGATCGTGGTGAGTCACGACCGCGAGTTTCTGGACGAACTGGTAGAAAAGGTATATGAATTCGGCGGCGGAAAGGTCAAGGAATGCCTCGGAGGTATCTATGAGTTTCTTGAGAAGAAAAAGATTGCCTCTCTCTCGGAACTTGAAATCTCAAAAGAGAAGAAGCCTTCTGTGGAGAAATCTGCTTCCGAAGCAACAGCATCATCCCAAAAGACCGCTCCTGCGGCTTCAGGGGACAAGGGCATTCCAAGGCTAAGCTATGCCGAACAGAAGGAACGGGAAAAAAATCTGCGGAGGCTAAGAAAAAAGGTTGAGGACGCTGAGGCTGAAATCAGCCGTCTGGAAGGAATTGTCGCTGAAATCGAAACGGAAATGGCTGCCGGTGAATTCTCCGACGACTTATGCCAGCGTCATGCCAAAGCTCAGAAAGGCCTTGAGAACGCAATGAGCCTTTGGGAAATTGCATCTATGGAGCTCGAAGGCTTCCAATGAATCACCTCTCCGCTCTATTTATTACATCATTAAAGAACACTGCGAGCGTTTGAAGAATGAGCGGTTGCAAGCACACTCGTGTTAAGGCATATCCATAGAGTCAGATGTCAAAACATTGATTGTTGCAAACTCAAATCACCCTCAAAATCGTAGGGATGCAACGCTCGTGTATCCATTAACAGTCAATGCTTTATCATGGAATACGCCATGAAGCATTCTAACTTTTTGAATTTTGCATGCCTTGAATATCTGGACTAACCGTCTGCTGTCCAATCAAATTACGAAACTTGTATTCAAATCAGCATCAGACGAGAAGATGCCTCTGGTCACGACACACATAAAATCTTAACACGCAGTAGACCCTGCTCTGAAGGGCAGATAGGCCCTCTAGGGGATCTCTACCAAGGATAAACTCTGCCGCAAGAGCATTTGCTATAGGTCCCCGGTCATCCTCCGGGAGTGAGCGAAGAGTGTTGATTACATTTCTGCTAAATAAAACCTGGCTGTCCATAATGAAAGATTGGTAATGAGAAACTAATGGACGTATAAATGTCCTACGTTGGCAAAATTATCAATCCAATGGGCATCAATTACGCACATGTAATTTAAAAATAATTACATCCATCTCCTAATTTATATATAATATTATCCTTACCATATAATTCCTCGATAGATCAATGCTTTTCGGTAGCCGATAACTTCTTAATCCCATCTGAGAGTCGCGTTAACAAGAGCGATACAATGGCAGACTCAGATTTAACACATTCTCAGACGCTAAACATCACTATTATTAAATACCAATAACCTATATATCAATACCATAGAGTTGATATACCCAAAGGTAAGCCATGAATTAAATATTTCATAATTAGAAGTGTGAAAATTGTTACGATGAATGTCAAGAATGTAAATAAAGATTAAAAGATTTGATTATAAGCTCATTATGGTTAATAATGACAAAATAGTAAATCCAGCTATACAAGGTAAATGTTTTCAAATCAAGAAGATGTATAATTCAGGAGTGATTTTACATATACATCTACAACTTCAAATATCGGTTTACATTTATGAACTATTAAGGATTTGGAATTGAAAAGGCATTAGATTTGAATTGTAAACACCCAGCCCAAGTAGTTTCATAATTGTAAACAACCCAAAAAAATAGCGCAGAATTACGATTTGCAATTTTTCAGTTCGTCATTTTGCGAAACCAATCATGCGACGACTCTAAGTTCACAAATACAAAATTAAGCGATAAACAAATTTTAACTCTATACGCATAGCATTACCATTAAGCGATTTACATGCCTATCCTAAAGTATAAGTTAAATAATTAGCGCCCCATTGAGCCAATTCCAACCTTAGAGGGCAATATCACAACGAAAAAACCTTAATAATCAACATATTCTAATACCAAACCTACAGCTTCGCTTTATATTATTCATTCCGTTTGTGTTTAGTCTTCTTTCGATTTGCAAACGCACACAACAATCATGTGAGTACTGTTTCTATTTAAAAACTCATTTAGTGTGCAAAGCTGAATTATTACTCTTCCCAAAATTGAACGGCAGAATTTTGCCATTTAATTTTAAATAATTACATTTGTAAAGACAAAATTTAAGATTTACAAAATGGATATTGTTTCACGGCTGAAAGAATTTATAAATTATCTGGCTATTCCTGTCACTCAGTTTGCAGATACTTGTAAAATTCCGCGCCCTTCCCTGTCGCAGCTCCTGAACGGACGCAATAAGAAAGTGAGCGATGAGCTTATCGGGAAAATTCACGAAGCATTTCCCGAGCTAAGTGTGATGTGGCTTATGTTTGGCGAAGGAACTATGCTGTTCAATTCAAATATCAAAACCTCAGAGCCCCAATCAGCCCCGAATCTTGAATTTTCGCTTTCCCAACCAAGTGACAACGAAACCATTAGCGCCACAATAGACTTCAACACCAACTATCAGGATTCATCCTCAGATAATTCTGCAGAGGCGATTGTGGTAAATAGCCCGGGAAATCTACCCGAAAATCTCGGTAAGACTGAAGAAAACGACGCCCTCCCCGAAAAAGAGAATTTTCCCGGGTCCACCTCTCCCACCATTTCGTTCAATCCCACCGACGGGAAAAGCATAGTGAATATAATCGTTTACTACAGCGACAACAGCTTTGAGAGCTTCACACCCTCCACTCCGAGATAAGAACCGATACACACTCTCACCTTTCCTATTTTTCCCGTAAATCAAGAGCCCCAATGGCCCACAAAAAAAGGCTTCAAAAATGAAGCCTTAACAAAATATAGGAACAAATTCTACTAATTTGATTTTAGGAAGCGTCAGCGAACGAGAGAGAAAAACTCCTCCCTCAGACTCCGGTCTGTGGCAAAAACTCCACGGGTGGCAAGAGTAATAGTTGTTGAGTCCTGCTTTCCTACTCCACGCATCTCCATGCAGAGATGATGGGCACGGGTTCTCACAATCACCCCCTGTGCGCCGATACAATCCATCAAGGCATCAGCAACCTCCTCGGTGAGGTGTTCCTGCACCTGAAGGCGCCGGCTGAACATATCCACTATTCTGGCAACTTTACTCAGGCCGATTATATTCTCCCCCGGTATATATCCTATATCCATATGGCCGAAAAACGGAAGAATATGATGCTCGCAAAGGGAATAGAATTCAATATCCCGCACTACTACGATGCGGCCCGATCCCGAGTTTTCGAACAGAGCGCCATTGACAACATCTGTTATATTCTGCCTATAGCCACGCGTCACATACCATAACGCCTTAGCGGCTCTTTCAGGCGTTTTGACCAACCCCTGACGCGAAACATCCTCTCCTATCAGTTGCAATATCGCCTTGTAGTGCGAGGCTATTTCTGTTATAATTTCGGACTCGCTCAAACCGTCTGATTTAAAACCGTCTGATTTTACCATAGTGACCAAATATTTAGAAATTCACCCGGTCTCTCACCACTCTTATTTCCTTACTGTACGACGGAAATGCCTCACGCAACTCTTCGGCGGCCGCAGCTGCCTCCTGACGTGTGCGGAAGTCTCCGACACGAAGCCGCCAGTATGGCGAGGTGTAGCTCACATAAGTGCGGTACTGAGGGAAACGGGTGCCGATAGAACGCGATTTTGACCGGGCTTCATTTTTTGCAGTACGCTGGTTGTTGTCACTGAACACCTGCACCCTGTAACCGACCCTTGAGTCGCCGCGCTGGGCGCTGGAGGCCTCATCCTCCTCGGCATCCACAGGATCCTGCTCCAGGTTATACTGTAGAAGCTTGAGCAGCTGAGGTGGCATGGTTACGGTGTTCACACCCGACGCTGTGATATGAGTGATTATAAGAGGTTCGTCGGCACTTGTCTGGGCATTTACCTGACAAAGAGTAAATGCCGAAACTATAAATGCTGTGATCAGATTCTTTATCATAGCTTGCAAAAGCGGTTTGTTACGCTTTGGCAAAGATAATACATTTTTGCCAAATGGAAAGCAAAAGCGTCCGGAGGCATTTCGCTCCCGGACGCTATGCTGTGAATAAGATATTATCAGAATGCCTCTACTATGCCCATGAAGCTGTCGGCTTTCAGAGAAGCGCCTCCGATCAGACCGCCGTCCACGTCGGGTTTAGCGAAGAGAGCCTTAGCGTTGGAGGGTTTGCAGGAACCGCCATAAAGAATCGAGGTGTTCTCAGCAACCTCTTTTCCATATTTTCCTTCGATTACGCTGCGGATGTAGGCATGTATTTCCTGTGCCTGGTCATCAGTAGCAGTCTTGCCGGTACCGATGGCCCAAACGGGCTCGTAAGCAAGGATAAGCTTGGAAAAGTCCTCTGCAGAAAGATCGAAGAGAGCTTCCTCAATCTGAGTCTTGACAACATCGAAATGCTTGCCGGCCTCGCGCTCTTCGAGCACCTCACCGATGCAGAAAATAGGAGTAAGACCATTTGCAAGAGCCAGATTAACTTTCTCTTTGAGAGTCTCGGAAGTCTCACCGTAATACTGGCGACGCTCTGAGTGGCCAAGAATTACATAAGTGGCACCGGTTGAGGCAACCATGGGAGCCGAAACCTCGCCGGTGTAGGCACCTGAGGTATGGTCAGCGCAGTTTTCTGCACCAAGACCCAGAATATTCTGGTCAATCACACCATTGATGGGTGCGAGATGAGTAAAAGGCACACAAATAATAACGTCGCATTTTGCGTCAATGCCTTTCAGAGCATCATTAACCTCTTTAGCTAACTGCAGGCCTTCAGGAAGAGTGGTATTCATTTTCCAGTTACCTGCCACGATGTTTTTTCTCATTGCTATTATATGTTTAGGTTGAAATTGATTATTTTTCAGCAATTGCAAATTTAGTTATTATTTTCGGATTGTTGATTTTTTCCTTTATCTCGGCGTCAGCTTTTTTTATTTCTACGCGAATTTCTCCGGATTATATGCCGTAGAACGGCGGCTCGGTCAGCTGCAGCAAGAAGCAACAAAACGGTTGCAAGCACGAGGCTCATTCTTATGAAATCATCTGAGCTCCACGGACGAAGCGATTCAATCACTTCAGCAGTATCACTTCCCGGAAGATTGAGAATGGTCGGCGGGACCGACCACAGGGTGCGTTTCCACTGCACTCTTCCGTCGATAGTATATACCACCGACATGGTACCGCGTGAAAATTCTTTGAGCGTGGTTTCATCAGCTATGTAGATGGGATAGGATGCCATGGAGATATCGGCCCAGTCAGCAATCTTATCTTCGGGTATGGCAGCAATCTCTATCAGGCGCCCTCCCCGTCTCTCCATAAGATGCTGAAGCTCATTCACGGTATAGGTATATGAAGCATCGGCACGCGAATATTGCGGGAGGACTATCGTCATCTGCTCCCCCTCCTCCGGAAACACATCGGCTGTCACATCCGCTCCCTCACTGTCATATACAGTAAGCTCCGTTAGAGATGACGCCTCCTGTCCGGAAACCACCCTCCGGTCCACAAAAGTCCAGGTTGAGTCAGGAAGTTCTTCGGCGCTGAAAGCTCGTTCCTCCCCGTCTTTTGAATAGATAAACTCAAAGCGAACGTCGGCATCCTCACTTTCCTCTCCGTCCGGAGGAGTAAGAAATGTTCCCTGCGGAAACGAACGGAAATCCACCATTGGCTGCACATTGTAGCCGATCCAACCTACAGAAAGGACATATAGCCCACACAGCACTACTACCATCCACTGCAATCCTGGTCGGAAAAGCCCGTCATAACGGCCATTCCGGGGAATCAGATATATGATAGCCGCTGATAATATTATATTTTTAATGAATGTGGCCGTATTAGAAATATGCAGAAAATCGCCAAAGCAACCGCAGTCGCTCACAGGATTCGCAACCATTATGTAGAATGACAGCGGAAGCATGAAGGCCATCATGGCAGCCATAAGCCACACAGACGAACGTCGATAACAGCCGAACAGCAAAAAAACGCCACACAGAAACTCCGTAGCAGAGAGCAAAAATGAAAAGGAGACCACCAGTGATCTCGGCACATGCAGCGTCCATACGCCAAGATATTCCTCTATCTTGAATACAAATCCCCACAAATCAATATCCTTGGCGACACCGCTTGTAATGAATACAGCGCCAACCACAACTCGAAGAATCCATACACTCCAGAGAGTAATATTGCAGCGTCGCTTTTGGGCCTGTGAAATCCGGGTGGTGTCCGTCATGTTCATTCTGTAAGTTTGATTATACCGAATACAGCATAATTAATCATATCCATATAGTTGGCATCTATACCTTCGCTTACCGAAGTGTGCCCGCCATGATTCTCTATCTGCTTTGTCCGGTTCACCTTCGTGAGAATGAAATCCGTATAGCTCTTGACGCGCATTCCTCTCCAGGCCTCATCATAATCGTGGTTCTTGGCAATCATGAGTGTTTTTGCCTCCGCTGCATAATGGTCGTAAAGCTCCAATGCGCGTGTGGCGTTGATATCAGGAGAGTCACACGCTCCGAGTTCAAGCTGGATAAGCCCCACTATGCCATAGTTTACGATAGCCATGAATTCAGGCAGTATGCCTTCGTCGACCATTGCCACTCCACCTTCCTCGAGCGAACGGATACGCTTGGCTTTGATAAAAATCTGGTCGGTAAGCGAACACGGACGCAGTATACGCCATGAAGCACCATAATCATCCAGTTTCTTCACAAAAATATCGCGGCAAGCTTTCAGAACGGCGTCAAACTGAGCATTTGTATCGGCGCCGGGAGTATTGGTAGTTTCCTGCATGAGTAAATGTGGGTTTGATTAATGAACCCTCCACGGGTTATTGCAAAGGTACATAAATTTATTTATGGCACAAAAACGTCCCCTCCCTCCGCACGGCGGACGAAAGAGGCCGAATTGTGATATTTTTTAAGGATTTCTCCTCAGGGAATCAATTGGTCGACTTGTTGACAAATGCCACAAGAACAAGTATAAATGCCACCAGAGCAAGGCCGGCTCCTATTGAAGGATAAACGAGAGATGCACCGGTAGTGAATAGTGTGGCGCAAAGGAATCCGATGGCTACCACTGCCAGAATAACGGCTAAAACAAGTAAGAATTTCATAATGCAATTGTTGTTAAGTTGTTTTTTATAATGATAACGTCAAAGAAGCAGTATAAGATTGACATTTCATATTTTTTAACTTAACCGAATCTCCCCTTAAGTTACTGGTTATTCTTATAAATGCAACAGATATAAAAAGCGTCCCGAACATACTGAAATGAACGGGACGCTTATTATTTTTATTCCTTACGTGCAATTATTCGCCTGCTTCGGCTTTCCACTGGGTGGTCTGGTTTTCGTAACCTGCACCAAGACGGTAGAAGAGACGATACAGGATTCCGGGAACTGCACCCATGTTGGTCTCATCGAGATTGTAAGCCTTCTCAAAGAGTTCGGCAGCACGGAGGAAATCGTTCTTGAGAGCATCTATATTCTTGCCCTCGGTCTGTTCGTCGGACTTGAGAGCGGTGTTGTAAATCACACGGCCAAGGTCAAAATATGCCTTTGCATAGGAAGGATCCAGATCAATTGACTTCTGATAGTTTTTCTCTGCATTGGCCATGTCATTTTCCTGCTCGCAGATGTAGCCAAGAATGTCATAAAGCTGCGACTGCATCTGGGTATTGTCAGCGGGAGTAGCTGCAATAGCTTTCTCCACGAGCTCGTGGCATGCCTTGTAATCACCGGCGAGAAGCTTGGCATTGATCAGCTGACCGATAAACGAGATGTTTTCAGTACCGAAAAGCTCATATCCTTTCGTGGCGAAATCAAGCATGGCGGTAGAGTCGTTGATACGACGGGCTGCCTCCACACCATAAACATAAACATCGATATTCTTAAATGCTGCGGGAACCTTCTGAAGAGCGCTCAGAGCCACGGCATCCTTGTTCTCGGAAAGAGCGGCAAGAGCCTGCAGAAGATATGCGTCGCCGAGCACGGTATCGGGAAGAGCCTTCGGAGGATTTTTGGCAAGCAGCGGATTGGTGGGAAGAGAGGTATAAAGTTCCCATGCCTTGAGAGCTCCGTCGAAGTCCTGAGCCTGGAACATGAAAATACCTGCATTGCGGAGCTGGGGATGCTGCTCGGCTATAGCCTTGAGAATATCCTTGCTCTTCTTGGGTTTGATTTTACCTTTGTCATCAGGAATAGAGTCGAGGCTGAGAGCCTTTATATATGCTTCGAAGCCATCAACCATTGCCTTACCGGCGGCATCCTTCACATCGGCGTGCTGGCCATTTCCCATGGATTCCATGAGGAACACCTGGTCATACTGACCGAAACCGGCCTGTCCGGCGAGGAGCCAGGGAGTGATGGTTCCGGCTGTGGAGGGATCGGAGAGAGCCGGCTTGATAGCTTTGAGAGCGGCGGCATAGTCGGGCTTGGATTCTTTGAGCATGTGCTCAACGTCCTTCACAACCTGCTGCTGGGCAAATGCCGAACCTGCAGCCAGAAAAGTGACGGCTAAGATACTTAACTTCTTCATAATCTGTTAAGGGTTAGAGTTATTAGAGGGGGAATTAATTAATAGTTTCATCATTTTCGGGTTCCTGAGCCGCAGAGTCGGAAATAGAATTGTCGGAAGGAGTGTTCTCTGGCAGTCCATCGATTATTTCCTCCACTTCTTCTTCGGAATCCACGCAGCAAACAGATGCGATGGAGTCGCCTCGCTTGTCAAGATTTATAATTCTTACGCCTTGAGTAGCGCGGCCCTGCACACGGAAGTCGGCCATACGCACGCGCAGTGTTATGCCACTGCGGTTTATTATCACAAGGTCGTTGAGGTCGTTCACGCTCTTAATAGCCACAAGCGGACCGGTTTTTTCGGTCAGGTTAAGTGTCTTGACACCCTTTCCGCCGCGGTTGGTGATACGGTAATCGTCGAGTTCGGAACGCTTTCCGAAGCCTCGTTCGGATACAACCATCACGGAGTTGTCCGAACCCGGTTCCATGCAAATCATTCCTACCACCTCGTCGTTTCCGTCATCATCAAGAGTCATTCCGCGCACACCGGTTGACACGCGTCCCATTTCCCTTACTTTGCTTTCATGGAAACGGATTGCGCGACCATTACGGTTGGCCAGGATAATTTCTGAATCGCCATCGGTGAGTTCCACGCCTATCACGCGGTCATCCTCACGTATAATAATGGCCTTCTTACCTTTGATATTCACTCGTGCATACTCTCGCAGACAAGTTTTCTTCACTACACCGCCCTTGGTTGCGAATACAAGGTTATGGGTGCTTACGAATTCCTCGTCTTCAAGGTTCTTACATGAGATGAACGCGGTTACGGAATCGCCGCTTTCGATATTAAGGAGGTTCTGAATAGCACGTCCCTTGGAATTTTTAGCTCCCTCAGGAAGTTCATAAACCTTCATTTTATAGACGATACCTCGCTGTGTAAAGAACAGAAGCGAGCTATGCATGGAGGCAGTATAGATGTACTCTATAAAGTCTTCGTCGCGGGTCTCGCTTCCCTTGGATCCCACACCGCCACGGTTCTGGGCGCGGAATTCCGACAGAGGAGTACGCTTGATATAGCCAAGATGAGAAATGGTAATTATCATCTCGTCGTCGGCATAGAAATCTTCGGCGTTGAATTCACCTGCGGTGTAGTCAATGTCGGTGCAGCGCTCATCGCCATATTTGTCGCGAACCTCAATGAGTTCCGATTTGATAAGTTCACGACATACATGGTCGTTGTTGAGAATCTCATTGAGGTTGTTGATTTCAGCCATTACCTGATCGTAATTCTCACGAAGCTTGTCCTGCTCCATTCCGGTGAGCTGTTTGAGACGCATCTCGACGATTGCGGATGTCTGAGCATCGCTGAGATTGAATCGTTCGGTAAGGGTGGCACGGGCAGCCTCGGTCGACGGGCTTTCACGGATTATACGTATGACCTCGTCGATATTCTGGGAAGCTATAATAAGGCCCTGGAGGATATGGGCGCGTTCCTCGGCTTTACGGAGCAGGTACTTTGTACGGCGGATAACCACCTCATGTCTGTGCTCCACAAACGACTGAAGGATTTCCTTCAGATTTAGCGTTTTCGGACGGCCGTGGACAAGAGCCACGTTGTTCACCGAGAACGAAGCCTGCATCTGGGTCATCTTGTAAAGCTTGTTCAGCACCACATTGGCGTTTGCATCAGCCTTGAGCTTGATGACGATACGCATGCCCTTATAGTTGCTCTCGTCGTTGATGTCGGCTATGCCGTCGAGCTTCTTCTCTGTAACCAGCTCTGCTATGTATTCGATAAGAAGAGCCTTGTTTACATTATAAGGAATCTCGGTTACTATTATATTCTCATGATTGGCTTCCTGCTCAATCTCGGCCTTGGCACGGATTATAATGCGTCCGCGACCGGTTTCATATGCGTCGCGCACACCCTGATAGCCGTAGATAGTGCCGCCGGTGGGAAAGTCAGGAGCTGTGACATACTTCATCAGGTCGCTTACCGTAAGATCGGGATTGTCAACGAGTGCTATCGAGGCGTTGATGGCTTCAGTGAGATTGTGGGGCGGCATATTTGTAGCCATTCCCACGGCGATACCGGAAGCTCCGTTTACCAAAAGATTGGGGAAGCGGGTGGGAAGTACCACTGGTTCCTGACGCGAGTTGTCATAATTAGGCTGAAAATCGACCGTTTCAGACTCTATATCACTAAGCATCTCTTCGCCCATACGCTGAAGGCGCACCTCAGTATAACGCATAGCAGCGGCACCGTCGCCATCCACAGAGCCAAAGTTACCGTGGCCGTCTACAAGGCAATAACGAAGGGCCCAAGGCTGAGCCAGGCGCACCACGGTTCCATAAATTGAGGAATCGCCGTGGGGGTGGTATTTACCCATAACCTCACCCACGCAATTGGCTGACTTCTTATGAGGGTGATCGGAAGTATTACCCATTTCATTCATACCGAAAAGAACGCGCCGGTGAACGGGCTTGAGGCCATCGCGCACATCGGGCAACGCACGGCTCACGATTACCGACATACTGTAGTCGATATAGGCCGACTTCATTTCCTTTTCAATATCTATCTTTAGGATTCTGTCTTCTTCAAGCATAGCTTAAATCTGTCTTATCTTGTTTGGTTACAAATAATTGACCCACAGCAGCGACGAACGCCCGGCGATAAAACCGGCCAAGCGGAGGCTACATGCGGGAAAATCAGAGCAAAGATAAGCATTTTTTCGGAATTCCGCAACGGTTATTTATTCAACACTTCGCCATGAGAAAATTATCTCTCACAGCATTAAAGGGCCCATTAAAATGATGTTTTTAGTATTTTTAGATAAAAACATGTGGTTTTTGGCGCAATTATTGCTTTCTTTGTGTAGGATTTATAATCATGTTTCCAACACACCAATTACACCGATTATTTTTACTCTTTATATGAATACAGTTTTTTCTCAAGAGCTGAAGAACGTACTTTCTGCCAGTGCAAGTGTGGCCGCCGGGCATAACTCTCCGGTTATAAGGCCTGAGCACATGCTTCTGGCATTACTCGAGGCTCCCTCGCAACGTGCTCTCAAGCTCATTGACCGCAACACAAGAGGAAGCTCGGCCTACGCTCTGAAAGAGGAGCTTGACCGCCAGCTATTTGAAATGGGAATTGACCATACCGCTAATGTCACCGAAGTGTCCGTGAGCGATATGGCCAACCGCCTGATGAAGCTTTGCGTGCTTGAGGCTCGCATGCTCCGTAGCGACACCGTGGAAATCGAGCATCTTCTCCTCGCCATTTTTCATAATTCCGAAATCAAAGAAGCCGCATATATGGTTCCGTTCGCACAGGCCGGAGTCACATATTCCTCGCTTTTCCAGTCACTTGCCGAGAATGCAGGCCTGCCGACCGCCGGAGCGGATTTCGCTGACGACACCGACGATGATGACGCCGACGATGACGCACCGATGGAAAGCGACGACAGCAGCAGAAGCGCCCAGCATGGTTCTTCGAGAGACCAGCGTACCACTGCTCAACGGCGTGGAGGCGACACCCCTGCCCTTGACAAATACGGTATAGACATGACCCGCGCAGCCGAGGAAGGACGCCTCGATCCTGTGGTAGGACGCGAAGTGGAGATTGAGCGCGTGGCCCAGATATTGAGCCGACGCAAGAAAAACAATCCTGTGCTTATTGGCGAACCCGGCGTGGGCAAATCGGCAATCGTAGAGGGTCTGGCGCTACGTATAGTCCAGCGCAAGGTGAGCCGTGTGCTTTTCGACAAGCGCGTGGTCTCCCTGGATATGGCCACTATCGTGGCCGGCACAAAATACCGTGGCCAGTTCGAGGAGCGTGTAAAGGCTATTCTGAACGAGCTTGCCAAAAATAAGGATGTAATTCTTTTCATCGACGAACTTCACACGATAGTGGGAGCGGGCAATGCCGCCGGAACAATGGACGCGGCCAATATGCTCAAGCCCGCCCTTGCCCGTGGCGAAATCCAGTGCATCGGAGCCACCACGCTTGATGAATACCGTAAAAACATAGAGAAGGACGGAGCACTCGAGCGCAGGTTCCAGAAAGTAATGGTGGAACCTACATCGGAGGAAGAGACTCTTCAGATTCTTAACAATATCAAGGAAAAGTATGAGGCTCACCACAATGTCACCTACACGCCCGAAGCTTTGCGTGCATGCGTCAATCTCACAAGACGCTATATGAGCGACCGCAACTTCCCCGACAAGGCCATCGACGCGCTCGACGAGGCCGGTTCGAGAGTACACATCACCAATATAGAGGTGCCCCGCGAAATCGAGCAGCTCGAAGAGCAGATAGCTGAGACGTCAGCGCTCAAAATCGCAGCTGCCCAGGCTCAGGACTTCGAAAAAGCAGCCGGTTACCGCGACAGTGAACAACAGTTGAAAAAGCAGCTTGAACAGCAGAAAGAGCAATGGGAAAAACATCTTTCATCTCACCGCGAGACCGTAGACGATGACAAAGTGGCCGAAGTGGTAGCTATGATGACCGGTGTACCCGTACAGCGAATAGCCCAAGCCGAAGGTCGCCGTCTGAAAGAAATGGCACCGAAGCTTAAGTGCGAAATCATTGGTCAGGACAATGCCATCGACAAGATTGTAAAAGCCATCCAGCGCAACCGCATAGGACTCAAAGATCCCTCAAAACCTATCGGAGTGTTCATGTTCCTCGGACCTACCGGAGTTGGCAAGACCCATCTTGCAAAAAAACTCGCCGAGTATCTTTTCGACTCATCCGACACTCTCATCAGAATGGATATGAGCGAATACATGGAAAAATTCACAGTGAGCCGTCTCGTAGGAGCGCCTCCGGGATATGTGGGATACGAAGAAGGCGGTCAGCTTACCGAAAAAGTGCGCCGTCGTCCCTACTCCGTGGTGCTTCTTGACGAAATCGAAAAAGCCCATCCCGACGTCTTCAACCTTTTGCTTCAGGTTATGGACGAAGGCCGTCTGACCGACAGCCTCGGTCGCCGCATAGATTTTAAGAACACGATTATTATCATGACCTCCAACATCGGCACACGTCAGCTCAAGGACTTTGGCTCGACCGGCGTAGGATTCTCCACTCCCGGCACCGACACATCCGCCAATGCCCAGGCGATAATAAGCAAAGCCCTCCAGAAGGCTTTTTCGCCCGAATTCCTGAATCGCGTGGACGATGTGATAATGTTTGACCAGCTAAGCAAAGATGCCATTTTCAAAATAATAGACATCGAGCTTGCCGGTTTCCGCAAACGCCTGGAGTCACTTGGATACTCCCTTGATATAACCGAGGAAGCCAAAACCTTCATTGCCGAAAAGGGCTACGACGCCCAGTATGGCGCCCGTCCCCTGAAACGTGCCATCCAGAAGTATATCGAGGACGACCTTGCCGACCTGATTATGGACGCAAAGATTTCAGAAGGCGATACTGTCAGAGTGACTTACGATCCCGCTGATAAAAAACTTATCACGGCCATTGTAGCTCCTGACAAGCCGGAACAAAACTGACAATTCGTCAGTACGGTTTAACATTATTTACAATTAATGCCACGGCTTTTGCTGTGGCATTTTTTTTGTTGTTATGTTATAACAGAAGCAGGCTGTCACCGCCATAAAATCAATCAGAACAACAAACATAAATATACACTTATATGTCAACTGTACAAAAAGGTAAAATCGGAGTTACCACCGACAATATTTTTCCTGTAATCAAGAAGTTTCTATATTCCGACCATGAGATTTTCCTTCGCGAGCTCGTGAGCAATGCCATCGACGCCACTCAGAAGCTCAAGACCCTCTCTTCTTTTGGCGAATTCAAGGGAGAGCTCGGGGAAATGAATGTAAAAGTGACTGTAGACAAAGAAGCCGGCACTCTTACCGTCAGCGACCACGGAATTGGCATGACCGCCGAAGATATAGACAAATACATCAACCAGATCGCATTTTCCGGAGCTGAGGAATTTCTTGAGAAGTATAAAGACAATGCCGCTTCCATCATCGGACATTTCGGTCTCGGATTCTACTCGGCCTTTATGGTCTCTACCAAAGTGGAAATCCGTTCTCTCAGCTACAAGGAGAACGCTCAGGCCGTAAGATGGGAATGCGACTGCAATCCGGAATTCACCATGGAGCCCTGCGACAAGACCGAGCGCGGCACCGACGTGATTCTCCATATCGACGCCGAAAATGCCAAATTCCTTGAACAGAACGAAATCGACGCGCTCCTCAAAAAATACTGCCGCTTCCTCCCGGTTCCGGTAATTTCAGGTTTCGAACAGGAATGGAAAGACGGCAAAATGACCGATACCGACAGACCGAACGTGATAAACAGCACCGAGCCGGCCTGGACTCGCAAACCTGCCGACCTTACCGACAAGGACTATCTCGAATTCTATCATCAGCTCTACCCCGGTCAGGACGATCCCCTTTTCTGGATTCACCTCAATGTGGACTATCCCTTCACACTCACCGGTATCCTGTATTTCCCGAAAATTAAAAACAACTTCGAGCTCACAAAGAACCGCATCCAGCTCTATTGCAATCAGGTATATGTGACCGATTCTGTTGAAGGCGTTGTGCCCGAATTCATGATGCTACTTCAGGGTGTGATAGATTCTCCCGATATTCCTCTGAATGTAAGCCGTTCATACCTGCAGAGCGATACGGCGGTGAAAAAGATTTCAGGCTACATCACCAAGAAAGTAGCTTCCCGTCTGGAAGATATTTTCCGCACAGACCGTCCGGACTTTGAAAAGAAATGGGACGACATAAAGATCTTTATCGAATACGGTATGCTTACTGACCAGAAGTTCTGTGATTCCGCAATGAAGTTCACTCTCCTCAAGGACACGGAAAACAAATTCTATACCCTCGAGGAATACCGCACCCTGATAGAGGGTTCGCAGACCGACAAAGACGGCAACGTGGTATATATCTACGCCAACGACCCCGTGGCACAATACACTTATATAAAGGCCGCCAATGACCGCGGATACAACGTTCTGCTGATGGACGGCCAGCTTGACAGCCACTTCATAGGACTGCTTGAATCAAAAATCGAGAAATCGAGATTTGTCCGCGTAGATTCCGATACCGCAGAAAATCTCATTCCTTCTGCCGATAAAAAAGCTGCCGAACTCACTCCCGAGCAGCGCGATGCTCTGACTGAGCTCTTCAGATGCCAGATTCCCAAAGTGGACAAGGCCGAATTCCTTGTAAGCTTCGAGCAAGTGAATCCCGAAGCCAATCCGGTGATGATAACCCAGAACGAATACATGCGCCGAATGAAGGAAATGGCAGCCATGCAGCCCGGCATGAGCTTCTACGGTGAACTCCCGGACAGCTACAACCTTATTGTCAACGTTGCTTCTCCCGTTGTAGGTCAGATCATGAAAGATGCCGATGCCAATCTCATTCCCCAGCTCAAGCCCATGAATGAGACAATCAGCGCCAATTCCGCTAAGGCTCAGGCCATACGCGATGAGGCCAAAGACGGCAAACTCACCGATGACCAGCAGAACCAGATCAAGCACTTTGATGAGGACACCGAAGCACAGCGCCACAAAATCAACCATATCGTGAGTGATTACGCCAAGGAGCAGCCTTTGGTCAAACAGGTGATAGACCTGGCTCTCCTTGCCAACGGACTTCTTCGCGGAGCCGACCTCAACGAATTCATTCGCCGCAGTGTAAGTCTTCTTAAATAATCGTTACTGTCCTATGGACATCACACTCTCACATGCCGACATTCGCCGGGCGCTCGAAAGCGCCTACGGCGAATGTCGCACTGTTTCCGGAGGAAAGAATGCCGATTATATTCCATATCTTTCCAATATCAATCCCGAACTTTTCGGAATAAGCATAACACTTCTTGACGGCACCACTTTCAAGATAGGCGACACCGACTTCCGGTTCGGAATCGAATCGATTTCGAAAGTACTCACGGCTATTCTCGTCCTCAACAGCTGGGGATCGCAGGCTCTTCTCGCCCGGATCGGGGCTGATGCCACCGGCCTCCCCTTCAACTCCATATTCGCCATGCTGCTCGACAACGACAGGCCATCTACACCGCTTGTCAATGCCGGAGCTATTTCCACATGTTCCCTTGTGCGCCCGCAGGGCGATCCGGATGGAAAATGGAAGGCCATTACTGACAATGTGACTGCCATGTGCGGCTCTGAGGCCCCACTTATACAGGAACTGTACCAGTCGGAATCAGCAACCAATTACAACAACCGCGCCATCGCCTGGATGCTGAAAAACTTCAACCGCATCTATGACGATGTGGAGATGAGCCTTGATCTTTACACGCGCCAGTGTTCGCTTGGCGTAAATGCCCAGCAGCTTTCTGTGTGCGCGGCAACCATTGCCGCCGATGGAGTGAATCCCGTCACCGGCAAACGCGCATTTGCCAAGGGGCTCATGCCGAAAATCGTCTCCCTGATAGCCACGGAAGGGTTTTATCAAAGTACCGGCGACTGGCTGTATACTTCAGGTCTTCCCGCGAAGAGCGGCGTTGGAGGAGGCGTTATGGGTGTGCTTCCCGGCGTTATGGGTATTGCGGCGTTCGCCCCGCCTCTTGATGCGGCTGGCAATTCCGTTAAAGCCCAGGCCGCGATAAAATCAATAATGAACAGGCTTTCGCTTGGCGTATTCAACGGAAACAATATAAAAATAGTTCCCTGATTCATCATGAGACGCTGACGATTATATACCGTATCTCCTTAAAAGATCCTTATACCCGTCAGTCTGCTTATATCGCTTAATCATGGAGTTGACACTGTCTGTCAACTCCATTTCTTTTTTCCGGAGAGCCCATGTCTGAAACTGGGTAAAGGATATGGCGGTGGACACATCTATTCCAGGATATTCCCCGGCAAGCCTCAGGGCCGTCTTTTCATTTACCACCGCAAGAGGAATGTCACCGACCGCAACCATCATCACAAGTTGCTCGGAACCGTAATCCGGGTCCTCTTTCACAAGTATTGTATCACCGATTTCAGCGGATAGATTGCGCAGACGCATTGCCGAAGGCGAACCGGACGTCACCCATACTTCCCTGCCGGCCAGATCAAGCTGCGAGGATACTTCGGTGTTTCCTAAAGAATCTTTTTTCTGCACCAGCACCTGCTTATCAAGATAGACCGGTTCGGTAAAAACCACATTTTCCGAAGCCTCGGCTGTGGCAGCGATATCACTCACCACAATATCATACAGGCCGTTCTCCAGGCCTTCGATAGAGCTCCCCGGGGTGGTGACTGGATGGAATTTTACTTTCAGACCATTTGCTGTCGCCATTCCCCTTATCATATCATAATTGAAGCCGCCCAATGTGTCGTCGTAGGTAAACAATGACATCGGGCCATAATCTATGGCCACATCCAAAGTGTCGCCGCCCGACGGCTTCGTCCCGGCTTTCAAAAACGGCGACGGGATGCTGCAAGTACGAATAAGCCACATTGTGATGAAGGCAGCCAGAAGCAACCCCAGATAAAGCGACAGCCGTCCGGTTCCTATTCCTTTAAGTTTCTTCATCAGAATGAATCAATCGGCAAAATCCACGGAAATTCCAAGACGGAACGTGCGCGGATTCATGGGATAATGGGGCATAGAGAAATAATTCTTTCCGGTAAGCCCCTGATTAATATGATCCATCACAACGAAGAAACGGGCTTTCTTAAGCTTCATGTTCGCATAAAGGCTCATATAGGGATAATTGCCCACCTTGGTCTCATGCTGGTTATAGAAAGCCATAGTTGCCGGCTGATAACCCGGAGCATAATATTTTGTGTAATAATCGCAGTCAACTCCGAACTGCACATGAAGCACCCGGGCCACGGTAAACAGCAGATAAAGATTGCTGTAGATTGAAAACTTCGGTAGGGAAACCACGTTTTCATCGCTCGACGTCTGATAAGTAAGTTTGTTTCTCCAGTTAAGGATGCCAACGCTGAAATTCTGCTCGAGTGAAGCATTGAATACCTGAACGCTCCCGCCATGCTGCACAGGCATGCAGTCGGAATTGAAATAGATGAGATTCTGCACGTTCTGTGCGCTTACGGAGAGAGATGTGCCGGTATGGGGAATATCAATCCGGCCTCCGAAACGCAGACGGCGCGTCTTTCCGAAATCATTTGACCATATAAAATGGTTGCTTACATACTGGCGCATCAGCAGTGGAGCAGTGCGATTGGAAAAATGGCCGAATCCAGTCACTGTCACGGAATCGCCCAAAAGGCGGAAGCGGGTAGAAACATTGCCGTTTACAATAACCTCGCCAGCGGCCTCCCCGGCCACTCCTATCTTACCGTCTACATCGTATCTCAGCAGCGCCCCTCTCTGTTTTGTAAGCTGCACGCCGGCCCAGAGATAATTCTCTGTAGGCTCTGCTTTTAACTTTGAATCAAAAGGATATGGTGTAAGCCCTTCGGGACGAAGCGCTCCGCTGAGCGCTATCGAATCCTCCACCTGACGGAAACGTCGCATCTCATGTGTGAGATAAGCGGCCAGTCCAGCCTTGGCGTATTTGTGGAATCCTTCAAGAAGCGATATTCCAAGAGTGTTGGAAATGGAATAATATTTCGTGAACTCGTCAGTGCCCTCACTGTTGAAATAATGATTCTTCCAAAACTCCTTCTCCTGAGCGGAATTGGTGTTCAGGAATTTATGATTTGAATTTCGGTAATCGAACGTCCACACGAAACTTGTCACAGGAATATATGTGCGGTGTTCTACCGTATCGCCCGGTATGGTGTCACTTGGAGGCGTCACGTGCCAATATCCCACCTTGTAACGATGATTCATATAGAACTCACCGCCACGCAAGCGGTTATGCGCGTCGGAAAGATTCGTAGGGATGGTTTTGGTGTCGACCGAAGTCTGACCACCCTGAACCTGGGCAGGATCGGTAATATACAAGTCGTCCGTAATTCCGCCGTTTTCTTTATTCAGGCTGTTATAGTGATTGAAGAATGCCTGTCCTTCATATCTGTCGCCTATATAGCTGGCCGAGAATCCCCACGTGAAATTCTTTACACTCTGATTGGCGTATGACCCCTTTGAATAGATATAATCCACATTGGCACCAATCTGCAGTTTGCTGTTGACATTGCCTGAAAACGTTCCGGTGAGACGGTCCTGGGTCGTTTCACGTCCGCCGCCAGTGGAATAGCTGAGAAGGGTCATGGGAATGCGGGTATTGTAAAACCGGTGGTTTCCCTGCATCGGCAGCCATGCCAGAAGAGCATCACGGAAAAAGAAGTCGCTCATCGGCGCCCTCTCATCAAAAATCATATTTATACCCTCGCATCCGTAATTACCTGTAGATGCATAAGCTATGGAAGGAGAATACGGATTGACTACTCTGAAATAATTATATAATGTGGTATCTATGGTCGAAGGGGTATGAAGCCCAAGAGGGGACAGAAGTTCCCAGGCATAGCTTGGAGCTACTACTGTCTTATTCGGCTTGGATGTGGATACAGGCAATGACTGTGGTCTGCTCTGAGCTTCCAGACCGGCGGCCACACTCACTGCGCACGCTAATATATAGAGCTTTTTCATTTCAAGAATTGGCATATAGGCGCATATATAGATATGATTCGATTGATGCAAATATACGCAAAAATCGCGTGATTTATGTATCTTTGCGGTGAAAACCAAATTGACACCGACACATGAATATAGTAGTGGTAGGAACCGGCTATGTGGGACTCGTTTCCGGGGCGTGTTTCGCCGAAGTAGGCATCGACGTGACATGCGTTGATATAGATGCTGAAAAAATCGCTGCTCTTAAAGAAGGGAAAGTCCCAATATATGAACCCGGTCTTGAAAACCTTGTGATAAGGAACATGCAGCAGGGACGCCTGCACTTCACCACAGATCTCTCTGAGTGCATCCACGATGCGGAAGTTGTGTTCTGCGCCGTAGGCACTCCCCCTGACGAGGACGGCTCCGCCGATCTCTCCTACGTGCGTCAGGTAGCCCGTGAATTCGGAGATTCAATAAACCGCTATACGATATTCGTAACTAAGAGCACCGTTCCCGTCGGAACCTCAAAAATCGTCGAGGCTGAGATTCTCAATAGCCTTTCGCGGCGCGGTATCGATGTTGAATTCGAAGTTGCCTCCAACCCTGAATTCCTGAAGGAAGGAGCTGCTATAAAAGACTTTATGTCGCCCGACAGGGTGGTAATTGGCTGCGAGAGTCCAAGAGCCAGAAAAGTAATGGAACGCCTCTACCGCCCTTTCCTCCTCAACAATTTCCGCGTGATATTCATGGACATAGCTTCTGCCGAAATGACCAAATATGCGGCCAACTCCATGCTCGCCACGCGAATATCTTTTATGAACGACATTGCAAACCTATGCGAGCTTGTGGGTGCCGATGTCAACATGGTGCGCAAAGGTATCGGAGCCGACGACCGCATAGGCCGGAAATTCCTATATGCCGGCTGCGGATACGGCGGAAGCTGTTTCCCGAAAGATGTCAAGGCCCTTGCCAACACCGGCCGCGCCCACGGCTATGAGATGAAGGTGATAGAGGCTGTGGAGGAAGTGAATGAACGGCAGAAAGGAATAGTATTCCGCAAAATAGAGCGTGCGCTGGGTTCCGACCTGCGTGGACGGAAAATAGCTATATGGGGCCTGGCCTTCAAGCCCGAGACAGACGACATGCGCTGCGCGCCGTCGCTTGTGGTAATCGAAAATCTGCTCAAATCCGGAGCCTCGGTCACCGTCTACGATCCTGTGGCTATGGATGAATGCCGCAGAAGAATAGGCGATGCCGTGGAGTATGCCCGCGATATGTATGATGCCGCCAACGATGCCGACGCAGTAGCATTGCTTACGGAATGGAAACAGTTCAGAGTGCCGTCATGGAGAGTGCTCTCCAAGGCTATGCGCGGAAATCTGATTGTGGACGGCCGCAATATCTACGACCCCGTTGAACTCGCCGACGAAGGATTTGACTACCATTGTATAGGTAAATAAAGAATCAACCAAAATAAATCCGGTATGGAAAATTGGATAAAACTGTCGCTTCCCCATAAAAGCGGCACCGAAATGAAATATATAGAACAGGCATTTGCCGATGACTGGTTCGTTCCACTGGGCCCGAACGTAGACGAATTCGAACGTCGTCTCTCTGAATTTGTCGGCGGACGGCCGGTTGTGGCCCTTTCGGCCGGAACGGCAGCAATCCATCTTGGGCTTGTTATGCTGGGGGTACAGCCCGGCGACGAAGTGATATGCCAGTCACTGACCTTCGCCGCCTCTGCCAATCCTATAAAATATTGCGGAGCAAAACCGGTATTCGTGGGTAGCGAATCGGAAACATGGAATATGTCGCCCGACATCTTGCGCCAGGCGATAGACGACCGCATAAAACGCACCGGACGCAAGCCCAAGGCCATCATTGCGGTAGACCTTTACGGAATGCCGGCACGCCTTGACGAGATTGCCGCCATTGCGGCTGAATATGAGATTCCACTTTTGGAAGACTCGGCCGAGGCAATGGGATCGACACTTGACGGCAAAATGTGCGGCACCTTCGGAGAATACGGAGCCATGAGTTTCAACGGCAACAAAATGATAACCACTTCCGGTGGTGGCGCCCTTATCTGCCCTGACGAGGAAGCTGCTGCCAGAGTGAAATTCCTGGCCACACAGGCACGCGAAAACCGCCCCTATTATTACCATGAAGTGATAGGTTACAATTACAGGTTATCCAACATCAGCGCGGGCATAGGAATCGGCCAGCTTGAAACTATAGAGAGTCGGCTTGCCCGCAGACGCGAAATCCACGATATATATAGCCGTGAACTCGCAGAGGTAGCTTGTGTGAAAGTCCTCGACAACCCGTCACAACGTTTCAATTCAAACTTCTGGCTCACCACAATACTTCTTGACAGCAACTCTCCCCTTACTCCGGATGAGCTTCGCCTGCGGCTGGCTGAAAGACATATTGAAACAAGATTACTATGGCGCCCGATGGACATGCAGCCTGTGTTTGCCGACTGCCCTGCCTATGGCGACGGGCTGGACCGCGAATTGTTTGAAAGCGGACTATGCCTGCCAAGCGGCTCCTCACTGACTGATACTGAAGTATCCCGCGTAATCGAAGCCTTGGAAGAAGCTCTCGGATAACACTTAAGAGAATCCAAATTATTAATTAAGTTAGCTAATTTAGCTATAATAGCTAAATTAGCTAACTCTCTATATTGAACCAATTTATACAAGGAAAGCTGCATCATAGCCAAGCTACGACACAGCTTCATATTTTCTATCGAAACAAGAATGATTATTTGCTTGCTATAGAGCAGCTAACGGTAAGGCGAGCACGTCCTTTGGCACGACGGCGAGCAAGAACCTTGCGGCCGTTGGCGGTTGACATTCTTTCACGGAAACCATGCTTGTTTATTCTCTTCTTGTTGGAGGGTTGGAATGTTCTTTTCATTGCCGTATCTGTTTATTCGTTTTGTTATTTCGCTTTTTGAGCTGCAAATTTAACCAAAACTTTTAAACCGCGCAACTCCCCAACTCCTATTTTTCCGATTTTCTGTAAAAGAAATATACGGGAATCAGTAGTTCACCAACCGATAATTGGCAGAATCAAATATGTCATTCGGCATATTCGCTCTCAACTTTTGATGTCCACTCGGCAATCCGGCGGTCCGTGAGATCGCTGTGATTATTTTCATCAAGCACGAGGCCCACTATCTTGTCATCAATCTGTGCGCCGGTATGCTCATAGTCATATCCCAGTGCATTGAAATCGCCAATCATACAGGCTCCCGTCTGCTTGAAAACCCGGTAAATCTCCCCCACGGCATTGCAGAAAGTATCGCGCATGGTATCATCACCGCAACCAAATACTGCCACCGTCTTTCCTTTGAGTGACAATGCTTTTACGCCGTCAAGAAATGATGCCATATCATCCTGCACTTCACCCGGGCCCCATGTGGACGACCCGACAAGAATAAGGTCATACTGACCCAGACCGGATGGAGCCGTATCTGCCACGTTGTGCACGTCAGCCGATTCCACGCCCATTACTTTTGCTATTTTACCGGCGACCTCAGCAGTGGTGCCTGTGGTCGAACCATAAAAAATTCCGATTTTCATAAGAACTGTTTTTTGAACTAACTTATCAACAATCGAGTAGGAGCATTGGTTCTTAGAGCCTGTTTCATAATCCGCCACGCATGAATCCGACGCCAGTCAACATTTCTGAAAAGAGATAAAGCACACGAAAAAAGATGAAATTTCCACCTCAGCACCATAATTTATAAATAAGCGGGTGGAATTACGCTGAAATTTAGTAATTTTGCACTCGTAAAAAATAAAACCGATTATTAAGAAGCAATTTGACTAATACAATGGCTGATTCCAAGAAAATTAAGACAGCGTTAATCTCTGTCTACCACAAAGAAGGGCTCGACAGCATCCTCTCAATGCTCCATGCCGACAAGGTTGAATTCCTCTCCACCGGAGGTACCAAATCATTTATAGAAAGCCTCGGATACCCCTGCAAAGCAGTGGAAGACCTCACCACCTACCCCTCGATTCTTGGCGGTCGCGTGAAAACGCTTCACCCGAAAGTGTTCGGCGGTATCCTTAACCGTCGCGACAATGAAACCGACAAAGCCCAGATAGCACAATATGAAATTCCGGAAATAGACCTGGTGATAGTGGACCTCTATCCGTTTGAAGAGACCGTGGCCTCAGGAGCTTCCCACGCTGACATTATAGAAAAAATTGACATAGGCGGCATCTCTCTGATTCGCGCCGGTGCCAAAAACTTCAACGACGTAGTGATCGTGGCTTCCAAGGCCCAGTATGCTCCTCTGGCTGAGATTCTCGGCAAAAAGGGAGCTGAGACCACACTCAAGGAGCGTCAGTTCTTCGCACGCGAAGCCTTCAAGGTATCATCGGGCTACGATACTGCTATCTTCAACTATTTCGATTCCCTCGAACCAGATGCTCCTTCAGCTCTGCGCGTTGCTTTTGACGACAAGAAGCACCTGCGCTACGGCGAGAATCCCCATCAGGCCGGTTCGTTCTTCGGTCGCTTCGACGACCTTTTCGAACAGCTTCACGGCAAGGAGATTTCCTACAACAACCTTCTTGACATCGATGCTGCTGTTAGCCTGATTCACGAATTCAGCGACACCACTTTTGCCATTCTCAAACACAACAACGCCTGCGGACTTGCCACCCGTCCCTCCATACTCGACGCCTGGAAAGACGCTCTGGCAGGCGACCCGGTTTCGGCATTCGGAGGAGTGCTCGTGGCCAACCGTGAAATCGATGCTCCCACAGCCGAGGAAATGAACAAGATATTCTTTGAAGTGGTGATAGCTCCGGCATATACCGAAGAGGCCCTTGCCATACTCAAACAGAAGAAAAACCGCATAATCCTTCTGCAGAAAGCACCTCTTGCCACCAAACTCCAGTTCCGTTCAGTTCTTAACGGAGCTCTCGCACAGGATCGCGACCTCAAAATCGAAACCCCGGAAGATCTCACTCCCGTCACCACGGTTAAACCCACCGACAAACAGATTGCCGATATGCTTTTCGCAAACAAGATCGTTAAGCACAGCAAGAGCAACGCCATAGTTCTTGCAAAGAACGGCCAGCTGTATGCCAGTGGTGTGGGTCAGACTTCCCGTGTAGATGCCCTCAAACAGGCAATCGAGAAAGCGAAATCCTTCAATTTCGACCTCAACGGCGCAGTAATGGCCTCCGATGCCTTCTTCCCATTTGCCGACTGTGTGGAAATAGCCCACAACGCAGGCATCGACGCCGTTATACAGCCCGGCGGATCAATTCGCGACAACGAAAGTGTGGACTACTGCAATGCCAACGGTATTGCAATGGTAACAACCGGCTTCCGTCATTTCAAACACTAAACAACCATACCACCTCCTTAAAGAAATGGGATTATTTTCATTCAATAAAGAAATAGCCATTGATCTTGGTACAGCGAATACCATTATCATTCACAACGACAAGATAGTAATCGACGAACCGTCTGTCGTGGCAAAAGACGTCCGCACCGGAAAGGCGATTGCGGTGGGCAAACAGGCCCAGCCAATGCTCGGCAAAGAAAACGAGAACATCCGCACCATCCGTCCTCTCCGTAAAGGCGTCATCGCCGATTTCGATGCCGCCGAAATGATGATTCGCGGCCTCGTGGGAAAAGCCAGCTCCAAAAGCAAATGGTTCAGCCCCTCACTCACCATGGTTGTGGGCATACCCAGCGGCTCGACCGAGGTAGAGATACGTGCCGTGCGCGACTCCTCGGAGCATGCCGGCGGCCGCGACGTATATATGATCTACGAGCCTATGGCAGCTGCTTTGGGTATCGGTATCGACGTCCTTGCACCGGAAGGCAACATGATTGTGGACATAGGCGGCGGAACCACTGAAATCGCCGTGATTTCGCTTGGTGGTATCGTGAGCAACAAGAGCATCCAGATAGCAGGCGACGACCTCACCAACGACATCCAGGAGCACATGCGCCGCGTACACAACGTAAGAGTCGGCGAACGCACCGCCGAGTGTATCAAAATGAATGTTGGCTCGGCCCTGACCGATCTGGAGAATCCACCAGCCGATTTTATTGTGCACGGTCCCAACGTGATGACTGCCCTCCCCATGGAAGTTCCGGTATCTTATCAGGAAATAAGCCATTGCATAGAAAAATCCATCTCCAAAATAGAGGCTGCGGTACTCGGAGCTCTTGAGCAGACTCCGCCCGAACTCTATGCCGATATTGTGAGAAACGGCATTTATCTGGCCGGCGGTGGCGCCCTTCTTCTGGGTCTGGACAAACGTCTCACCGATAAGATAGGCATTAAGTTCCATGTGGCCGAAGATCCCCTGCTTGCAGTGGCTAAAGGCACAGGAGTCGCTCTTAAAAACATTGACAAATTCCCATTCCTTATCCGTTGACAGAACCATATCCTCGGAAGTCAGGAAACGGCTCATCACCGTGTCCTGACTTTCTGTGGGTTTTGACTTCTCATAGAGTTGCATAATGCAGAGTCTGATATATTTTCTTGTAAAGGCACGTCCATGGTTATTGCTTGTGATTTACATAGTCGCAAGTCTCGCATTGCTGTTCCGGAATAATCCTTATCAGCATTCCGTATGGCTTACCTCGGCAAATACTGTCAGCTCTTCTCTCTACAAGACGGCCAACGGCATCACCTCATATTTCAAGCTCAGGGAAATCAACGAGGATCTCAACCGGCGCAACGCCATGCTTGAGCTTGAGGTTCTCAGCCTCAAAAACAGACTCAGGCACTATTCCGATATGGAATTCGCCCTCAAAGAGCCTGTTGATTCTTCGCTTTCCAGATACACGTTCTATCTGGCCCACGTAATAAACAACAGCATAAACCGTCCTGACAACTATCTTACGATAGACCGTGGAGAGCTCGACGGAATAAAGCCTGAAATGGGTGTTGTTGACCGCAATGGAATCGTAGGCATTGTAAACGTGGTAGGCCCGCACAGCGCGCGGATCATCAGTTTCCTTAACAGCAATCTGAGAATTTCCTGCAAAGTAAAAGGATATGAACAGGTTGGCTCGCTCGTATGGGATGGTAAGAAACCTGACGAAGCCGTTTTGGAAGAACTCCCCCGCCACGCCGTGTTCAATCCCGGCGACACGATAGTCACGAGCGGTTATTCCACAGTTTTCCCTGAAGGAGTACCGGTAGGAGTTGTGGAGAAAAACCTCGAAGACTACGATGAAAATTTCTTCGCCCTGAGGGTCAAACTCTTTACCGACTTTTCCACACTCTCTACGGTAAGGATTATAGCAGACAATATGAAAGAAGAGCTCCAGCGGACAGAAAAAGATTTGCAGCAGAAATAAACCACTCTGATATGGCAAGGATTTCTATAGAACTGTTGATATTTACGCTGGTACTTGTGCTCGCACAAGTACTGGTGTTCAATCATATATGTCTTTTCGGAGTTGCAGTGCCGTTCGTTTTCATATTTGTGCTTCTGCGCCTGCCGGTGACGCTCTCCAGGGAGTGGTGTTTTACGATAGCGTTTCTTATCGGACTGATTATTGACGTGTTTTCCGATACTCTCGGCATGAACGCGCTCTCCTGCACTCTTTTTATGGCTCTGCGTCGCCCGGTTCTCCGACTGTATGTGATGCGCGACGACGAGATAACCAATCCCTGTCCGGGAAGCGCTTCACTGGGGTTCTTCACCTACGTGAAATACGCCTCGACAATGTCGTTGATTTACTGCATCTTTATTTTCACCATTGAAGCTTTCACATTCCTCAATCCGTTGCAGACCGCACTCCGGATTGCGGCGAGCGCGGTGCTCACATCCCTGCTCCTGATTGGAATTGACAGCCTTACACTTTCCCGACGTGAGAAAAGACTATAATCTTGAAAAACGCAAATACGTAATCGGCGGCTTTATCATAATCATTGCCGTCATATACCTTGTGAGACTGTTCAGTCTGCAGGTCGCCGACGATAAATATAAGGATTACGCCGACTCCAACGCGTTCCTTCGCAAGGCCATTTACCCTTCGCGAGGCATTATCTACGACCGCAACGGCGAGGTTGTCGTGTACAACCAGCCGGCTTACGACATAATGATGATACCTCGGGAAATACATGACTTCGACACCATTGATTTCTGTGAGACCATAGGACTTTCGCGCGAACAGTTCGACAAACGAATGCGCGATGTGCGCGACAAGCATCTAAATCCGGGGTACTCTTCCTATTCGCCCCAGACATTCATGACCCACCTCAATTCCGAGGACTATGGCAAATTGCAGGAAAAAATGTACCGTTTCCCGGGTTTTTACATCCAGAAACGTATACTTCGCGAATATCAGCGCCCTGTGGCAGCCAATGTCCTCGGCAATATAAGGGAAGTCTCAAATGCCGATATCCAGCGTGATCCCTATTACAAGCGAGGCGACTATACCGGTGACCTCGGAGTAGAGAAAAGCTACGAGGAATATCTCAGGGGCGTAAAGGGAGAAGAGATACTGATACGCGACGCGCGCGGACGCATAAAGGGGCATTATGAGGACGGTGCCATGGACAAGCGCGCAATTTCCGGCCGCAATCTCAAACTGAGTCTCGACATCAAGCTGCAGGAATATGCCGAAAGCCTCATGGTCAATAAAATCGGCGCAATAGTCGCTATCGAGCCTTCCTCAGGTGAAGTTCTGGCAATGGTCACGGCACCATCCTACGACCCCTCATTGCTCGTGGGAAGAAAGCGTGGTGAAAACTACGCGAAACTCAACCAGGATCCCTACAAACCGCTTCTTGACCGTTCGATAATGGGCGCCTATCCTCCCGGCTCTACTTTCAAGCCGTCGCAAGGTCTCATCCTCCTGCAGGAGGGTATAATAAATCTGTCCACTCCCTATCCTTGCTACCACGGCTATATCAACGGACGCCTTAAAGTGGGATGTCACGGACACGGTTCTCCCATCCCGCTGAAACCCGCGCTCCAGACCTCCTGCAATGCTTTTTTCTGCTGTGGATTCAAGAACATGATAGACCGGCGCAGCAAATACGGAACTCCGGCTAAGGCTTTTGAGGTCTGGAAGAATTATCTTGTTGAGCTTGGCTACGGTTATCGTCTGGGACTCGATGTACCCGGTGAAATCAGAGGCTTCATCCCCAACGCCAAATTTTACGACAAAGTCTACGGTGAGAACCGGTGGAGCGCCAATACTATTATTTCAGTATCCATTGGCCAGGGTGAGGTTCTCGCCACTCCCCTCCAGATTGCCAATCTCTGCTCCACAATAGCCAACCGCGGGTGGTACATCACCCCGCATGTAGTAAAGGAAATCGAGGATACCGTACTTCCGGCAAAATCGCTCGAGCGTCACAACCCGTCAATCGACCGGATTCACTTCGAAGCTGTAGCCGAGGGTATGCGCATGGCCGTGACCGGCGGTACATGCCGTATAGCAAATCTTCCCGACATCGAGGTGTGTGGCAAAACGGGTACGGCCCAGAATCCCCACGGACGTGACCACTCCGTGTTCATGGGTTTTGCCCCATATCACGACCCAAAAATCGCAATCTGCGTTTTTGTGGAGAACGCTGGATTCGGAGCAACATTCGGTGTTCCCATCGGAAGTCTTGTGATGGAGAAGTATCTCACCGGACAAATTGCTGAGAACAGAAAATATCTTGAGCAACGCATGCTCGAATCAAACACTATAATTTACAGTGGAGTCAAGAAACACTAACATAATTCGTTTTTTAGACTGGCCAACCGTTATAATATATGTGATAATGGTTGTGGCAGGCGTGTTCAGCATTTATGCTGCAAGCTATGATTTCGATCAGGCCTCCATACTTTCATTCTCGGAATTTTCAGGCAAGCAGATAAGATGGATAGGACTGGCCTTCGCGCTGGCCGTCATGCTGCTGCTTTTTGATGCCCGTATATATGAAAATTATGCCGTCCCGATATATATTTTTCTGATTGTCATACTCATTGTGACTATCTTCGTGGCTCCTGACATCAAGGGATCACGGTCTTGGATTGTAATCGGCAAAATGAGTCTTCAGCCGGCTGAATTCGGCAAGTTTGCCACCGCGCTTGCTCTTGCCAAACTCTTCAGCAGCTATAATTTCAAGCTTAACGCATCGACAAAGAACTATGCTGAGGCAATAGGAATAATCATTCTGCCTATAGCGCTTATTCTCGCGCAGCGCGAAACCGGCTCTGCCCTCGCCTACCTTTCGCTATTCTTTGTCCTCTACCGCGAAGGAATGAGCGGTCTGGTGCTTCTGGCGGCATTCTGTGCAGTGCTCTTCTTTGTAGTCACGGTCAAGTTCACGACTTCCATGTTTTTGGGCATGCCTGCCGGCGAGGCGTTTGTACTCGTCATGATTATGTTTATCATGGTGAGCATGGTTGCCGTCTACTGCAAGCGCATAGCCGAAGCGCGCAATTTGCTTTTGGCCTATGTGGGATTGCTTCTGCTGCTTTATGTTCTCCAGTTGTCCGGCATCGAGGTGCCGGGCATGCCGGTTCTTCTCACAGCTATCGGAGGCGGGTGTGTTTATCTTTTCCTTCTCTCCCTCAGAACCAAGGCAAAGAAATATCTTATCACCATAGGAGCCGCATTGCTTTCAGTAGTCTTTCTTTTCTTCGTCAACTTTGCATTCACCAAGGTGCTTCAGCCCCACCAGCAGCAGCGCATCCGCGTCACGCTGGGAATAGAAGACGATCTACTTGGAGCCGGCTACAATGTCAATCAGTCCAAAATCGCCATCGGGTCGGGCGGCATTACCGGCAAAGGATTTCTAAACGGCACGCAGTCCAAACTTAAATATGTCCCCGAGCAACACACCGACTTCATATACTGCACCATAGGAGAGGAGCAGGGATTCGTCGGCTCGTCTCTTGTACTGCTGCTGTTCCTTGCCCTTATCCTCAGGGTGATTCATATCGCCGAAAGGCAACCGTCGGTATTCGGCCGTGTCTATGGATATTGCGTTGCATCCTATTTCATTTTCCATCTTGCCATCAATATAGGAATGGTCATAGGCCTGTGTCCCGTGATAGGCATACCGCTTCCGTTTTTCAGTTATGGCGGTTCTTCGCTGTGGAGTTTCACCTTCCTGCTCTTTATTCTTCTGAGAATAGACGCCGCGCGCCGCGACCACCCCTCCTACGGTTAAACCATCTTACTTACTGACTCTGACCGTGGCAAATATGTGACGTTCACAAACCTTAAGACTACATTTTTATTTGCATCTCTTTATAGCAATTTGTACTTTTGTATGTTATGGAAAGTCTGCTCTATATCCTTTTCACCGGGCTGCTGATAGGCATTCTCGTTTCGGCTCCTATGGGGCCCGTGGGGATGCTCGTGATCCAGCGCACGCTCAACAAAGGGCGTATGGCTGCTCTGTTCACGGGTATGGGGGCTTCGCTTTCCGATTTGATCTACTGCCTGCTCACTGGTCTGGGTCTTTCCTTCGTCACCGATTTCATTACCTCCAACCAGAATATCCTTCAGATTATCGGCTCAGGCGTTCTCATAGCCTACGGTCTGTATCTTTTCCGTTGCAACCCTTCGCGCTCCCTCTCTCCCTCCACGGTTGCCGCCAATACCTATTGGCGCGATTTTGCCACCGGTTTCCTGTTCACCTTTTCGAATCCGCTGATTCTTTTTTTCATAATAGGACTGTTCGCGAGGTTCAACTTCATGGATACCAACTACCGTTATTATCATTATATAATAGGGTATATCAGCATTACCCTCGGTGCTATCGGATGGTGGTTTCTGATCACTTTTATAATCGACAAGCTGCGCAAACACATCAACGTGAGATCCATGTGGATTATCAACCGCGTGATTGCCGTTCTGCTTATTCTCATAGCCCTGATAGGATTAATCACAGGAATCAAAAAAATAATATAAAACCATGACTGACAATAAAGATTACAGCCTTTCGGTTCCCTGCATCCCGGAACTCGATTCCATTCCATTGGAAGAAATGTCGCAGATTCTTGCCGAACGTGGATGCCGTTTCAATGTGGAATGCATCAACTGGAAAGAACAGTATCCCTACCATCCTCTCACCTCCTATTCCATTGCTCATTCAGGCAATAAGATTTATATCGACTTCTTCGTCAGATGCAATTACCTCCGGGCGGTAACCTCCGAGAACAACGGCCCGGTTCATCAGGATTCCTGTGTGGAGTTCTTTGTGGAGCCTACCGGAACCCTTCCGTATTACAATTTTGAATTCAACTGCATAGGTGCTATCCATGCGGCAAAACGCATGGACCGTCACAATGGCTCTCCGTTGAGCAATGAGGAGCTTTCATCAGTCGAACGCTATGCTTCCTGCGGAAGCAAACCATTCAACGAAGTTGAAGGATTGTTCTCCTGGAATCTTGTTGTGGCTATTCCCCTGAGCCTGATTGGACTGAAATATGAAGGCAAACCGATTGAAATGAAGGGTAACTTCTATAAATGTGCCGATCTCACAGCTGCGCCTCATTTCCTCAGCTGGGCCCCCATCAACACCGAAAACCCTGATTTTCACCGTCCGGAATTTTTCCGCCCCATAACCCTTGAATAAAGAATTCGATTTTTTTTGATATTGCCTATTGCATATGTCAAAAAAACATCATACCTTTGCAGAGCAAAAAGGAAAAACCTTATGCTCAGCTTGGCGATTTAGTGTAGAGGCCTAGCACGCCACCCTCTCAAGGTGGAGACTCGGGTTCGAATCCCGAATTCGCTACACACCGATTAGCTTCCCCAATACGGGAAGCTAATTTTTTATAATCGTCCATTCTCCCGGCCCCCGCGCCATGCAAATTCCGTTGAATATCACGATAAAATAAGAATACAATGCTGAGGAAACCAATCAAGTATCTTATAGCATGCTCACTTTGGGTAATGCCTTGCCTCATGGAGGCTCAAAACGACATTACGAATGCCTTTGATGATTTGAAAAGGCAAGGAACCATGAATGAACAGGATTCAGAAATGCGTCGTGCCGCATCTCCCGAGGTAGTTTCGAAGATACTTCAAGAATTTCCGGAGGCCGGCTATTTCTGCTTCACTGAGGACCGAGCCCATGATATCCGCATGACGCATGCTTTACCGGCACGTTGGGCCGAACGCAGCACTGAATCGCGGACAAAATTTCACGGAGATTGCTTTCCTGGAGAATTTTACAGCTGGCAGATTGGTATTTTTACACCCTACATTCCTCTATCGGATGTCTCCGTAACTTTTTCTGACTGGAAAAACGAGAAAGGCGATAAAATTCCAGCCTCGGCATTCCGTTGTTTTAATATGGGCGGCATCGATGCCTACGGTAAAGCATTCAGCAAGACTATTAATGTCCCGAAAGGAGAAATACAGGCATTGTGGATCGGTTCTGATGTGCCTGCATCTGCAAGCGGCATTTACAAAGGTACAGTGACCGTCAATGCCTCCAATACAAAACCGGTAACAATAGATTGCAAATTGACCGTGCAGGGAAATGCCATAGCACGACACGGAGATAACGAGGGATGGAGAAAGGCCCGTCTGCGCTGGCTCGATTCTACTATCGGAAATTCCGATGAACCTACAGCTCCTTACACGCCCGTCAAATTACAGAACCAGACTATCTCCTGGTTAGGAGGCTCCATGAAGCTGTCGGATGACGGCCTGCCCGAATCGCTTTTCACCTGTTACGACCAGAGCAACCAGTTGGATCGGCAGAAAGAAAATGCGGTGCTGGCAAACGGTATCAGATTTGTGATAGAGACCGACCGAGGGACGGAGATACTTAAAAGCGGCAAGCTCCATATCACAGAAAAGAATAATGCGTCCATCGGCTGGACTACGACTCAACGGAATGGTGACTTTGAGATCGAGTGCTCCGGTAAATTCGGATTCGACGGATTTGTCGACTACCGCATTCAGGTTAAATCACTGAGAAAGGTGCAGGTGAAAGACATTCGCCTGGAAGTGCCCTACACCGCCTACGCTGCGAAATATATGATGGGCTTAGGGCACAAAGGAGGATTGCGCCCCGACACCATGGTATGTTGGAAATGGAACGTCGACAAACATCAGGACAAGATATGGATGGGAAACATCAACGCGGGACTGAACTTCTGCTTCAAGGACGAAAACTACGTTCGTCCGTTGGTGAATGTCTACTATTCCCTGGGCAAGCTTAATCTGCCGGCTTCATGGGGGAATGAGAGCAAGGGTGGTATCAGAATCATGCCACACAACGACGATACCGTGCTGATGACAGCTTACAGCGGTGAACGCTCCATGAGCAAAGGAGACGTGCTCCACTATGACTTCAATATGCTGGTTACTCCTGTAAAACCGCTTAACCTTTCCGAATTGGCCCGGAAACGTTTCTATCATTCCAACAGTGACGTAAGCGCCGGATACATCCCTGCGGCACAGAACGCGGGAGCCAATATGATTAATGTGCATCACAAGAAGGATATCTATCCATTTATCAATTATCCGTATTACGACGAAGCTGTTCCCGACCTGCGACGCTTTATCGCCGACGCCCACAGCAAGAATCTGGATGTACGCCTATATTATACCACTCGCGAACTCACCGTCAAGCTTCCAGAGTTGTGGGCACTGCGCAGTCTTGGCAGCGAAGTGATTCATGACGGGCCCGGAAAGGACGCCCGTACCCTGATACACAAGAACGGTCCTCACGAGTGGCTGAACAAAAATCTCACCACTCACTTCATCCCTGCATGGTATAATGCTTTCACCGAAGGCAAGTATGCAGGCGACATGGATCTGTCAGTGATTACCACGCCTGATTCCCGCTGGAACAACTATTACCTGGAAGGACTTGACTGGATGATAGGCAACCTCGGTCTTGACGGTATTTATATCGATGACAGCGCATTGGATCATCAGACGCTTCAGCGCGCACGCCGCATATTGGATGCCGATGGCAAACGGCGTCTTATCGATATCCACTCCTGGAACCACAACAATGAATGGGCCGGATATGCAAATTCACTGCATCTATATCTGGAGCTTCTGCCTTATGTGGACCGCACATGGATCGGAGAGGGTTTCTCGGCCGATAATCCGCTGGATTTCTGGATGGTTGAGATGTCAGGCATTCCTTTCGGGCTGATGAGCGAGACACTTGATGCCCAGAATGTATTCCGTGGAATGATTTACGGAATGTTGCCACGTTTACCCTGGAGTGGAAATCCGGTCCCTTTCTGGCATCTTTGGGACGATTTCGGCATGAAAGATGCCGTTATGAGAGGATATTGGGACGAGCGTTGCCCGGTAAAGACCGACAACGCCAGCATACCCGCTACGGTATATATCAACGGCGACAAAGCACTACTTGTGTTGGCAAACTGGACGGACGTGCCCCAGGACGCAAACATCACTCTGGATGAAAATCTGCTCGGATTCAAACCGTCTTCTTACGTGCTTCCCGAAATAGCCGACACACAGAGCGAAGAGAAGATATCGTCCTTGACGCGATGCGAAATACCGGGAAGAAGCGGTATGTTTATCCTGATGGAAAAACTTAAGTAATTTAACCCCTAACTCTTCCTCAATAAAAGAGTTTTATTAATTTTGTGATTACTTAAGCTCTTCCCTATGGCCTCACCGACTTTTTCCATCATTACAGTAACCTTTAATGCGTCATCCACAATTGAACGCACGCTCAAAAGCGTGGCCGAACAGACATGCGGCGATTTCGAACATATAATTATGGACGGCGCATCAAAGGACGATACCGTGGAAAAAGCGCGCAGATCCGGCGTGAACGGAATCAGGATTTTCTCCGAGCCCGACAAAGGTCTTTACGACGCCATGAACAAGGCCATGGACCGGGCAAACGGCACCTATCTGATTTTCCTCAACTCCGGAGACAAATTCCACGCCCCAGACACTCTGGAACGTATAAAAAAGGCCATTGATGACAATGACATCCCCGGTATTGTCTACGGACAGACCAATCTTGTTGACGCCGACGGAAAATATCTCGGGCCGCGCCATCTTACTGCACCAAAGAATCTTACATACCGTAGCTTTACAAACGGCATGGTAGTGTGCCACCAGGCATTCATAGCCCTCGCCCGCATTGCCCCCGGGTTCAACCTGAAATACCGGTTTTCGGCCGATTACGAATGGTGTCTACGTTGCCTTCAGCATTCCCGAAAAAACGTGTTTATCGACGACTGTCTTATCGACTATCTGAGCGAAGGACTGAGCACCGCCAACCGCCGTGCTTCTCTTTGGGAAAGATTCAGGATCATGTGCCGTTATTATGGTACGGTTCCGACTATCCTGCGCCATGTACGCTTCGCATTCCGGTTCATGCGTACTCCAACGACTACTTCTAACTAAGACCCGTCATGTATCTTTATAACACCAGTTTCCACACCGAGTCAAGCATCGCAGAGACATTCGTTGCATGGCTTAAAACCATTTTCATTCCGGAGGCAATGTCATCAGGGCTGTTCTCCGAAGCATCTCTTGGAAAAATTCTGTTGGAAATAGAGCCAGGCACCAGTTCATACACCCTCCAGCTCAAAGCCAGCGAACTCGACCGCGCCCGGGAATGGAACGACACGATAGGCAACTCCTTGAGGTCGGTCATCATCAAGAAATTCGGAGGAAAAGTCGTGTTCTTTGTCACATTTATTGAAATCATAGACCATGAATGAGGCCGTAAAGGAATTCGACAGGGTTATAATTGGAATAGACCCCGGTACCAATCTGATGGGATACGGCATACTGGGAGTACGCAACAAAAAGCCCGTGGCGATAGCCCTCGGAGTAATAGAACTAAGCAAATTCCAGAGCCATTATTACCGCCTCGGCAGAATTTTTGAGCGCGTAACCTCTCTTGTGGAGACATATCTTCCTGACGAAATGGCAATCGAGGCTCCGTTTTTCGGAAAAAACGTCCAGTCAATGCTTAAACTCGGCCGCGCCCAGGGTGTTGCTATGGCTGCTGCCATATCCCGTGATGTCCCCATTGCCGAATACGAGCCCCGTAAAATCAAGCAGGCTATCACCGGTTCGGGAGCCGCTTCGAAAGAGCAGGTGAGAGAAATGCTTCGCCGCATTCTCAATATTCCTGAAGAAAACCTTCCTCCCCAGCTCGACTCGACCGACGCCATGGCCGCCGCCCTCTGCCACTTCTACGAGACCACGCGTCCCCTCCCCACCAAAAGCTCCGGCTCCTGGAAAGACTTCATCGCCAAGAACCCCGACCGCGTCCGCTGACACTACTCCTTCTGAGGGAAAAGAAGGGATGAATAGGAAACGCCATAAAATACTTAAGGGAAATCTTATATATGTAAGGTATTTGCCGATCCCATAGAAAAATGATAAATTTGTGAATCCCAATTAATTTTTATTAGACGGCAAATACCTCTAATTTTGAAAGCCAAGCATCACTTATCCATTCTTGCCTCATCACGTCGGTGGAATACTGCCTTGGGCAACTTTCTCAGGGGTGCAACTATTCCGCGGTCAGCACTGTGGATAGCGCCGCTTTTGGCTCTCGTCTGCGTGGTAGCCGATTATTGTATCAGCAATCTTTCGCTACCCCTGTCCGACAACTCCTCTACCCTGTGGCTTCCTGCAATCATAACCCGCGAGAAATCCTCAGTTCCCGATGATGTTGTGATGTACGACGTAGCCTATGACAAAGAGCTCGTACCGGTGGTAGACCCTGCGTATGGCGATACACTCGGAGTGCGCACCATCACTTCCCGGAGCCGGCTTCTGAGCTTGCTCGATGCTCTTGAAGATGCTCCTTACAGCTATCTTTTTATAGATATTCGTTTCGAGTCTGCTGATCATACAGCATGTGATTCCGCCCTTTTTGCTAAACTGCGACAGATGCCGCGAATGTGTGTGTCAACCCATTCTGCCGGTCGTGACTATAAGATTGCAGATACAACGCTTTTGAAATATGCAGGATACAACGATTTTCGCAATTTCATTTTTAATGACTTTTCCCACTACGAAGTACTGCAGTACGGACATCCATCGGTTGCGGAACGCATGTATGAAGCTATCGACCATAAGAATGTCACACATAGATGGGGACCGATCTATATCTCCGGGAATCACCTATGTCACAACAATTTGTTTCTCCCGCTCACCAAAATCGGAATCAATCCGCAAAATAACACTATAGCTCCACTTGATGATTTTACGGCCATGATGCCATCCTTTATTCTTGGACGTGAAATTCTCGATATTATGCCTGTGGAAGAAATACATGCTCAGGTTAGCGACAAAATAGTGCTTGTGGGTGATTTCGTGAATGATCTTCACTCTACTTATGTTGGAGATGTCCCCGGCGCGTTGCTGGCTTATGCGGCATACAAGGAACTGCATGCCGGCCATCATCTTGCAAACTGGTCATACAAGCTCACCATATTCGTGCTTTACACACTTATTGGGTTGGGTATGCTCATGAGGCATCCTCTGTATGCTGTAGTTCTCGACCGTTGCCGAATAAACCTATGGCAACTGCGCTTTCTGCTTTCGCTTATAGGCTATGGTGCGATAATATATATCACAATGATAGTGTGTTATCTTATTTGGCATATTTCACTCAATGTCTTAGTACCTACTATTGCTTTCGGTCTATTGGCCCTTTGTTTAAGTATAAAAAAATCATGCAAATGAGACTGCGATATTTCATATTCATCTGTCTTAGTGTGTTTGCGTTCACCTTAAGCGCCGATACCTATCGTATTGTACGTCTGTCAAAATCGCCCATTACAATCGGAGGGACACAACTTAAAGTAGGCTCAACATTTACGGATGATAAGAAAATCGAGTGGACCGACAACACTCAGGAGATGCAGGTGGTCAACACAGCCACAGGCAAGCGCTACATGGCGCGCCGCAGAGTGAATCCGAATGCCGGACGCACTCATACAATAAAGGATTTCATAGTGCGTACGAGTTTCGGTTCCACACGCGACACCGAGGATGACGCCTCGCTCACACTCGTGCCCTCTCCCGTAGGGCCTGAGTTTCCGGAACGTCGCGCAGCTCTCGTGATTGGCAACTCCAATTATCAGGAGATGTCGCAGCTTCGCAATGCCCAGGGTGATGCCGCCGCAATCGCCGACATGCTTGCTGGTCTCGGATTCGACGTGATGCAGCTTTATGAAGCGGACGAACGCAGCATGAAGAACGCTTTGCGCCGTTTTGCACGCCAGGCGCGTGGTTATGATTTCGTGATGTTTTATTTCGCAGGCCACGGCGTGCAGGATGAAGGTTTCAACTATCTTCTCCCTGTTGAGGCTCGGCTGGAGTTACAGAGTGAGTTGCGCTATTGCCTCAGTGCTGATGACGTGGTGCAGCAACTTGATGCCCTGCCGGCATCAGCACGTCTGATTGTGCTTGATGCCTGCCGCAATGCCCACAAATCGTGGACCCGAAGCGCCGACGAAGGTCTGGCTCGAATGGAAGCCGGCGAAGGCACTGTAATTCTTTTTTCCACCCAGAGCGGCAAAAAAGCTATGGACGGAGACGGCGATCACAGTCCGTTTGCCACCGCCATGCTTGAAAATATCGCTATGCCGGGAGTTGATTTCACCCACGCAATCAACAATGTAGTGCGGGCAACCTACAATGCCACACAAAAGCTGCAATATCCCCTACTCGTCGGCGCCCTCCTCAGCGACTTTTCTTTCAATTCCAAACTTCCGGAAAACTCCGCCCTGCCGGAAATCCCCCAACTGAATGTACTCTCTACAGCCTACACCCCTCATGCCACAAATACTTCTTCCCGCGAACAAATCAATGAATGGGTTGACAACGGGAAAAAAGCCTATGACAACAATGATTATGCCTCGGCTCTCAAATGGTTTCAAGATGCTGCAAAACAGGACAATGCCCAAGCCCAGTTCAATCTTGGAGTTATGTATCATCAGGGAAATGGCGTATCCAAGAATTTTGCGAAGGCTTTCATCTGGTATCAAAAAGCTGCCAATCAAGGACATCCCGTAGCGCAAACTAATATTGGTTACATGTATCTAAATGGGGATGTCGTAGAAAAAAATTATACTGAAGCCCTAAAATGGTTTAATAAAGCAGCTGAACAAGGGAATGCTATGGCTCAGTCAAATATTGGCTTTATGTACATGAATGGATATGGCGTTCCGAAGGATTACTCAGAGGCCATCAAGTGGCTTCGAAAGGCTGCCGAACAGGATTATGCCGGAGCGCTGACTAATATAGGAACCATGTATCTCCAAGGCTTGGGGGTACCAAAGGATTTTTCAGAAGCCTTAGAATGCTTTCGAAAGGCTGCCGAGCAGGGAGACGCCATGGCTCAAAATAATATTGGCGTTATATATCTGAATGGATTAGGCGTAGAAAAGAATTTCACAGAAGCACTCAAATGGTTCCGTAATGCTGCTGAATCAGGAAATGTTTTGGCTCAGAATAATCTTGGTTTAATATATCATGATGGAGAAGGTGTGGAAAAAGATTATATGGAGGCCGCCAAATGGTATCAAAAAGCGGCCGAGCAGGAACTTGCTGAGGCACAAAACAATCTTGGATGCATGTATCTTAAAGGAACAGGTGTAACTCAAGATTTTAAAGAGGCCCTAAAATGGTTTCAAAAAGCGACAGAGAATGGAGACCACGACGGGGCACTAAACCTTGGCGTCATGTATCTGAACGGTTACGGGATAACTAAAGATAATACGGCTGCCTTCAAATGGTTTCGTAAGGCAGCCGAACAAGAAAATGCTCGAGCCCAATATAATCTTGGCGTGATGTATCAACAGGGCGACGGTGTAACTCAAAACTTTACTGAAGCTGTCAAATGGTATCAAAAAGCTGCCTCCAATGGTGATTCTGATGGTCAACTCAATCTCGGATTTATGTATCTGAATGGATTAGGCATTCCTAAAAATTTTACGGAGGCCCTCAAATGGTTTCATAAGGCTGCGGAACAAGGGGAAGCCATTGCACAAAATAACATTGGAATGATGTATATGAATGGTGATGGAGTTGCCAAAGATTTCGGAGAAGCCCTAAAATGGCTTTCTAAATCAGCTGAGCAAGGATATCCTTTGGCCCAGTTTAATATTGGAATGATGTATGCCGAAGGTAAGGGTGTGACTAAACGCGTTAATGAGGCTCGATTTTGGCTAAATAAAGCTGCAGCGCAAGGACATGAAGGAGCACGCAAGGAATTAAGCAAATTAAATGAATAGTTTTTTTAATCTAATTTGAGCCTATATCTTCATATCGACTTCTTATTAAATTTCGTCACAATTTCTTTATCACTTTTTATTGAAAAAAGGTTTGGGGGTTCGCGCTTTAAGCTTTATCTTTGTGAAAATCTTATCATCGTTTACTTAGCCTGACGACCGCCATGAACAACCGCACTAAGACATTTCACACCATATGCCATCTGCTCATAGGGTTGTTTTTTACTGCAGCTTCGGTACTTCCTGTCAACGCACAAAACCGAACAGAAGAAAAGCTTCTTGTGGAAACTACGGCCGGTAACCGCTTCAATTCCTACCCTACATTCGAAGCCTATAAGAACGCAGGCACAACAGCAAGCGTAATAAACAAGAAACTGCGAACGAAACCGCAACCTCAAGACAACACCCTATTTATAATCTATGGCGTGGATCTTGAGGCCGACGGCTTCAAAAACGGAGATTTCATCTGGGCCGGCGATCTGGCCATGACTGATATCAGTGATTCTGACTTCGACGGGCTCTCCCTCCCCATCACCGGCGCGGTAATATCATTCCGCAAATCCACTGTCGGGATGCTCGCTCCGGATGCCGACCGCTATATTATCGACGGCAAAGAGGCCTTGCAAACTGAGTTCGAAGCTTTAGCCGACGCTGAAATACAGTGCGTTACTATCCATGGTAAGACTCTTCTGGTGAAGACGCGCTTCATTACAGATAAAAACATCGACAATATTGACGTTAAGAAAGCTTCGGACGATGAAAGCCATCTCATGCGTCTGCGCTTTTCTGCCCCATCTAATAAATAGTCACCAAGAAAAAACTTAAATCTAACATTGATATGTATAAATTTGACAAACGAATTGTAATCACTCTCGATGCGGGAGGTACAAACTTTGTGTTCGGCGCAATGCAGAGCAACGATTTCATTATCGACCCGATAACAATGCCCTCCAACGCTCACGACCTCGACCTTTGTCTCCAGACCATGGTAAAGGGTTTTGAAGAGGTGATTGCCAAACTCGACCAGAAGCCCGTGGCAATCAGCTTTGCTTTCCCCGGCCCGGCTGACTATCCTCACGGAATCGTCGGCGGATACCTTCCTAATTTCCCCTCGTTCCGCGACGGTGTGGCTCTCGGGCCGTTCCTCGAGGAGAAATTCGGAATTCCGGTATACCTGAACAACGACGGTGACCTCTTTGCCTACGGTGAGGCCATAGGCGGCGTGCTCCCCGAAATCAATGCTAAACTTGCTGAACTCGGAAGCACAAAAGTTTACAAGAATCTCCTCGGCTACACATTCGGAACCGGCTTCGGAATAGGTATGGTGATCGACAATCGTCTGAACCGTGGCAACAACTCTTGCGTAGAGACATTCTGCCTCCGCCACAAGAACCATCCCGAAGTGATGGTTGAGGAAGGCGTTGCCATCCGTGCCATCAAGCGCGTATATGCCGAAAAATCAGGCGATATCAACCATCAGTATGAGCCCAAGGATATCTGCGACATAGCCGAAGGCAAAATCCCCGGCAACCAGGAGGCCGCTATCGCCGCATTCGAGGAATTCGGAGAAATCGCCGGCGATGCAATCGCAACGGCCGTAACGCTTACCGACTCGCTCGTTGTGCTCGGAGGAGGCCTGTGCGGCGCACGCAAATACTTTATGCCTGCGCTCATGAAACAGCTGCGTGGACTCATCCACACCATCAAAGGCGAGGAGCTCAACCGTCTGCAGATGAAAGCCTACGAGCTCGACGATCCCGACCAGTTCGCCAAATTCGCACGCGGCGCAGCCCGTCCCATCAAAGTATATGGCACTGACCGCAACGTGATCTACGATCCGGCAAAAGCAACCGGCGTAGCCATCTCGTTTCTTGGCGCCAGCAAAGCGATTTCAATCGGAGCATACTCTTTCGCTCTCGCATCGCTTGACCAGATCCAGTAACAGAATTACAGCTATATAGCTACACACGGCTGATTAAAAACGAATGGCACCCCAAAACTTTTGGGGTGCTTTTTACTTATGTATTTACGAAAGGTGCTCCTTTTGGCAGCGGCTCTTCATAGCTGTGTCAGCGTCGGTTACCTCTGGTGGTGCGCTCTATCATCACCAGCAGTCCGACTGATATAACAAGGCTTATCGCAACCACAACGTAATCCGAAACCGAACCTCCGCTTCCTATATTATTTATAAGAGCTTCCTCGCTGTCACCGGAAGCCCACATTGCCGAGGCCGCACACATGTTATTAAAAGCATGTGCCATTACAGACAACCATAACGAACCGCTCCAGAAAGCAAGATAACCGAACAACGCTCCAAGCAGCAGCCGCGGAACGAAACCGAAAAACTGCATGTGTACGGCGCTGAATATGAAAGCTGTTATCCAGATTGACACGTGGGCATTAAACGGAAGCGTGACAAGCGTGCGCTGAAGCATTCCTCTGAAAAAAATCTCTTCGGCCAGACCGGTAAGTACCCCTACGATAAGAAGAGCCATAATGAGGGCCCCGACCGTATGCGTGCCAATAAGAAGGGATATGAGATGTGAGGCATTTTCCTCTGCCTGGCGGAGCCAATTCTCCACCTCGGCCAATTCCGCAGGAAGCGTAAGCGAGGCATTCCACGCCACAATCACGTTCATTGCCGGAACCATAGCAAGCACGAGGGCAAGCGTAAGAAGCATAGTGACAAGCGAGGGAAACCTGTCAATCATCAGGAACTCGGCAGGCTTACGGGTAACCATCATGGCAAAAAGCAAAGCCGGAGCTATAAACATCAGTATATCCTGAGCCACGGTGGCAAGCCGCATTCTCACTCCCGTCTCCCCTCCGGCCATTATCAGGCCTACCACCACAGCACCGGCAAGCATGAAGAACACCGTTACACATATCAGAAGAAAAATGCGCTGCGAAGCTGCCACGTTGAAACGTATATGATTGTCAGCCATCATTTATCGAGATAAAAATTATTAGTTAGATTATAGTATTCGTCCGTATAAGTTCCGGCGCTGTTTTTTACAGTGAGCGCGCCGCAGAGATTCTTACCCTGGCAACCTTTCACAAACTCCCAGAGAGTACGCTTGGGTATCTTCCCTTCAACCGACACCAGCTCGACGCGCCTTTCCAGACTGAGAGAATTGACCGCGGCCAGGAAATCCAGCCTGTCCCCCGCCTCGTATGGAAGAATCAGGGCGAGCTTTCCGCCGGTAGAAAGATACTTGCCGGCAAGAGCCATAGCGGAATCCGACCCGAGAGAATCCTGATGACGGGCCGTAGAGCGGATTTGATCCGGCGACGCAAGCGAATCGCGGAAATAAGGCGGATTGCACACAATCGCATCCGGAAGCGGCAATGTCTCCGCAAGTTCAAAAATATTACCGCTAACACAGTGAAGCCTGTCGGAGAATTGCGATCCGACAAAATTCCCCTCAGCCTCTTTAGCGGCATCGCCGTCTATCTCCACGGCATATACTTCACAGCTTGGGAAACGCTGGGCAATCATCAGCGAAAGAAGCCCCGTGCCCGCTCCCACGTCCCAGACCGTGAATTCAGAGTCGTCATCAAGGCCCTCAAAAGCCCACGCTCCCAGACTCACGCCGTCCATCCCCACTTTCATGGCCGAACAGCGCTGCCTTACGTCGAAACGCTTAAAATGAAAAACATCTGATTTCATAGCAGTTACGCCTACAAGACTCTTTTTTCATTACAAAAATACAAATTCTCTTCCTAATTGATATTGCATAATCACAAATTATTTGTAAATTTGCAGCGCAAAACCACCAAGGAGAGATGGCAGAGTGGTCGATTGCGGCGGTCTTGAAAACCGTTGAGGGTCACACCTCCGG